>ENA-ORSI01000196-ORSI01000196.1-human-gut-metagenome-genome-assembly--contig:-NODE-196-length-62149-cov-11.928705_pt1 | contig 62149 bp, 38 predicted proteins | sample MGYA00242187_ERZ509154 | MGnify/ENA primary metagenome ERZ509154 (study PRJEB26280, sample SAMEA2338627) | human gut metagenome | biome: human gut; feature: human-associated habitat; material: faeces...
CACAAATTAGCTGCGCTGACCTTCGGTTCTTATATTCTATGCTGTCGAATTTTTCGCTTTGCTCAACAACTCGTGCATATCCGACAGAACAATAGCCTTGTAGTTTCCGTCCAACTTGTTGGTGTTAACTCAGCCGTCCAATGTCTCCACCTTTAGCAACCAATGATATAAATCTACAATGCAAATGTGCCGGCGGATCTGCGCTCCGCCGGAAATAAATATCAGGATTTTCAATCCGCTGTCTTCCTTTTTATTATTCAACGATAGCATGATGCAGATTAATTTATGGAAAAAATCTGAATGTTTTTCGGATCACAAATTAGCTGCGCTGACCTTCGGTTCTTATATTCTATGCTGTCGAATTTTTCCGTCCAACTTGTTGGTGTTAACTCAGCCATCCAATGTCTCCACCTTTGACAGCCAACGATATAAATCTACAATGCAAATGTGCCGGCGGATCTGCGCTCCGCCGGAAATAAGTATCAGGATTTTCAATCCGCTGTCTTCCTTTTTATTATTCAACGATAGCATGATGCAGATTAATTTGTAGAAAAAAATATGAATGTATTTCGGATCTCGGTGTAGGCTGATTATGGAAAAAATCGGAATGCTTTTCGGATCACAAATTAGCTGCGCTGACCTTCGGTTCTTATATTCTATGCTGTCGGATAACATATCCGACAGAACAATAGCCTTGTTGTTTCCGGTCAATTTGTTGGCTTTAACTCCTTTAATTTCTCGATATACGTTATCTTGTTTTTACTCTTTTTGATTTAAATTCTTTAACTTTAAAAAATAAAGTATGTTAATTGTATGTTACTTTTACACTTATTCTCCGTCTAATATCGGAAATACTTGAAAATTTAATTAGGTTTAAACACGTTATATATGAAAAAATCATTGGCAATTATGGCCGCTGTGACAGGACTGTGCGCACAGCAGGCTATGGCTCAGTATCCTCAGATTACGCCCGAAGCAAAGGCTAAGTTTGAGGCACAGCGTGCCGAGTGGGAGGCTCATTCAGACTCTGCTTGGCAGGTAGCGTTCCCCATCGTAAAGAAAGAGGCCATGGAAGGTCGCCCTTATGTGCCATGGGCATGGCGTCCTTACGACCTGAAGCAGGCCAAGATACCTGCATTCCCCGGTGCTGAGGGCGGCGGTATGTACACTGCCGGCGGACGCGGCGGCAAGGTGCTCGTCGTAACCAACCTCAACGACGACGGTCCCGGCTCATTCCGCTGGGCTTGCGAGCAGGGAGGTGCGCGCATCATCGTGTTCAACGTGTGCGGTATCATCAACCTGAAGACTCCTATCATTCTGCGCGCTCCTTACGTTACCATAGCAGGACAGACAGCTCCCGGCGACGGCGTGTGCATTGCAGGCGAGTCGTTCCAGGTGAACACTCACGACGTTATCGTGCGCCACATGCGCTTCCGCCGCGGCAACACACACGTGTGGAACCGTGAAGACTCTTTCGGCGGCAACCCCGTAGGAAACATCATGATAGACCACTGCTCTTGCGAGTGGGGACTTGACGAGAACATCTCTTTCTACCGCCATATGTTCGACATGGGCGACGGCAAGCCTTCGCGCAAGGAGCCTACAGTGAACGTTACAATACAGAACACTATCTCGGCTAAGGCGCTCGACACATACAACCACGCCTTCGGCTCTACCATCGGCGGCGAGAACACCACATTCATGCGTAACCTCTGGGCCGACAACACCGGCCGTAACCCGTCAATAGGATGGGGCGGTGTGTTCAACTTCGTGAACAACATCGTCTACAACTGGGTTCACCGTACTGCCGACGGAGGCGAGTTCTCTACAATGAGCAACTTCATCAACAACTACTATAAGCCCGGACCTCTCACTCCGAAAGATTCGCCTATAGGCTACCGTATCGTCAAGGCAGAGAGCCGCAGCAAGAACCTCTTCCCGTATCAGCAGTTTGGCCGCGTGTATGCCATCGGCAACATCATGGAAGGCAACGAGGCTGTTACAAAGGACAACTGGGACGGCGGTATACAGATTGCCGACAAGGACCTGAAGGGCGAGGGCGGCGTGCCTGAGGACGTACTGGCCCTGATGAAGTCTAACGAGCCGTTCCCTATGGCTCACATGACCATCATTCCGTCTGAAAAGACATTCGACTACGTGCTCGAGAACGTAGGTGCAACGCTGCCTATACGCGACATCGTTGACCAGCGCATCATCGAGGAAGTTCGCACAGGCAAGGCTTACTATGTGAAGAAGCTGCCGAAGGAGAATCCTTATGGCGACATGTGGGGACTGAGCGACAAGTCGAAGAACGAGGACGGCTTCTTCAAGTATCGCCGTCTGGACAAAGACTCTTACAAGTACGGCATCATTACAGACCCGGCTCAGATGGGCGGATATCCCGAGTATAAGGGTGAGCCCCGCGTTGACACCGACGGCGACGGTATGCCCGACGAGTGGGAGATTGCCAACGGTCTTAACCCCAACGACCCGAGCGACGCCAACGGCGACTGCACAGGCGACGGATATACCAACATTGAGAAGTATATCAACGGCATCAGCACCAAGGTTAAGGTTGACTGGACTGACCTGAAGAACAACCACGACACTCTGGCCGGAAAGACAAAGCTGTTCTAATAAAAAGTAGTTAAAGAAGTTAGAGGAGTTAAAGTAGTTAAAGTCAAATGTCTTGCGGCTGTTTACGATGTCGTCAAGGCTTTATTTAAAGACTTTTAGCTACGTTAGCTCCTCTAATTTTTGTTTATGACAATGCTTCTTGCATAATCATAAGAAATAAGATAAATCTTTGTTGTATATCTTATTTTCTATTCTATTTATTTGATATTTTTAATCGGCGCTTTCCTTTTTAGTGCATTTGGCTTTAATTCCTTTAACTCCTACGAAGAAAGGCATTTGGCTTTAACTCCTTTAACTACTCTAACTCCTTTAACTCCTACGAAGAAGTGCATTTGGCTTTAACTCCTTTAACTACTCTAACTCCTTTAACTCCTAGAAATTAACTCCTAATATAATGCGGCATCTCCTCCGGTATCACCATCGAAATCTCTACCAGGCCGGCCACTTTGCCGTCGCGTTTCCACGTTGTCTGATATATCATTTTCTTCACTCCGTTCTTCTGTATCGTGTACGAGTTAGTGCCGTCAGTGGCCATCAGTTCGCGTATCTTGGCCTGCGACTGCGGGCTGTGACATTCGAACATGTTGTGCCCAATCAGGTCGCCGTGGCTGGCAAACGTGGCTCGCGATTTCTCGTTCATATACAGTATTTTTCCCTCTGTGTCGCACACTGTTACGGCACAGTGCATCTGCTCGGCCCATTCGTCGTCGTAGAACGGCTCAAAGAGGTCGAGGCTCTCGTCGTCAATTTCTTCTTCCATTATAAATTTCAGATTTTTAAGTTCTATGTTAATTACGTCAAGATCAAGTTTGTAGTCTTCAATGCGCTCACCCTTTTTCAGCCCCAGTTCAGCCCTTATGCGGCGCGCTTCCGCGCTGTTAGGCTTCTTCTCGAGCGTTTCTTTCAGCATCTCGTAGCCCATAGGTCCGCCGCAGTTTTCGGGCGGGCAGCAGCCCTTTCCGGCGGTGCATACAGGGTGAGGATAAATCACGGTCAGAATGTCCTCGAGCACTATCTCATGCACCCAGTCGTCGCCGAAGTCGTAGACATACAGCAGCTTTTGGCGGTCGGTGCCGAACACGTCGCACAGCTTAGTTTCCTGCTCATCAAGGCTTTTTCTGTACATATTGCTGTCTACGTTGCTTAACATGTCGTCATCGTAGCATCTTGAGCTTATCTCAAAGTTGCCTCCGTAGGGCTTATCGCTGAATTTGTGCAGATGTTCGTTGTCCCATCCGAAGCTTATCTGTATTGTGTGGTGAAATTCTTCAAAAGTGCAGTTCTCTGGTATGATGACTCTTCGCCATACAGGCGGTTTCTTCACGTTCAGCAGTTTAATCTTAAATTGGTATGCCATAGGTTAGATGAAATTAGGTATTATTGTATGGCAAATATAGTGTTTTTTGGCGAATAATTAAGTGTTGAGGTATTTAGTTTTCCATACTTTTTTGTTTTCGCCCTCTCATGCCGCTTTTTAGTGTTGCGCTAATTAGGTTTTATTTTATAATCTTACATAATGCGACATTCTTGATGGCATTTTTATCGGCTTTTACTTTATTATTTCATTTTTGGTAATTGGGTTTGTCATGCTCTCAGTTATGTCAAAATATTTTTGCATATCCATTGTTTTACATCAGTTGTAGTGTTGTAGGTCTGAAATTATATTATATCCCGTCATTTTCAATGTTTTTATCTATGAAATACTGGGTTTTTGCAGAAAAATATTTACATTTGCATTGTGTATGTGATCTGAATCTAATGCATTACGACATTTTGGAATAAAGAAGCGTTATGCTTGTCTTATTGATGCAACTTGAGAAATTTCTAATTGGATATAATGGCGGGATGATGACTCGCATTTATGGTGTGAGCTATTGTCATAGCATCTGTATTTAAGAATTTTTTCATGATTTACATTGAAGATGTTGGCGTAGCAGTCTCACGCTTCAACGTATATTAAAGTGCCTTGTAGGGACTGGCAGGACTGGAGATTTTTACTATGAAAAAGTTGTTTTTATTCGTTTTATTTTTTGTTTTTGCCATATATGCTTCTTACGGACAGAAGGATGTTTCAGAAACAGGGCATTTAAGGTTTATGGGCATTGAAATGACAGGGAGTATTTCTGATTTCATTGACAAGCTGGAAGATAAAGGCATGACAGTATATTCACAAGATAATAGTAATGCTGTCCTTTTGGGTAGGTTTGCAGGTAAGGATGCGATGATTGATGTTTTTACGACGCCAAAATCAAATATGGTGCATGGGATTGAGGTGATTTTTAATAATACAAAAAATGATTGGTCTTATTTAAAGTCTCAATATCTTAATATCAAAGAAATGTTGAGCAATAAATATGGTAAACCTGTAGAGATGGAATATTTTGAGAAACCTGATACTGAGGGTTCTGGAAATGAGTTATACGAACTAAAAGAAGGAAAAGGGGCTTATCAAAGTACGTTTCTTCCCGAAGGCTTATTGGATGAAGGCATGATAGTTCTTTCTATTAAAGCTAGTTATACAAATCCTTATGTTGGACTAAATTATGTAGACGGTAAAAATTCTAAATTATATATGTCTGAAAGTCTGGAGGATTTGTAAAATATTTATATGAATTCATTGGATAAGTATTTTATGGAACAGTTAGTAATTAGCCTTGTTTTCTTATGTGTTTAGTATAAAGCAGAAGAGTGAAAAGTAATGGATTTTTCACTTTTCACTCTTCACTTTTCACTTAAATTTAGTGTGCTTCAAGCCAGTTGGAGCCCCAGCCGCAGTCGGCAACTAATGGTACGTTGAGCTTGTATGCGCCCTGCATTTCCTCGAGCACTATGCGCTCAACGGTCTCTTTCTCCTCAGGCACAACGCTGAAGTTGAGTTCGTCGTGCACCTGAAGAATCATCTTGGAGCGCAGATTTTCGTCCTTGAAGCGCTTGTAGATGCGCACCATGGCCACCTTTATTATGTCGGCGGCAGAGCCTTGTATAGGGGCGTTGATGGCGTTGCGCTCGGCAAAGCCGCGCACCGTGCCGTTGTGTGAATTGATGTCGGGCAGATAGCGGCGGCGACGGAAAAATGTCTCTACGTAGCCCTGTTCGCGCGCCGTCTGCTTGGCCTTCTCCATGTATTCGTGCACCTTCGGGAAGGTGATGAAGTAGCCGTCTATCAGCTGCGACGCCTCCTGCCGGCTGATGTCCAGACGCTCTGCCAGACCGAACACCGTGATGCCGTATATTATGCCGAAGTTGGCGCGCTTGGCCTTGGTGCGCTGGTCGCGCGTAACGTCGGCAATGTCCTCTTTGTATATCTTTGCGGCCGTTGCGGCGTGTATGTCGTGGCCAGAACGGAAGGCCTCTATCATGTTTTCGTCGCCGCTCAGATGAGCCATCACGCGCAGCTCAATCTGACTGTAGTCGGCCGAGAAGAACAGGCAGCCCTCCTCGGGTATGAACGCCTTGCGTATCTCCTTGCCGTCCTCGCCGCGTACGGGTATATTCTGCAGGTTAGGGTCAGACGAAGAGAGTCGGCCGGTGGCAGTGGCGGTCTGGTTGAACGATGTGTGTATGTGCCCTGTCCGCGGGTTTATCAGCTTCGGCAGCGCGTCGACGTATGTGCCTAACAGCTTCTTTAATCCTCTGTGTTCCAGTATCTTACCCACAATCTCGTGCTTTCCGCTGAGCTGTTGCAGCACCTCTTCCGACGTAACATATTGTCCCGTCTTTGTCTTCTTGGGCTTCTCCACAATCTTCAGCTTGCCGAACAATATTTCGCCAACCTGCTTGGGCGATGCTATGTTAAACTCTTCGCCCGCCAGCTCGTATATGCGCTTCTCTATGTCGTTGAGTCTTTTGGTCAGAATTTCTGATGTCTCGGCCAGCGCCGCCGTGTCTATCCTCACTCCGTTTAGCTCCATCTCGGTGAGCACTCGCACCAGCGGCATCTCTATTTCGTAGAAGAGTTGGGTTACGCCCACCTCCTCGAGTTTCGGTTCAAGATAGTTTTTCAGTCGCAGCGTTACGTCGGCGTCCTCGGCGGCATAGTCGACAATCTGCTCGGGCGGCAGGTCTCTCATCGACTTCTGCTTTTTGCCCTTCGGTCCGATAAGCTCCTCTATGTGTATGGTCTGATATCCGAGACACGTCTCTGCCATGTAGTCCATGTTGTGGCGAAGCTCGGGTTGGATGAGGTAGTGGGCTATCATCGTGTCGAACAGCTGACCTGCCACGCACACGCCGTAGCTTGCCAGCACCTCCATGTCGTACTTGATATTTTGTCCTACTTTGACGATTTCGGGGTTTTCGTATAGCGGTTTAAATATGTTAACTATCTTTTGCGCTTCTTCACGATTGGCAGGAACGGGCACGTAGAAGGCCTCAAATTCCTTCACAGAGAAGCTCAAACCGACCAGTTCGGCATCGATTGCGCTCGTTGAAGTGGTTTCCGTGTCTAGACTGAGAATTTTTTTTGTCATGAAAAAATCACAGATTTTCTTCATTTCTTCCTCATTATCAATGAGTTTGTATGTGTGAGGCAGTTCGTTTAACGCTCTCAGACTAGCGTTTTTTGAAAAAACTTGGCCGTCGGTCGGATTTTCTGCGAATAAATCGAGTTGAATTTGAACGCTTTTTTTATTATTTTCAGCTTTGTTAAGAAACTTGTCTGCGAGCGTTTTAAACTCCAGTTCGGTGAAGATTTTGCGAAGTTCGTCGGCGTCGGGCTCGCTCACCTTCAGTTCGTCGAGGTTGAGCTCAACCGGCACGTCGGTTTTTATCGTCGCGAGGAATTTCGAGAATTTTATCTGCTCGGCATTCTCTTCAACTTTTTTCTTCAGTGCACCCTTTAGCTTGTCGGTCTGCTCGAGCAGCTGCTCCACGCTGCCAAACTCGTTGATAAGTTTCACGGCAGTCTTCTCGCCGACGCCCGGACATCCCGGAATGTTGTCGGCCGAGTCGCCCATCAGTCCCAAAAGGTCGATCACCTGACTTGTGTTTGCAATGCCATACTTGGCGCACACCTTCTCGGCATCGAGCGTTTCGTATCCTCCGCCGTGGCGCGGGCGATACATCATGACGTTCTCTCTTACCAGCTGTCCGTAGTCCTTGTCGGGCGTAAGCATATATGTCATCACGCCTTCAGCCCCGGCCTTGAGCGCCAGCGTGCCTATCACGTCGTCGGCCTCGTATCCATCGGCTTCTAGCACCGGTATGCGCATGGCCTTGAGCAGGCTCTTTATGATGGGCACAGCGCGGCGTATGTCCTCGGGCGTCTCCTCTCTCTGCGCCTTATATTCGGCGTAGGCCTCGGTGCGGAAGGTAGGGCCGTGGGGGTCGAAGGCCACTCCCAGATACGTGGGTTTTTCTTTCGTGAGCACTTCATGCAGCGTGTTGCAGAAGCCCATCACGGCCGACGTGTTGAGCCCTTTAGAGTTGATACGGGGGTTCTTTATAAATGCGTAATACGAGCGGTATATCAGCGCGTAGGCGTCAAAAAGGAACAGCTTATCCATGTAATATGAGTTTTTTACGTGTAAAATTACTAATTTTTTAGCATTAATCCGATAAAATAATTACTTTTGTATTAAAATTGCAGCATGATGGATTATTTATCTCTTATTAAGGAGCCCATAAAAGCAGAACTCGATGACTTCATCAGTCTGTTCAACAAGTCGCTCACACATACGGACAACCTGCAGGAAGAAATCTTCAGGCGTATACGCCAGCGCGCCGGAAAGCGCATGCGCCCCATGCTAATACTGCTCATGGCCAAGAACTATGGCTCTGTGAGCAGTGCCACACTGCACGCCGCAGTGGGCCTGGAGCTGCTGCATACGGCCAGCTTGGTGCACGACGACGTGGTTGACGAGAGCACCGAGAGGCGCGGCCAGGCATCGGTCAACGCCCTGTATGACAACAAGGTGGCAGTGCTCATTGGCGACTATATCCTTTCTACGGCGCTGCTGCATGTGGCTGAGACGCACAACGAACTGATAATCAAATATTTGGCTGAACTGGGTAGAACGCTGTCTAACGGCGAGATACTGCAGCTTACGAGCATATCCAACGAGCAGATTTCAGAAGAAATCTACTATAATGTGATACGCCAGAAGACCGCCGCACTCTTTGAGGCATGCTGCGCAATGGGTGCGATATCTGCCGGAAAGCCTGAAAGCGAGATAGGCAAGGCCATGAAATTCGGTCAGACGCTGGGCATAATCTTCCAGATAAGAGACGACATCTTCGACTATTACGACTCGTCGGAAATAGGCAAGCCTACGGGCAACGACATGGCTGAGGGCAAGCTGACGCTGCCTGCCATTTATGCCGTGAATAATTCGGCGCCAGACAGCATACGCAAGCTGGCTTACAAGGTGAAGGAGCGCACGATAACTCAGGACGAAATAGCCATCCTGGTGGACTATACCAAGGAGCACGGGGGCATTGAATATGCCGAGAAACGCATGGAGGAAATGCGCCGCGAGGCTATGGAGTTTATCGAAACTGAGGTTACTGACGATGCGCTTCGCCGCAGTCTCGAGGCCTATCTGAGCTTTGTCATTGAGAGGACAAAGTAAAGTAGGGTAGAGAGCGATAGAGAGATTTGGGAGCGATGAGAACTGTTATGGGAGTAATGGGACTTATGTGACTTGTAATTTGTTGAAAATCAGAGATATCAGATAGGGCGCAGGGCTTGCTGAAAGGGCAGGTTCTGCGTTTTTTATCGGCTTATTATTGGTTCTGTCTGCGCCATTCTTTGCGTGCGGCATACATCTCTTTTTTATTCCTCCGTGTGTCAAGAACTCGGTTTTCAGATGATCTATGAGCTTTCTCAGCAGCGAGTCGGTCTGATGAATAAGGGTTATCGCTATGTTGGCTATTGTCTCGTCCTGCCTTACCATTATTGCCTTGCGGAAATAGTCGCTGTCGTTGTGATTTCTGCATGCCATCCTTGTCTGTTCAGCCTTGCTGCTGTTGACGCTCCATTGTTCAAGATTTCTTACTCTCAGATAGTCTTCATAATCAATTAAAAGTTCCTTAAGACTGGCTTTCGCAACGTTTGTTAGCTTCAGTTCGGTCTCTCTCCAGGTGCTGCTTGCTGCGCTTCCCTCGGCAATATTCTGCTTGCCTGAGCGTGCAGCCTGAATCATCTGGTTGATGGTTCTGTCGGCCTTGTCGAGATATTTATGCGCAAAATAAAAAGTGATGTAATAAATGCATTCAGCCTTCTGATAAACAATAAGTTATCTTTAGTGTCCGTGCTGCTGAATACAGTTGTTTTCCATGTGTTTTTGTTGCAGGTTAAATGCCGCGTTTTGCGGCTTGTTGTTAAGGTTAAAAATGACTTATGAGGCTGTAAAACATGGCTAATCAGCTGTCAGTTAGCCTATTATGCTCATGCTGTATCAGCCCCATAAGTCTTATAGGTCCCATCATCTCCGGGCCCTCACAATCCCTCTTTTAGAAGAATTTTGTCTCTTCGCCGAGCAGTTCGCTTAGCAGCATGTTGGCCAGACGGCTTGTGCCGAGGCGGAACCACTTGTTGGTGAGCCATTTTTCGCCCAGAACCTCTTTAACGATGGTGTAGTAGATAAGTGCATCCATCACCGAATTGATGCCTCCTGCGGGCTTAAAACCAATCTGTATGCCTGTCTCGTCGTAGTATTCCTTGATGGCCTGGCACATCACGTAGGCAGCCTCCGGCGTAGCGGCAGGCTCAAGCTTGCCCGTAGACGTCTTGATATAGTCGGCACCGGCATACATCGCTATTATTGATGCTTTCTTGATGTTAGAGGCTGTCTTGAGGCATCCTGTCTCGAGGATAACCTTCATCGGAGCTTCGCCGCATGCCTGTTTCAGCTCGTTGATGTCGTCGGCCACGCCCTCATAGTCGCCGCTGAGGAACTTGCCCACAGGCATAACGATGTCAATCTCCGTTGCACCGTCCTTAACGGCAAGCGCTGTCTCGGCCACCTTGACCTCGATAACGGCCTGTGAAGACGGGAAACTGCCTGACACACAGGCTATCTCAACGCCGTCGATTTCGAGCGACTCGCTCACCGTCTTGGCAAAGCATGGATATACGCAGATGGTGGCCACGTGGGGCAGGTCGGGGTAGGTGGCGTCAAACTCGTTCACCTTCTCCGTGAAGGCCAGTATGCTTTCCTCTGAATCGGTGGTCTTGAGCGATGTCAGTTCGATGCTTCCGAAGAGGAATTTCTTTATCTCCGGCGTGTCGTTCTCGTGCACCTTTTCGGCTATAATCTTCTTCACTGCCTCGCGCACTTCTGCATCGTCGATCTCGGTGTTATATTTGCTCAGAGCCTCGTCGTATTTACTCATTTTCGGAAACTCTGTCTCGTGCTTGTGCTCGTGTGAGCATTCGTGCTTCTTGTTGTCGTTTTCTGTTGCCATAATGATATAATTTTTAATTTTTACTTTTTAATTTTTCATTGTTTATATGCCTCGTCTTGTCGCGGCTGGTCTTCTTTTCGAGGTTCTTTCTTAGTGCCTCTGTGAGGTCAACTCCCGTCTGGTTTGCCAGGCACATCAGCACCCACAGCACGTCGGCCATCTCGTCTGCCGGGTCTTGTTCTTCGCCCTGCTTGAAGCTCTGGTCGCCATACTTGCGTGCCATGATGCGCGCCAACTCGCCCACCTCCTCGGTGAGGCATGCCATGTTGGTCAGTTCACTGAAGTAGCGCACGCCGTACTGCTTTATCCATTGGTCTACGAGCTGCTGTGCCTCGCGTATTGTTATGTCGTTGTCCATATATTTACGTGTTTATTTTGCCTGTAAGGCGTTTTCTCGTCTTTTGCCTATAACTATGCCGCCGGTGCTGTTTTGTGGCCTCAGAGAGCCTTAAATGCGGTTTGTCGTGCTTCCTGCTGCCGTCTTGGCCTGCCTGATGCACCGGGCGTGGCGGCTATTCCTTGTGTCTGGTGTCCATGCAGATGGTTACGGGGCCGTCGTTCACCAGCTCAACCTTCATGTCGGCTCCAAACTCGCCCGTTCCTACCTGGCGGCCTATTTCGCGGCTCAGCTTGTCGCAGAACTCGTTGTATAGCGGAATAGAAACTTCATGCTTGGCGGCATGAATCCATGATGGGCGGTTGCCCTTCTTGTAGGATGCCAGCAGGGTAAACTGGCTGATGACGAGTATCTCGCCGTTGATGGCTGTTATAGGTATGTTCATCACGCCCTGCTCGTCGTCGAAGACGCGCAGCGATGCCACCTTCTTTACCAGCCAGTCGACGTCTTCCGACGTGTCGCCTTCTGCCACTCCGAGCAGTATCATGTAGCCCTTGCCGATGGCCGACTTTACCTGTCCGTCAATCGTTACCGACGCGCGGCTTACGCGCTGTATTACTATCTTCATCTGTTTTAATTATGTTTGCTTTGTTATCAGTCGAATTTGTAAAATCTATGTGTACCTAAATTTGAACCTAAATGATACAAAATTTTATGTATGAGTTCGGCTGTTGGTTCCCTGAAGTCAATATATCCGAGATATTCATCATAGTCGCTTGTCAGATGAATGAAAAATATGTCTTTCTTATCCAGACAAGAGTTCAGATATCTTAGCTTTGTCCAATTATCCCATGTGCCGTTATTTATTTCTTCGACATTTGTGCTATTAAATGCATTGCTTATGTGGATGTAAATGTATTGTTTTATTAGTCCGTCTTCAATTTTGTAAATATAGTGGAATGGGGCACTAAATCCTTCGTTATCATCAAATGATATGTCTGCCGTGCCGTATGTTACATAGCCAACATCTTTTTTTACAGACATAGCCTTTAGTTTCTTCAGAAGATCGTTACATATTACATCATCTGTATCACAGTTGATGACTTTTAATATTAAAAATGATTTTTGTGTAGTGTTAAGATGCATGAATTGTGGAAATATATTTACAATGCTGCATAAATGGTCTGTGCTGTCTGTTCTTGTTTCTAACATCTGTTTTGATGTTACATAAAAGTCTTTTATCTTGTATGTTGTTGTAAAGTCTATTTCTTCGTTTCCTTCTGAATTGCTTTCTCCGGAATGTAGAATGAGATCATTCACTTGTTCACGTATCTCCGATAATGGGATTTCGCTATCATTATTCCTGTTATTTTGTGCAAAACAATCTGATGTGGTTAGCATCAATATGGCCGCTATAATGATTGTTGTAATATTTTTCATCACAGTTTTTTATTGTTTTATTGATTTACAAATATACCTTTTTGAGGGCAATTATTATTGTTTTTGACGGTTAAAAAGTGTCAATATCTTACTTGTTTTTATCAGTTTTATATAGGTCCGGATGATGTATTTAGTCAGAATTTATATCTTTTTCAAAGTGTTCAGCAATTATTTTTGCCTTAGAAGGCCCTATAATCGCTGCTATTTCTTCAATGCTTGCCTCCTTTATGCGCTTCACGGTCTTCAGTTCCTTCAGCAGCAGGTCTTTTGTCTTGGGTCCGATGCCCTTAATGTCGTCCAGTTCCGAGTGCAGCGCATGCTTGCTGCGCTTGTCGCGGTGGAAGGTTATGGCAAAGCGGTGCACCTCGTCCTGCATGTGCGTTAGCAGGTGGAAAAGCTCGCTGTCGGTCTTCATTCCGACCACTACGGGCGGCCATCCATAGAGCAGTTCGTTGGTGCGGTGGCGGTCATCTTTGGCCAGTCCGGCTATAGGAATGTCGAGGTGAAGTTCGCCCTCTACAACCTCTCTCACAACGCTCATCTGTCCCTGTCCACCGTCGGTTATGATGAGGTCGGGCAGGGGCTGTCCTTCGTCGCGCAGACGGGTGTAGCGGCGCCTTACAACCTCCTGCATCGAGGCATAGTCGTCGGGGCCTGTAACCGTCTTTATTATGTATTTCCGGTAGTCTTTCTTGCTCGGTTTCATCTTCTTGAACACCACGCAGGCCGCCACGGCGTCGGTTCCGCTGATGTTAGAGTTGTCGAACATCTCTATCTGATAAGGCATCTTGGGCAGCTTCAGGGCGTTCTGAATTTCCTTCATCAGGCGCACTGATTTCTGCTCAGGATTGAGCTTTTCGGCCTGTTTCAGGCGGTCGAAACGATACTGTTTGCCGTTCATCACCGACAGGTCGAGCAGCGTCTTCTTGTCGCCTCGCTGCGGCACGGTGAACGTAACGCCTTCGAGCGTCATGTCGGGGATAAAAGGCACTATTATTTCGCGCGACGTACTGCCCACTTTCTCGCGTATTTGTAGTATTCCGAGCTGCAGAATCTCGTCTTCGCTCTCGTTCAGCTTCTTCTTCATCTCGAACGTGAAGGCCTGGTTTATGCTGCCGTTCATCACGTGGATATAGTTCACATAGGCCGTTTTTTCGTCGTCTGTTACCGAGAAAACGTCTACATTATTGATCGTGTGGCTCACCACTTCGCTCTTAGAACAGAAGTTTTCGAGCAGCAGATACTTCTGTTTTATGGCTTCTGCCTCCTCAAAACGCAGCTCTTCGGCCAGTTTCTGCATCTGCGCGAAGAGCATTTTCGACAGTTCGCGCGTGTTTCCTTTCAGTATTTCGCGCGCCTGGGCGATGCTCTCCTGATACTCCTCGTAGCTCTGCTTGCCTATGCACGGCGCGCCGCAGTTCTTGATGTGATACTCCAGACAGGGCTTATATTTGCCCTGTTCGATGCCTTCGCGCGTTATCGGAAAGCGGCAGGTGCGCGGCTTATACAACTTTTTTATCAGGTCGAGCACGGCATACATCGAAGGCAGATGGCTGTAAGGGCCGTAATAAGAGCCCCATTTCTTGTTTATTGTGCGCGTCTTGAATATGCGCGGCAGATATTCTTTAGTTACGCAGATAGAGGGGTAAGTCTTGCCGTCTTTGAGCAGAATGTTGTATTTGGGCTGATATTTCTTTATCAGACTGTTCTCGAGCAGCAGCGCGTCTTCTTCGCTGTTCACCACGGTATATGTTATGTCGTGGATCTTGCTTACAAGCACCTTGGTCTTGTATCTGTCCACTTCCTTATGAAAGTAGGACGACACGCGGTTCTTCAGGTTCTTGGCCTTGCCAACATATATTATGGTGCCGCTCTCGTCATAGTATTGGTAGCTGCCCGGCTTGTCGGGCAGGTTGCTCACAATGGCCTTCAGCCGTGCCAGCCTCTTCTCGTTTTCTTCTTTAGTCATGCCGCGTAAGTGCCTTATTTAAAATGGTTTTGAAAAATTTTGTTTCACGTGAAACTTTAAACAGAGGAGTTAAAGGAGTTATGGTAGTTAGAGTAGTTAAAGCCATTTGCCTTGCCGGTTGAATACGCCTTGCCTATGTGTCCTTATTCTTTATGTAGTGAGCTTTGGCTTGATGAACATTATAGCATCATGTCTGTAGCGTTTCGGAATGCTATAATGTGTCGGCATACGTAATGGTAGCTTCTATAAAGTATCAGTCTTATATTTCTGAATACTCTTTTAAAGATATAAATAATGCCCGTTGTTTTGCTCTTGCAACATAAGAAGTTTTGTAATAAAGCGCGGGCTAATGGCTTTAACTCCTTAGCCCGCGCAGTGGGCGATAACTACTCTAACTTCTTTAACTCCTAAAAATTTATACCTGCAGCAGGCTTGTTATGTCTGTGCCTTCTTCGAAGTTGCTGCGGCCGTTGAGGTCTTCGTGTATAAGTTCGATGAGGAAGTTTACGTATACTTTCTTCGGGTTAAACTTCTTCACAAGGTCGTACGCAGCCTTCATGGTGCCGCCTGTAGCCAGCAGGTCGTCGTGCAGCAGCACGATGTCGTCCTCGGTGATGGCGTCCTTATGAATCTCGATAGTGTCGGTGCCGTACTCCTTCGAGTAGCTCTCCTGTACGGTTTCGCCGGGCAGCTTGCCGGGCTTACGGCACAAAACAACGCCGGCGTTGAGCTTTATGGCCAGTGCAGAGGCCATGACGAAGCCGCGGCTCTCTATGCCCACAATCTTGGTTACGCCCTTGTCTTTGTACATCTCGTAAAGCTCGTCTTCCATTATCTGGAGACATTTCGGATTCTTAAACAGTGTTGTTACGTCTCTGAAATTTACTCCTTTCTGCGGAAAATCAGGAATACATCTCAGATTCTCCAATAGTGTTTTGTTGTTCATCTTTTCTTTTTAGTTACGTACTTTATACTAATATTATCTCTTGTTCGCTGTTTTCGGCGCGTTGTGCGCTATATATATTATATGTGTGCGGTATGGCGTTGCGGCGGCCTTGTTTTCCGGCTGTGCTGCCGCATGGTTTTTCCGCCTGCGGCGTTTTTCTGCCTTTCCGGCGCATGTTCTTGCTGTTTTTTTTTTGTCCGTACTTCCGTCTTTTTCGCCCGCTGTGTTGCATTTTGCTGCTGCGGACAGACGCTCCGCGGCTTGTGCTGTTTCTGCTTTTTCGCCGTCAGATATTTCTGCCGAAATCATGGCCGCATTCTTCGGCGGCAGACTGCTGCCGTTGCAAAGGGCTGTTTTTCGGGGCTTTCCAAAAGGCCGTCTTTTGGCTTGCAAAAGGTGGTCTTTTGCAGCCCGAAAGGATATCTTTTGCACGCTGAAAGGCCACCTTTTAGAAAGTGGCTTTTCGGCGCCTCGGGCATCGCCTCACGGCAGCCGTCGGGGCAGGGCAGAGCCGTGCCTCGGCAGGGACACCCGGAGGGCATAATAAGAGGAGTCAGACGTTCTGAAATATTGCTCCTTTTTATCGTGAGGAACATCAAATTTTGCCTTAAAGTAAATTTGTGTCCCGATTTTGTATCTTACTATCTTTCAGTCGGTTCCAACGTTTTCGCTTAACAAAAAATGCTCATTTTGTTTCACGTGAAACATATGGCTGTTTTACCTTTTCATCAGCACCAGCATGATGTTGATGTCGCTCGGCGAGACACCCGGAATTCGGCTTGCCTGAGCCAGTGTGTCGGGGTTGATTTTTGCAAGCTTTTGACGGGCCTCGGTCGAGAGCTGTTCCATCTCGAGATAGTTGAAATGGCCCTTTATTTTGATGTTCTCCAGGCGGTGCATTTTGTCGGCCACAATCCGCTCGCGTTCGATGTAACCCTTGTATTTCATTTTTATCTCTGCAGCCTCTGCCGTTTCATCGTTGCGGTTGGGCAGCGAGGCTATGAGCTGCTTCAGTTCGGGCACAAGTTCTGAAAGATTCTGCAGGTTGATCTGCGGACGGGCCACGAGGTCGATCAGCTTGCATCCTTCGCGCAGCGGGGTGGTGCCGAGCGACTCGAGCGCCGCGTTGATGTCCTTCGGCTTGACGTGAGTAGTGGCGCAGAAGTTTATGATGCTTTCCGTCGCTTCCTTCTTCTGCATCCACCAGTCGTATCTGTCGCGCTTTGCCAGACCGAGGTTGTAGGCCTTCTCGGTCAGTCGGGCGTCGGCGTCGTCCTGTCGGAGCAGTATTCTGTATTCGGCGCGGCTTGTGAACATTCGGTAAGGTTCGTCGACGCCTTTCGTCACGAGGTCGTCAATGAGCACACCGATGTATGCCTCGTCGCGGTGAAGGATGAACGGTTCGCCGCCGCCGCATCTTATCGCCGCATTTATTCCGGCAATGGTTCCCTGGCCGCCTGCCTCCTCGTATCCTGTGGTTCCGTTCACCTGTCCGGCAAGGAACAGACCTTTTATTATCTTAGACTCGAGCGAGTGGTCGAGCTGGGTAGGGTCGAAGAAGTCGTACTCAATGGCGTAGCCCGGACGGTAGACCTTGGCGTCGCGCAGCGCCGGAATTTTTCTCAGTGCAGCAATCTGCACCTCCATCGGCATGCTCGACGAGAATCCGTTGAGATACATCTCGTTGGTGGTTTCGCCTTCAGGCTCGAGGAAGAGCGGGTGCTGCTCCTTGTCGGGGAAGGTTACCAGCTTTGTTTCTATCGAGGGGCAGTAGCGCGGCCCTATGCTCTGTATCTGTCCGTTGTAGAGCGGCGAGTCGGCCAGTCCGCTTCTCAGCGTGTCGTGCACCTCCTTGTTTGTGTAGCATGTCCAGCACGGCAGCTGCCTGAGCTGTCGGTGGGGAGCCATGAAGCTGAACTGGTGGAAGTCGTTTTCGCCCTCCTGTATCTCCATGTCCTCAAAGTGCACCGACCTCATGTCTATGCGCACCGGCGTGCCGGTCTTCATCCTTGCGCTTCTTATTCCGTGGCGTGTTATGCTTTCGGTCAGGTCTTTCACGGCCGGCTCGGCTATGCGTCCGCCTGGCAGCTGCTTGCGTCCTATGTGCAGCAGTCCGTTCAGGAAGGTTCCCGCCGTTATCACCACGCTCTTGGCTCTCAGCTCAACGCCCCATACGGTATTCACTCCCGCGGCCTCGCCGTTCTCTACTATGAGCTCGCAGGCCTCGTCCTGCCAGATGTCGAGGTTGGGCGTCGTGTCGAGCACCTCGCGCCATTTCCATATAAACTTGCCTCTGTCGCATTGTGCCCTCGGGCTCCACACGGCCGGGCCTTTTGAGCGGTTGAGCATCCTGAACTGTATGGCTGTGGCGTCGGTCACTATTGCCGTCTGTCCGCCCAGCGCGTCGATTTCCCTGACAATCTGTCCCTTTGCTATTCCGCCGATGGCCGGGTTGCAGCTCATCTGCGCAATTTTGTTCATGTCCATCGTCACAAGGCAGGTGCTTGCGCCCATGTTGGCCGAGGCCGTGGCAGCCTCGCAGCCGGCGTGTCCGCCGCCTATCACGATGACGTCATATTTAAGAAGCATATTATCCTTATAATTTTTAGAGCAATATCAATTTGGCGCAAAAGTAAGAAATTAAATTGAATTTTTGATGAAATAGTTTGATTTATCGCTAAAATAGAGTATATTTGCATCCTCATAATAAACGCTAAAATACCTAAAAGAAGGTATTGCGGCGGGGCTGACCTTGGGTTATGCAGTACACTTAAATGTAGAGAAACATTATTAATTAATACAGTTAAATACTTAAATTTCAATCATTTATGTGGTTATGTAATTCATCTATTGGAAGGAAAGTCGTGATGTCCGTAACAGGTATTGCGCTTATCCTGTTCTTGACGTTCCACATGTCAATGAACGTAGTAGCTCTTTTCTCAGGAGATGCTTACAACATGGTTTGTGAGTTCCTCGGAGCCAACTGGTATGCACTTGTTGCAACTCTGGCTCTTGCGGCTCTTGCGGTGATTCACATCGTATATGCGTTCCTGCTGACAATGCAGAACCGCCGTGCACGCGGAAACGAGCGCTACGCTGTGACAACACGTCCCTCTAAGGTGGAGTGGGCTTCTCAGAACATGCTGGTGCTCGGCATCATCGTTCTGCTCGGTCTTCTGCTTCACTTGTTCAACTTCTGGTACAACATGATGTTTGCCGAACTGACAGGCATCAGCGTTCCTCATCATCCGGCTGACGGATTTGCCTACATCGTAGACACATTCTCTTGCCCGGTTTACGTTGTGCTTTACATCATCTGGCTTGCTGCTATCTGGTTCCACCTCTCACACGGATTCTGGAGCGCAATGCAGACTTTCGGATGGAGCGGCAAGGTTTGGTTCCAGCGCTGGAAGGTCATCGGCCTGGTTTACACAACTCTCCTCATGCTGGGCTTCCTCGTTGTAGTGCTTGCTTTCGCTTTCGGATGCGCACCGAGCCTGTTGTAATTGTAGTTCAAAATGCGTAACTCAAAATTCATAATTATTTAGAAAGAATATTATGGCAAAACAAATAGATTCCAGAATACCTGAAGGTCCGATAGCTGAAAAATGGACCAACTATAAGGCACATCAGCGCCTGGTTAACCCTAAGAACAAGCTGAAGCTCGACGTTATCGTCGTAGGTACGGGTCTGGCAGGTGCCAGTGCAGCAGCCAGCCTGGGCGAGATGGGCTTCAACGTGTTGAACTTCTGCATACAGGACTCTCCGCGCCGCGCTCACTCTATCGCTGCTCAGGGCGGTATCAACGCTGCCAAGAACTATCAGAACGACGGCGACTCTGTTTACCGTCTGTTCTACGACACAGTGAAGGGTGGTGACTACCGTGCACGCGAGGCTAACGTTTACCGTCTGGCTGAGGTGTCTAACAACATCATCGACCAGTGTGTTGCACAGGGTGTTCCTTTCGCACGCGAATACGGCGGTATGCTTGCCAACCGTTCGTTCGGCGGTGCTCAGGTGTCACGTACATTCTACGCTAAGGGTCAGACAGGCCAGCAGCTGCTGCTCGGTGCCTACTCTGCACTCAGCTGCCAGATACACGCAGGCCGCGTTAAGCTCTACACACGCTACGAAATGGAAGACGTTGTGCTCGTTGACGGCCGCGCACGTGGTATCATTGCCAAGAATCTCGTAACCGGAAAGCTGGAGCGCTTCTCTGCCAACGCAGTGGTTATAGCTACCGGCGGATACGGTAACACATACTTCCTTTCAACCAACGCCATGGGCTGTAACTGTACAGCTGCAATGTCTTGCTACCGCAAGGGCGCTTACTTCGCCAATCCTTCTTACGTTCAGATCCACCCGACATGTATCCCTGTACACGGAGACAACCAGTCGAAGCTTACGCTTATGTCTGAGTCTCTGCGTAACGACGGACGTATCTGGGTGCCCAAGAAGCTTGAGGACGCCAAGGCTCTGCAGGCCGGAACAAAGAAGGGAAGCGACATTCCTGAGGAAGACCGCGACTACTATCTGGAGCGCCGCTATCCGGCATTCGGTAACCTCGTTCCCCGCGACGTTGCTTCGCGTGCTGCCAAGGAGCGCTGCGACAAGGGCTTCGGCGTTAACAACACAGGTCTGGCCGTGTTCCTCGACTTCTCTGAGAGCATCGAGCGCCTCGGCATCGACGTTGTACGCCAGCGCTACGGCAACCTCTTCGACATGTATGAGGAAATCACAGACGTCAATCCGGGCGAGCTTGCAAACGAGATTAACGGCGTGAAGTATTACAACCCGATGATGATCTATCCTGCCATCCACTATACAATGGGCGGTATCTGGGTTGACTATGAACTCATGACAAGCATCACAGGTCTGTTCGCCATCGGCGAGTGCAACTTCTCTGACCACGGTGCCAACCGTCTGGGTGCGTCAGCTCTTATGCAGGGTCTGGCCGACGGCTACTTCGTTCTGCCTTACACCATACAGAACTATCTGGCCGACCAGTCTATCTGGCCTCGCATCTCTACCGACCTGCCCGAGTTTGAGGAGGCTGAAAAGGCCGTTCAGGCTGAAATCGACCGCCTGATGAACATCAAGGGCAAGCGCTCTGTCGACTCTATCCACAAGGAGCTTGGCCACGTAATGTGGGAGTATGTGGGCATGGGCCGTACAGCCGAGGGCCTGAAGACAGGTCTCGAGAAGATCAAGAAAATACGCAAGGAGTTTGAGACCAACCTGTTTATCCCGGGCTCAAAAGAGGGTCTTAACACCGAGCTTGACAAGGCTATACACCTGCGCGACTTCATCACAATGGGCGAGCTCGTGGCTTACGACGCTCTCTCACGTAACGAGTCATGCGGCGGTCACTTCCGTGAGGAGTACCAGACTGAGGAAGGCGAGGCTAAGCGCGACGACGAAAACTTCTTCTATGTAGGCTGCTGGGAGTACCAGGGCAGCGACGAGAAGGCGCCCGAGCTTATCAAGGAGCCTCTGCACTATGAAGCAATAAAAGTACAAACCAGAAATTATAAGAACTAAAAATATGGCAAACATTTCATTCACACTGAAATTCTGGCGTCAGAACGGACCGAAAGCCGAGGGCCATTTTGACACACGCGAGATGAAGGACATCCCCGATGATACATCTTTCCTCGAGATGCTCGACATTCTGAACGAGCAGCTCATTGAGGAAGGCAAGGAGCCGTTCGTGTTCGACCACGACTGCCGCGAGGGCATCTGCGGCATGTGCTCGCTCTACATCAACGGACATCCTCACGGCCCTAACACCGGAGCTACAACATGCCAGCTGTATATGCGTAAGTTCAAGGACGGCGACGTTATCACCGTTGAGCCGTGGCGTTCGGCTGCATTCCCTGTTATCAAGGACTGCATGGTTGACCGCGGAGCATTCGACAAGATCATACAGGCAGGCGGATATATCACCGTACGCACCGGACAGCCCCAGGACGCTAACGCCATTCTTATACCTAAAGAGGCTGCCGACGAGGCTATGGACTGCGCTACTTGTATCGGCTGCGGCGCTTGTGTTGCTGCCTGCAAGAACGGTTCTGCCATGCTTTTCGTAAGCTCTAAGGTAAGCCAGCTGGCTCTTCTGCCCCAGGGTCGCCCCGAGGCTGCTAAGCGTGCCAAGGCAATGATAATGAAGATGGAAGAGCTCGGATTCGGTAACTGCACCAACACCCGCGCCTGCGAGGCTGAGTGCCCGAAGAACGAGACCATCGCCAACATAGCCCGTCTGAACCGCGAGTTCATCAAGGCTAAGTTGAACGACTAATGGAAAGAACGCTATAAATTTATTTTTTCATAGTCTCCATGGGCGGGGCGCCGTTGTGCGCCCTGCCTTTTTTTGTGCCCCTGCCTTTCGTTTGTGCTATGAGCGGCTTTTGTCTGTTTCATTCCCGTTGGTTCTCCATGCTTGCGCTTAACGCCATTCCGCCTGCCATGCCGGCATTTTGAGTAAAATTCATGCAGTTGTCTCCGTTATAATATTTGCATATTGTGTAATATATTGATAATCAGATGGTTATCCGTTTTATGGGCGTTCGGTTGCAAAATGCCGTGTTTCAGCCTCCAAAAGTTGCCCTTTTGGCGTGTAAAAGGTATTCTTTTATGATGCAAAAGGCATCCCCTTAGAAATTGTGAGCTTGCGCGGCTTTTGCCTGCATGATGCCGGGCCTGTGCCGTAATTTAGGTCTACGGCATAACGATAGTGCATGTTTTGGTGCTGCGAAGGGTGGGGCAGGCTATCATATTCTGACAAAATGCTAGTGTTTTCAGCTCGAATGTTTAAATAAATTAATTATTTCTGACAAATTGTCAATTAATAATGTCAATTTGTCTAAATCTGTAAGTGGCACGCATGTTGCACTTATGTAAGCGAAAGCCTTTGGCTCAGGAGCCTCAGGCAGCCGCAAGGCCGCGGCCGGGAAACCGGCGGGCAGGGCGGCAGAAAAATGAAAGGATTAAAAAAATTATAAGGAGGATTTATTATGTTACCAGTAATTAGCAGAAACAATTGGATGCCCGAAGTTTTCAACGACTTCTTTGACACAGACTTCATGACAAGAACTAAGGCTACGGCACCGGCCATCAACGTCAAGGAAACCGAGAAAGACTACACCGTGGAAGTGGCTGCCCCGGGAATGACCAAGGACGACTTCAACGTGAACATCGACAAGGACGGCAACCTGCACATACACATGGAGGCCCACACCGAGAAGAAAGAGGAGGACAAGAAGAGCCACTATCTGCGCCGCGAGTTTGCCTACAGCAAGTTTGAACAGACGCTGCTGCTGCCCGACGACGTTGAGAAGGAGGCTATCGCAGCCAGAGTAAACGACGGCGTGCTCACCGTAACGCTGCCTAAGATGTCTAAGCCCGAATGTCCTGCAGCACGTCAGATTGAGGTGAAATAACATCCCGTTTAGCGCCGCTTGCGGCAACTTTAAGATGAATATATCATAGCCCAAGGGCGCGGTTCGTAAGAGCCGCGCCCTTTTTTGTGCCTTATTTAGCTTGTTTGCCTTAGTCATGGTATTCAATAGTTCACAGTCTAAGCACCCATCTGCATCCGCATCCTGCGTTGCCGCCCACGGCTTATTTCCCTGTTGTAGTGGCGCCAAGGTGACGGACGGCAGTCTTGTGAGCATTAAATATTGCGTGTCTGCCGTGCATGGAAGTGTATTGGTGAGCACCATGCTGTAAACTCGCACAGGCTAAGTTTATCCATATTTTTTTGAATAAGATAGTCATCGGTTCGGCAATAAAAATAAAAAAAAGTATTTTTTCATTTTGTATTGCTCTCACCTTTCACTATCTTTGCTGATATTTTGGCTTTCTCTACAGGCCTTGAATATAAACGTAGAAATCATTACGGATAATGAAAATCATCATAAGCATTATAAATTCATCCTATAATCCGGCATCACAGATATCTCGGTGCCTTGGTTCGCAGCTCTCTACGGCAGAATCTGCACACGATAAGGCCGGTGCCTCTCGTTCTGTTTTAAATTCTTGCTTCATGGCGTTGCGCACGCTTCTGCTTGTGCTGCTGATGCTCCTGCCCTCATGCGCCGGTGCCCGCGTGCTGGCGAAAGACTATATGACCTTGGTCAAAAAGACATCAGACGCCTCGATAGACTATATAATGAAGAAGGCAGAGCATTATCTCAATGCCGGGCATTCCGACACCGCCCTGGTGTATTACATGGTGGCGTGCAACCGCATGAACGACAAACTCTCCGACAAAGACAAGCAGCAATGCGCAATGGCATATCTGAAAAAAGGCAATATTCTCTATATGAAAGGCAACTACGCAGGTGCTCTCTCTGCCTATTTCAGCGGACTGCGCATTAACAACGATTGCAATGCCAAGCACGAAACAGGGCGTTTCTACAACAACATAGCCAACGTATACTGCGTGTTCGGCGACTATGTCAAGGGCTTGTCGTATTACAAGAAAGGCTATGAGTCTTGCCATAAATACGGCGACAAGGCCAATGAGTACAAGATTCTTACCAACATGACAGGAGTAAATACGGCAATAGGCAATACGTCTGCTGCCAGGAAATACTATAAGATGTCTGAAAAAGTGAAAAATCCTGCCGACAAGGAAAACTGTTATATGGGTATTTTCAATTTCGGACTGATTCTTATGGCGGAGAAAAACTACCCCGAGGCCATAAATACGTACAACGAATTGTTGAACTATGCTGTTAAAAACAAGATGGGACCGCGATACATTTGTTCTGCTTACAGAGAGCTATATAATAACTATATGAGTCTTGGCAATCGCGATTCAACATTGAAATACCTGCGTTTGTGCGAAAGTACGGCAGTAAAGCACGGCATATTGCATGTCTATCTTGAAGTTCTTGTCAAATACGCTGACTATTACGACTCCATGGGCAACTACAAGGCAGCAAGCAGTTACAGGGCGCGTTACCAGCGTGAGAAGGATTCCATATACGACACTCACGAGTTCGAAGCTGTCAAGAACGAACAGCTGCTTTACGAGATGAACAAGTACGACGAGTACATTGCCTCGCTCAACGCCCGCGAGAAGGAGCGTTTGCAGACCATTTCACGCCAAAGGCTCACCATCGCCGGCGTCACTGTCGTGACGGCCGTGATAGGAGTGCTGCTCCTGCTTGTGTACCGCCAGAAGGGCAAGATAGACAAGAGCTACAACGACCTGTTTGTAATCAACCGCGACTTCGTCAAGCAACAGGAGTTCACCAGGCTGCGCATGCTTGAGCTTAGCAACCGGCTTAAAAGCTCGGAGGCCGAGCTGGCAGCCCTGCGTGCGTCGCAGGAACATTCCGACGGAGCCGGCGAAGCGCCAGATACTGCCGTAGCCACTACTGCTTACGATGCTGACGGCAAGAACAAGACTCTGGCAATCAGCGAAGACATGCGCAGGAAACTGCTCGACGCGGTAATCGACGTGATGGAAAACTCGACAGAGTTTTGCAGCAGCGACTTCTCTCTTGCGCGCCTCGCCACGCTCGTAGGCTCCAACAGCAAGTACGTGTCTCTCGTGATAAACGATACCTTCCACAAGACTTTCAAGAATTACGTCAACGACTACCGCATACGTCTGGCTTGTCTGCGCATGGCCGACACCGGCACTTACGGCTCTTACACGCTCAACGCCATCGCAGAGAGCGTAGGCTTTAAGTCGTACACCACCTTCGTCGAGCTGTTCCGCAAGGTGGTCGGCATCACCCCGTCAATGTACAAAGACAAGCTGAAAGCGTCTGTCTGACAATGTGCCGACATGCATTGCGTCGCGTATTTTATGGCCATATTACACCAAGCATGACAGTTTTATAACCAAAACCGCCGTTTTTATTGCGTATTATCACCAATTTCTTGAAATTGGATATTTTTGATTTGCATTTTCTTTTGGCATGTCATAATTTTGCAGGTGTGACGAAACAGTCACGTATAGGGAATTGATATTTAAGAAAGCGCTTTTTGAATTTGTCTGTTATCTAATTTAAATCTTAACCGTATGAAAAAAACTTTATTATCATTAGTGACAATATGTTGTTTTGGTGCAGCGCCGGCACAAGAGTCGCCCATTCCGTTCCAAAGGCATGAGGCTGTAATAACAAGCGTGTCGTCAAACGGCTGCTATGCCGTAGGCTCGACCCAGGGTGTAGGCTATTTCATTAACGCCAAGACGGGCAAGCTGAGCGTGTTTGAAGAAACAGGTGTGATATACGACATTAGAGCCGTTGCCGACTGCGGTATTGCGGCAGGCTCGTACGCTCCCAACAACAGCGCCCAGATGCCGTGCTATGTCACCGAGGGTGATGGTTTCGTGACCCTGCCCACGCCGGAGGGTATCTCGGGTACGTGTTATGGAGTGCCTGAAGACGGTTCTTTCATCGCTGGCAACGTGTCGATTTCAGGTACCGACAATAACGGCGACCATTTCAATTACTACCAGCCGGTGATATGGTACCGCAATGAGTCGGGAGGTTACGACATGTACGAGGAACTGCCTTTCGACAAGATAGGTTTTGACAACCGCCTCACACAGGGCGCGTGGCTTCTTGGCGTTTCAGGCGACGGGTTGACTGTATACGGACGAATAATCGAAGCCGGAGGTTTTGTCTACCTGCCGGTAATGTGGAAGAGGACTTCGACGCAGACCAGGGATTGGACTTACAAGGAGCTTTGTAGCGACTACTGTTTCAACAAGGACGAGATAGCTCCCGAGTGGCCTCAGTACAAGCCCAAAGAGCCGGACGCAACAGAATACTACACTGCCGAAGAGCTTGAAGCCTTCAACAAGGCTCTTGACGCCTATAATGACTCCGTGGAAAAAGCCAGCTGGACCATCCCGGCAGAAGAAAGAGGCCCTTATCCTACTTACAACCCCAACGAACATGAGGCCGACTTCTTCGACACGAGCACTGCAGACGGTGTGGAGCGCCACAACAGGTATGCCGAGGACTATAACAAGTTCTTGACCGATGGACAGGCTTACAATGACTCAATCGTACTGTATAACGAGCGTTTCGATAAATACGTAATCGACGAAAAAAGGTTCCACATCCTTGACATGAGCTTTAGCAACAACGGCAAGTACATGGTTACGACCACCGTCTACGAAACCGTCATGATTAACCCTGAGACCGAAGAGGTGACCATACTTGAGGGCGCCGACGGCCTGTTCCCCACGGGCGTGCTTGACGACGGCACCGTGTTCATCGGCCAGAAGGCAGCTATACCGCCGCTCGACAGGGTTCCGTACGTACATAAGAACGGCGCAGTGATGGACTTTGGCGACTGGGTAAGGGAGCACAGCGAGAAGGCTTACAACGAGCTGATGGAGAACTTCCCCGACGGGCACTTTGGTGTGATATATTCAAATAATCCTGAAGGACTGACTTTCGGAGGCTTCAACCAGAAAAATGAGTATGGTAACTTGGGCTGGATCATGAATCTTAGTGCATATGATGACCTGACAACGGGTATTACCGAAAATAAGATTGCTGACGATGTAGAGGTATCATTCAACTCGGGTGAGGGCACTATCGACATAGCAGGCAAAGATAAGGCTGACGTGCGCATATATTCAGTAAACGGCGTATGCGTATACAATGCTGCCGGAGTAAGCGGCCATGTATCAGTAGCATCGCTTGCACGCGGCACATATGTAGTCGAGGTTAAGAGCGGTAACAGCTTGCTACGTAAGAAGGTAATGATAATGTAGAATTTTTTTATAATCTTTAGGCGCGCCCTGACCGCCCGGTTATGTGACTGGGTGGTTGGCGGCGCAGCCTTTACATATAAGGGATTTATGTCTCTGCGGAGGCATTTGTATATTTTGGGTGGATGACGTTGGCAGAACGCATCTGATTATTTATCTTTTTCGTTATCCAGTCCTGTGTGTTGCTGTTACCTGCATGCAGTTTTATGTGTTATGCCATGTAATGTTATTGTCTGCCGGATTTTAGTGGTATTTCTGCAAGGTTCCGCTATAACATGGAGTTTTTATAGATTATAAAAGCAGCCTTTTCCTACCTCTCTGTTCATCGCCTTCCGTCTGTGTCCGTTATTTTTGCCGTGTTTCTGTCCTTGTAGATGCATGATGCAGTAAAATATTTTGTCATCGCCGTGCAAGGAAGGGCAAAAGGGTGGGCTTTTATGAAAAAAGCACTATCTTTGCACCCGTTATGCACTTCACACTGAAAAGATACACAACACACTACCGCGCGCTCGTTTCGCTCGGCGTGCCCATCGTGGTGGGACAGATCGGAAACGTGGTACTCGGCTTTGCCGACACGCTCATGATAGGCCACCACAGCATGATGGAGCTGGCAGCCGCCAGCTTTGTCACCACCATGTTCACCCTGATCGTTATCTTCGCCATGGGCTTCTCTTATGGTCTTACGCCCATCGTGGGCGCCATGTTCGGCCGCGGCGAGAAGGAAGAGATTGGCGGCATACTGCGCAACAGCCTTGCCGCCAACGGACTGATGGCCGTCATCTTGCTTGCCGTCTCCGTGGTGTTCTATCTCAACCTGCACCGCATGGGGCAGCCCGTAGAGCTGTTGCCCTACATGCGCTCATATCTTCTGGTGAACATCGTGTCGCTGCCATTCCTGTGCATGTTCAACGCCTTCAAGCAGTTTTACGACGGAATAACCGACACGCGCGTGCCGATGTTCGTCATCCTGGGCGGCAACGTGCTCAACATCTTCGGCAACTATGTGCTCATCTACGGAGCCTTCGGCATGCCCGAGCTGGGCCTTCTCGGCGCCGGCATCAGCACCATGGTGTCGCGCATCGTTATGTTCGTGGCCTTCGTTGCCGTGTTCGTGTTTCACCGCAGCTATGCCCCTTACCGCCGCGGATATGCCGCCGGACGGCTCAACCGTGCCGACTTCCGCCGCATCAACACCCTTGGCTGGCCCGTTGCCATGCAGCTCGGCATGGAGTGCGCGGCCTTTTCGCTCTCTGCCATCTTCGTGGGCTGGATTGGTATAACGGCCCTTGCCGCACATCAGGTTACGCTCACGGCCTCGCAGCTGCTCTATATGGTCAACAGCGGCATGGCTGCCGCAATAGCCGTCAGGGTGAGCTATTTCCACGGACAGGGCGACACCGCCGCCGTGCGCGACGCTGCCTATGCCGGCTTTCATGTCATCATGCTCATAGCCTTCGTGCTCTCGGTGCCCGTGTTCCTGCTGCGCAATACGTTCAGCTATTGGTTTACCGACAGCGCCGAGGTGTGTGTCCTCGTGTCGCAGACCGTCATACCGCTCATCGTCTATCAGTTTGGCGACGGCCTTCAGTACACCTTTGCCAACGCCCTGCGCGGCATTTCGTGCGTGCGTCCGCTCATCTGGATAGCCTTTTTCTCCTATTTCGTGGTGTCGTTGCCGCTCGGCTGGTTCCTCGGCATACACAGCGGCTGGGGCCTTGTAGGCGTTTGGAGCGCGTTTCCCGTGTGTTTGCTGTGCGCAGGCATACTTTATTGGCTCTGCTTCATCCGACGCCTCAGACGGCCTTAAAATGGCTCCTGCGGCCATTCTTCATGCCGTATGTCCTGCGGCGCTCAGGTTATGTGGCGATAAATCCATTATAAAACGATATAAACATCAAAGGGAGACATGCCTGTGTCGGCGTGTCTCCCTTTCTCGTTTTATGGTGTTTCGGCATCAGCATGCTTCTTGTCAGGGCATGCTTACTTCAAATCCTGCCGCCAGTTTACGTGCAGTGTTATTTCTTCGTGCCCCACATCATTGTGTCAATTAGCTTATACCGCTCCTCGGTCTGCCTGTCGGTGGTCATCGTCGTGTTTACGTCGAGCCGCAGCACGGGCGCCACCTCTTGTCCGTTTGCCGGCGTCCAGTATGGCAGCCCCAGTCCGTTGGGGTTGCCCGTTTTTATGAAGTTGGCGTAATATCCCGAGAAGATGTCCGACATGAGGAAGTCTTCCGGCTGCCAGTCGAACACGCGGTTGGTGGGCAGCGTGCCCATGGCATACTCTATGTCGGCCGAGTGTACGGCTCCCTTTGCCTCTGGCGCCTTGTCGTCGCCGTCGCCCTTGTCCTTCAGTCCGCCAGCCAGTCCTGCCACCTTTCCGCTTATTCTCATTGCCGGGCGCGGGTGGCAGTAGACGTATCTGTATACGGGCTGACCGCTGCTCATGGTGTGCATGTGTGCCCATTTCCACGTGCCGAAGCCTATGAACATGTCGGAGGCAAGCATCATGCCCGGCTCTCCGCTCACGTCGGCGTCGGTGCTGATGCCGTAAAGCTGCACAACCTTCTCGGCGTTGCTGCCGAACACGGCTCTGGCTGCCTCTGTGGCGTTGGCCACCGTGGCCGGCTTGCCCTGCAGGATGAATGACGGCTGAGCCTCCTCAGAGTTGCCGCCAACCAGCAGCGGCACCCTGGCCTGTCTGCCCCCGGCAAAGGTCTGTTCGGGCTGCTCGGTGAAGAAGTAGCCGTCTATGTTGTATGCCGGCCTGCTCCTTACGGCCGCGCGCTCCATCAGTTCGTCGGCGCTGAGAGCCCTGAGCTCCTCGAGCGACTTGCACCCCATCTGCTTCATCTTCTCCTTTCCTGCCTTTTCGGCCTCCTTCAGCGTGGCAATCTTGCCGAAGGCTATCACCGAACCGCTCGAGCCTATTGCCCTGCAGAAGAGGTTTCGCGACACGGGCGATGCCATGAGCGCGCTCACCGACATCGAGCCTGCCGACTCGCCGGCAATGGTTATCCTGTCGGGGTCGCCGCCGAATGCCGCTATGTTGTCCCTGAGCCACTGTATGGCTGCCGCCTGATCCATAAAGCCGTAGTTGCCCGAGCCCTTGTATGCTGTCTCCTTTGACAGTTCAGGATGCGCGAAGAATCCGAATATGCCCTCGCGGTAGTTTGCCGTAACGGCCACGATGCCCTTGCGCGCCATGCTCATTCCGGCATACCGCGGCTCGCTGCCGCTGCCTGCCATCAGTCCGCCGCCGTTGAAGTAGATCAGCACGGGCAGCTTCTCGTCCATGCTTTTTGCCGGCGTCCAGATGTTAAGATACAGGCAGTCTTCGCTCATCTTCTTTGTGCCGAAGTTCATGTCGCCGTATATAGGCTGCTGCATAGGGTTGGGGCCAAACTCCGTTGCCTTGCGCACGCCCTGCCATCGGGCTGCCGGCTGCGGTGCCTTCCAGCGCAGTGGGCCTGTGGGCGGTGCTGCAAAGGGTATGCCCTTAAACACCTTTATGCCCGACTCGCAGGTGCCTTCAACCACTCCGCAGGCTGTCCTTACCTGCGGTCCTTGTGCCGTTGCTACTGCCGCAAGCAGCGCCAGTGCCAGCGATAATATAGATTTTTTCATTGCTGTTTATGTTTTTTGTTATGTCGTCATATATGTTGCGGCTCACTCCTTGGCGCATATTATCAGCACGTGCGAGCCGTCGGCCGTGGTGGTGGCCATGATGTAGCAGTCGCCCCCGTCGCCCAGCTTCAGCCGCTTTCTCAGTTCCTCGGCCTTCATCGGAAAGTTGCGCGTGGTTATGTTTGCCTTGCCTATGCCGCCGAGCGCCTTCTTCAGTTCCTTGCGGTTCATGCTGCTTATGGCCTTTATGACGAAGGCGCGGCCCGGAAATCCGACGGCTCTCTGCTCCGACACGAACAGATGGCTGTCGCGGCTTATCTGTCTTGCGCCGAAGGCTGCCTCTATGCGGCCGAAGCATCCTGCCTTCATCACCGACGGATTAGGCTCATACAGACTCATGCCCGGCTGCAGGCTCAGCGGCGCGCGGCTGCCGTTGCCGCCGGTGTCAATGCCCGTGCCGTCTTCATCCGTTATATTTCTCTGTATGTCTGTCTGCGGATTATAGCTGAATATGCTGCCGTCGTTGACGCACGTAACGCTGGTCAGTCCGTCAAAGCGTGCCGACATGACGAGCAGCAGCTCCTTACACTCGTTGCCTGCCGACACGATGTGCACCTCGCCCACACAGCTGCCGAAGTCGGCCACCGTCTTGTGCCAGTCGAGCATGGGCGAGAGCTTCAGCATCACGAAGTCGGCCTTGGCCAGCATCTCGTCGCGCATGGCCAGCACGTCGGGCGTGCAGTCAGCCACGGCAAAAGTCCTTCCGCCATGGCTGTCGCGCCGTGCCGGGTCGGCAAATATCATCGTGACATGCCCCATCTGGCCCATAAATTGCTCAGAATCGGCGCATACCACCTCGGCCTGACTGATGCCCAGCACGCCCATGTTATGCCGCGAGAGCTCACACAAATGGCTCTGGCGCTCAACGTAGACGCCACGGCTGAAGCGGCGCGCCATGTAGGAGAAGTCGACGCCCAGTCCGCCCGTCAGGTCAACGAGCACGCTCTCTTCCTCGCGTGGCAGCCCGCTGATGAGCCTCTGCGCCACGTCTGCCTTGTAGATGGCCGTCTGTTCCGACGAGCACTGCTCCATCGACAGGTGCGGCGGATACTTTATGCCCTCTGTCGCGGCCCATTGCGGCAGCTTCCTGCGTGCCGTCTGCCATCCTGCTATCTGGTCGAGCGCGTAGCCCAGGTCTATGTCCTTCGCTCCGGCAGCCTTCAGGGCGAGCGCCCTGACGTCGTCGTTGCGGTGGAGCATTATAAATTCTTCAGTGTTCATTGTCTTCATATAAGTTTGTTGCGGGCGCATTGTGCCGTTCCCGTGGCCGGTATGCCGTGCGGCGTGCCATGCGGCGGTGCAGCCCTTCGTCAGGCACAAATATACAACGTTTGAGGCTCACGCACAAGCGTGACGGCCATAAATTTTGCCTGCCGGGCATGATTGTGCTGCCGGGGCAGGGTGGTGTGGCGTAACGGCGTGATGTAAAATATTTTCAGCACTGATGCCTTCTGTTAGGCATGCCCTGCGATGCCGTTTTCCGAAATGCCGTGTCTTGCGCTGCAAAAGGCCATGTTTCGCCGCCCGAAAGGCCACCTTTTGCAGGCTGAAAGGCCACCTTTTGCATGGCTATTTTTATGTGGTTGATTGTCAGAAAGTTACGAAGTCCGTTGGCGTCAGCCGTTTTTGCACATCGAATACACATGAAGAGGCACGCTTTCCGGGCGTGTAAGCATGCCGCAAGAAAAGCAAAAGGCGACAGGGATGTTGTCCTTGCCGCCTTTAATAGTGCTTAATTTTAAAGAAAAAAGAAGAATTTGTTATTTCTTGTGGTTAACCGTGTATACCACCTTTCCGTCCTTGTCGATGAGATGGAGCGACAGGGTGGTCTTGTCGGCACATACCAGCGAGAAGCCCGTCACGCCGCTGCAGAACTGTGTTCCGTCTACTGCCTTCACCTTCGGACGGCTCAGCGAGCCGCTCGTGTTCACCACGTAGTCGATGTTGCAGCCCGGCTTGCGTATGTGCTGGAAGTTGTGTATGTGTCCGCATATATACATGCTCACGTTCTTGTGCTTGGTCAGTATCGGGTTCAGGCGTGCCTGCATGTCGCCGCGCTCAGATGTGTCCTTGCCTGTGTCGGCATAAACGGGGTGGTGACCCAGCACGATAACCCAGTCTTCCTTGGCCGAAGAGAGCACAGAGTCGAGCCATTCGAGCTGCTTGTTGTAGTCCTGCTTGCCTGCGTCGGGATATTTCTCGGTGTCGTTGCGGTATTTGTCAATCATCGGTGCAGTGTCTATGAACACCAGTCTTACGGTCACTCCGCCGTCCTCAATCACCTTTGTGTAGTATCTTGCCGGCATGGCCCAGCGTGCGCTCACGTTTGTGTAGTCGAGCACAGCCTGCGTGTTGCCGCGGTACTCGTGGTTTCCGAGCGTCGGATACCAGTCGAGCATCAGTTCGGGATGGCTGTATATAAGCTCATAGTTGGTCATCCAGAGGGGGTCCTGCGTGCTGCGCACACCCTCAAAGTGGTGTACGTCGCCCGGCGCTGCCACACATTCTATGCCCACGGTCTCGGCCATGCGTCCCATAAGTTCGGCTATAGGCTTCTGGTCGTAGTATCCGTTGCGTCCCAGGTCGTTGGCCACGTAGAAGTTGACGTCCTTCTCCAGCTTGGCCCACTGCTCGGGAGTCTGCGCCATGATGCTCATCACGGCCACTAAAAGCAAAATCAGAGTTGTTGAAAGTTTCTTCATTGTTGTGATGTTTTTGTTGTTTATATTCGTTTTGAAAGCAAAGCCGGGACAGCAGGCTGAGCACATACTGATAACTTGCCTTAAGTCATTTTGTACTCTCTCACGCCTGTTTTCCCGGTTTCATCTGTGCTAATCCGTTTCAGGAATTCATTATAAATCTATTCTTCTTAAACATTACTCTCATGACCGTTCAGTCGTTTCCGGCTTAGAAGCTGAGCTTGAATCCGGCCTGGAGCTTCACTCCGTAGTACTCCACCTGCATTGTGCGGTCCTTCTCTCCCTGGTAGTAGCGCAGCGGCTGGTTCAGCAGGTTGTTGGCAGCGGCATAGAATGTGTACTTGATGTCCTTGCCCCATGTGTAGCTTGCGTTCAGGTCGAGATAGTTAACCTTGTCGTAGTAGCGGCGCAGCTGTGCCTCTTCCTGATACTCCTCGTCGTCCTGGAAGGCAGAAGTGAAGTTGTAAGAGAGACGCACGTTCAGTCCGCCCTTGTCGAAGTAGAGCGACGCGTTGGCCATGTGCTCTGGCGAACCGGGCAGAGCCTGCTCGTCTTTGTTGCCGAATACTGACTTGACCACGTTGCTGTGAGTGTAGGTATAGTTGCCGTAGAAGCCGAAGCACTTGAGTGACGGATGTATGAATCCGAAGTCGCGCTGCAGTCCGAGCTCAACGCCCAGGAGGTCTGCGTCGAATGCGTTTACGGGTCGTGTTATCTTGCAGTCGTCGTAGTTGCCGTAGCTGCCTTTAGACACATGCTCAACCATATAGTCGTTGATGCGCTTGTAGAAGAGTGATGCAGACACCAGACCAACGCTCTTGAAGTAGTATTCTGCCGACAGGTCGTAGTTGTTAGAGATAACCGGCTTCAGGTCAGGGTTGCCCACGAACACCTCAACAGGCGATTCGGTGCGGTTGATGCTGCTGCCCGGCATCATGTGAGAGTATTTAGGACGTGCCAGCGTCTTGGTGTAAGATGCGCGCACCTTCAGGTCGTCTGTGGCGTTATATTTCAGCAATACGCTCGGCAGCCAGTTGATATAGTTGTTCTTGTAGGTGCCGGTCGGCTCGAGATATTCGTTCTCGTCCTCGTCGACAATCCAGTTGAAGCCGCTTGTCTTCAGGTTTGTGGCCTCCATTCTGAGTCCGAGCATAAGCTCAAGTTTCTTTCCGAGCTTCTGCTCAAAGCGCAGATAGCCTGCCGAAACCTGCTCTGTTGCGTCGTAGTTGCCTGCCGACTCCTCGAGCACCTGCTCGCCGCCCATGGCTGCCAGGTCAACGTGGCTGATGCCTCCGAGGTAGTTCTTGTCGATGAACATTGTCGACTTATACTGGCTTCCGGGCATGAATCCGTCGCGTATGCGGTTGATGTAGTAGTTAGAATAGTCGTCGCCGAACATTGCTTCGTAGCCGTCGGTGTAGTCGTAGCATACAACGTCCTTTGTCTTCGACTTGCGTGTGTATTTTCCTCCGAACTTAAGCTTGTTGCCGTAGAGTCCGTTTGCGAGCGGCAACTCGAAGTCGAGCTTGAACTTCCACTCGTTCTCTATGATGTTCTCGTTGGCGTTTGTAAACTCGTCGAGCTTCCATTCGCCCTCGTCGAGGTTGATGTATGTTGTAGAGTAGGGCTGGCGCAGTCCGGCGTCTGCCATGTTGATGGTTATGTCTTTCTGCTCAAGGCTCATGTAGCGCTCGTCGGGGCGTCCCTCAGAAGCTCTTGAGAACGATGCCGACCAGTCGGCAGAGAGCTTGTCCCAGAGCAGGTGCTCGCCGCCAAGGGTGTAGTCCATGGTCTGCTGGCGCTCAAGTCGTGCGCCGCGGTTGTCGGCCGATCCTCCCTTGGTTTCTATCGTGGCCTTCATCTCTCCCTCGCCGTCTGCCAGGTCTTTGTATGACACGCGGTAGCGGTTCTCCCAATCGTTGCGGCGGTTGTAGATACCGTTGAAGAACACTTTATGGTTGGGGTTGAACACGTAGTCGAGTGAGAGCGAGTAGCTCTGACGCTCACGTGTAACGTAGTATTGTCTTACCTCGGCGTCGGTGAGCACCACCTTGCCGTCGTCGTCGATGTCGTATTCAAACTCAGTGTTGTCCGATCCTGCCGGTGAGTTCTGGTAAGAAATGGCTGCCATGAAGCCCAGCTTGTCGTTGAAGAAGCGGTTGCCGTAGGTCAGTCCGAGGTTAAGCTGCGGCTTTTCGCTTATCCAGCTGTAGCCTGTTCCAGCCGTTATGTTGAACACTTCCTTGTACGGAGTGTTTTTGGTTATGAGGTTTATCGATCCGCCGATGGCGTCGCCGTCCATGTCGGCCGTAACAACCTTGTTCACTTCGATGGTCTGAATCATGTCGGCCGGTATGAGGTCGAGCTGCACGTTGCGTATGTCGCCCTCGGCTGAAGGCAGACGGTTGCCGTTGACGGTTACCGATGTGAGGTCGGGTGATGTTCCGCGCACCTGTCCGAAGCGTGCCTCGCCCTGGTCATACTGCACGTTGATACCGTTGATACGCTTCAGGGCGTCGCCGATGTTAGAGTCGGGGAACTTGCCGATCTGGTCGGCCGACACAACGTTGGTTATGTTAAAGTTATTCTTCTGAGTGTTTATCGCACGGCTCTGTCCGTGGAACGCTCCTTTTACCTCAACGCCCTTAAGCTCCATTCCCTCTGACAGCACGAAGTCTTTCACTTCTGTCTTTTCGGCAGATATTGTCAGTTTAGCCGTTGTCGGCTGGTAGCCTACGTAAGAAACCTTCACCGTGTAGACTCCCGGTTTCAGGTTGGGTATTGTGTAGAATCCGTTAGCGTCGCTAACAACACCTGTGTGCAGATTCTCGATCATAACGGTTGCGCCGGGCAACACCTGATTAGAGTTGTCGACGATTCGTCCGCGCATGGTTCCTAAGTTAGCTTCGTTAGAGTCAGTAACAGCCACTGCTGCTACAGAAAGCATCGCAGATAAGCAAAATAGCGATAATTTTTTGTAATTTTTTCTCATAAAAAACTAAAATAATTTTAACGCTGCAAAGGTCTGCATTCTGTGTTACAAAGCCGTTACGCTGCGGTTATAGTGTATTTAACAACTTGTTACAAATTTATTTCAATTTATTAAAATCTGTTTAAATACCTATTTATATACTCTCCGTGTTAACATAATATGACATTCTGACGGCTTTCGGGCAGGTTTTAAGGCGTGGCGCACGGGGTGGCGTGCGGGTGGCGGCGGGGGCGCTGTATATGGCTTGGCGGCGATGCATCGGTATGCCCCTGCGTAACGCCCTGATGCTCAATGCGTTGCAAAAGGCCATGTTTTAGCCTGCAAAAGACGGCCTTTTGGCGTGTAAAAGGTGGCCTTTCGGAATGCAAAAGGGCACATATCGGAAAACGGCCGCTGCACGGGCACATTTCAGCACGGCACGGGCGCCTGCACGACATGCCCCGCAGGCAAGACAGAGCGGCGGCAGGGCGGCCTGCCGGAAACAGTGACGCCGCCGTCTGCCGCGGCTGAGATATTCTTATGGTTTTGCGTGATTATAACAAATAAAATGCTTAACTTTGCATTCGACTGAAAGATAAAAGAATAATGGACGATAATTTCGATATAAGAAAAGAGTCGCTGTCGTCGGCCGAGAAGGAGTTTGAGAACGCCCTGAGACCGCTGCGCTTCGGCGACTTCAGCGGACAGCAGAAGGTGGTGGAGAACCTCGAGGTGTTTGTAGAGGCCGCCAAATACCGCGGCGAGCCGCTCGACCACACCCTGCTGCACGGCCCTCCCGGACTGGGAAAGACCACGCTGAGCAACATCATTGCCAACGAGCTGGGCGTGGGCTTCAAGCTGACGAGCGGTCCCGTGCTCGACAAGCCGGGCGACCTGGCAGGCATACTGACGTCGCTCGAGCCTAACGACGTGCTGTTCATCGACGAGATTCACCGCCTGTCGCCCGTCGTCGAGGAGTATCTCTACTCGGCTATGGAGGACTACCGCATAGACATCATGATAGACAAGGGACCGTCGGCGCGCTCGATACAGATTGACCTCAACCCCTTCACTCTCGTGGGGGCAACAACCCGTAGCGGACTGCTCACCGCGCCGCTGCGCGCCCGATTCGGCATCAACCTGCATCTGGAATACTACGAGCCCGAGACACTCACCAAGATACTGAAGCGCTCGGCATCGATACTCAAGGTGCCCATCGACGACGACGCTGCCGTAGAGATAGCCCGCCGCAGCCGCGGAACGCCACGTATAGCCAACGCCCTGCTGCGCAGGGTGAGAGACTTTGCGCAGGTGAAGGGCACGGGACGCATAGACACCGCCATATCGAAGGTGGCGCTGACGGCGCTGAACATCGACCAGTATGGCCTCGACGAGATTGACAACAAGATTCTGCTGACAATCATCGACAAGTTCAAGGGCGGCCCCGTGGGCATCACCACCATAGCCACGGCAATAGGCGAGGACGCCGGAACGGTTGAGGAGGTGTATGAGCCTTACCTCATCATGGAGGGATTCATCAAGCGCACGCCGCGCGGACGCATGGTCACGGAGCTTGCCTACAACCACTTCGGCCGCAATCCGTATGCCGGCAACGTGATGGAGCCCGACCTCTTCGGCATGGGATAGGCCATGCTGACGGTGCTGTCAGACTGAATGTATATATAAAAATCAACAAAACAACAGATAGAAATCAATGCAGAGAACAGGCATTTTCGTAGGAAGCTTCGACCCCTTCACCACAGGTCATTATGCCATCGTCAGCCGCGCGCTGCCGCTGTTCGACCGGATTGTCATCGGCGTGGGCTTCAACGAGCGCAAGAAATACATGTACAGCGCGCAGACAAGGGTGAAGGCCATTGCGCGCCTGTATGCCGACGAGCCTAAGGTGGAGGTAAAGGAATACAGCGACCTCACCGTCGACTTTGCCCGCCGCGAGGGCGCCGGCTTCATCATCAAGGGCGTGCGCAGCATCAAGGACTTTGAGTATGAGCGCGAGCAGGCAGACATCAACCGCAAGATAGGCGGCATAGAGACCATCCTGCTGTATGCCGAGCCTGAATATGAGAGCGTGTCGTCGAGCATGGTGCGCGAGCTTATTCACTTCGGCAAGGACGCCGCCGAGTTTCTGCCCGCACCTGAGCAGGGACGCAAGACAGAGATTAAGGAGCCTTAAGACGTGCCCGCAGAGGGCAATATAAAGCCTTCTGACGCACTTAAGCGCATCTTGGCTATAACTTACCGCACGCCGTGCGGCAAGCCTTCAGAACGAAAATAAACAGCAAAATATGATAACATATAACACCGACGGCGTAAAAATGCCGGCAATAAGAAAGCGCGACACATCGGCATGGATAAAGGCCGTGGCCGCCGAATATGGCCGCAAGGTTGGCGAAATAGGATATATGTTTGTCAACGACGACAAGATTCTTGAGGTAAACAACGAGTATCTGGGCCACAACTACTACACAGACATCATCACGTTCGACTATGACGAGGACGACACAATCAGCGGCGACATAGTCATCTCGCTCGACACCGTGCGCTCAAACGCCGAGCAGCTGGGCAAGGACTACAACGAGGAGCTTCACCGTGTGATTATCCACGGCATACTGCATCTCTGCGGCATCAACGACAAAGGCCCCGGAGAGCGCGAGATTATGGAGGCAGCCGAGAACAAGGCGCTTGCCATGATTAAGCTCTGAGAAGCCCCGAGAGGATAAAAGTAATGGGACCAATAAGACCGATGGCCGTGCAACAATATCAGCACAGGCGCCATATCAGTCTTATTGGTCCCATTTCTCTTATCCCGTCAGCCCTTTATTTGCCTGCCGAGAGCTCCACTCCCTTCTTCACGATGTCGCTTGTCTCGTTGATAATCTGGAAGTATTCGCTCATGTCGAAGAGGTCGCGCGCCACGAGAGCCTTCAGCTGCGATTTCAGATAAGGCAGCGTGCGCTGCAGCTCTTCGTCGTCTTTCGGCTTTATCTTCTGCTTCTCCGCCTCCTTCATTATCTCGTCGATAAGTTCCTGCGGCACCTCAAAACGGCTTCTGAACGCCTCGAACGTCGGGTAGTCGCCTACGAGTTGCTTGCGGTTCTTGTCGATATATCTCAGGTCGGTGTTTATCACTATGCCCTTCAGCACGAGCTGGCGGTGGAACTTGGTGTACTGAAGTGTGTCCAGAGGCACGAACGTGTCGGGCATTATTCCGCCTCCGCCGTACACCGTGCGGTGCTCTTTCAGCGTGTAGAACTTCAGCGAATCGGCGAAGTGAATGCTGTCGCGGTTGGTCAGTTCGCCGTGTTTCAGGCGCTTCTCAAAGTCCATCGCATAGTCCTCTATGTCTCCTTTGGTGTATGGCTTCTGTATGCATCGTCCCGAAGGAGTGTAGTAGTGGGCAATGGTTAGTCGTATCATAGAGCCGTCGGGCAGGTCGATCGGGCGCTGAACGAGGCCCTTTCCGAACGTGCGGCGGCCGATTACGATGCCGCGGTCGTGGTCTTGTATCGCTCCGGTGACAATCTCTGCGGCCGACGCCGTGAACTCGTTGACGAGCACATACACGCGTCCTGTCAGGAAAGAGCCGTTGCCGCGCGCCTTATAGTCCATGCGTCTGATGCGGCGTCCGTCGGTATATACAATCAGATCGTCCTTCGGCAGGAACTCGTTGGCTATCTCCACGGCAGCCTGCAGATATCCTCCGCCGTTGTCCTGAAGGTCGAGTATCAGGTCTTTCATGCCCTCGGCTTTCAGCTTCTCCATACCTTCCATAAACTCCTTGTATGTCGTCGCGCCGAAGTTTCCTATCCTTATGTAGCCTATCTGCGGGCGAATCATGTAGACGGCGTCCACGCTCTTCACCGGAATCTTGTCTCTCTTCACCGTGAAATACATCACGTCGGGCACGCCGCGGCGCACAATTCCCAGTTTCACCGTTGTGCCTCGGGGTCCGCGCAGACGCTTCATTATCTCCTCTTTCTTCATCTTCACGCCCGCAATGACAGTGTCGTTCACGTTCACTATGCGGTCGCCTGCCATGATGCCCACCTTCTCCGACGGGCCTTTCGATACGGGCTGAATGACGAGCAGCGTGTCGTCAACCATGTTGAACTGCACGCCTATGCCGTCGAAGTTGCCCTGCAGCGGTTCGTTCATGGCCTTCACTTCCTCCGGGTCGGAGTAAGATGAGTGGGGGTCGAGCTTCTCCAGCATGCCCCTTATAGCGTCTTCAACGAGCTTCTTCTCGTCAACCGAGTCGACGTAGAGGTTGTTTATTGCCATTTCGGCTATCTGCAGCTTGCGCAGCGGACTGTCGTAAGAGAAGTCGATGTTCATCTGCGCGCCGGCCGGAAGGCACGACATGACAGCCGGTGCGGCGGCAACGAGGGCCTTGGTGGCAGTCTTTGCCAGTGCGGCTTTTATCTTTCTGATGGTTGTGTTTATCATTGTTGTGATGTTTCTTTTATGGGATGATTGTGGGGGATGGGACTTATGGGAGGAACGGATGTCGTGGGAGAGATGGGAGGAATGGGACTGATGATGCGCGGATGGATGACTCTTGCATTGTTTTCATGCTTATTCTGCATGGCTTTTGTGCTTACTTTGCATGGCTTTCATTCTTCTACCGCATATCATTAATTCCCCTTCCACGTATCATTAATGCCCTTTCCGCATGCTCATTATGTTTCATCAGCATTGCCGTTGGGCTTATTCTGCTCCTCCTTTATGTTCCTTTTGCCCCTTGTCAGAACTTTTCTTCCTCTTCAGGACGGTCTTCCTCTATCACCAGGTTGTCTATGATGAAGTTCTGTCGCTCGGGCGTATTCTTGCCCATGTAGTACTCCAGGAGCTTCTGCACCTGGTCGGTCTTGTGCAGAGTTACCTGTTCAAGGCGCATGTCGGGGCCGATGAAGTTGACAAACTCGTCGGGACTTATCTCTCCAAGACCTTTGAATCGGGTTATCTCCGGGTCGGGACCAAGCTCCTCTATTGCCTTTACGCGCTCCTCGTCGCTGTAGCAATAGCGGGTGATGAAGTCGCCCTTCTTGCCTTTTACGTCCTCGAGCGCCTTCTTGTTGCGCACCTTCGTGCGACGGTTTCTGACGCGGAAGAGCGGCGTCTGAAGCACGTATACGTGTCCCTTCTTGATGAGTTCGGGGAAGAACTGCAGGAAAAAGGTTATTATGAGCAGTCGGATGTGCATGCCGTCGACATCGGCATCGGTTGCAACAATCACCTTGTTGTAGCGCAGTGTGTCGAGTCCGTCCTCAATGTCGAGGGCTGCCTGAAGCAGATTAAACTCCTCATTCTCGTACACCACCTTCTTTGTCAGTCCGAAAGAGTTGAGCGGCTTACCCCTGAGAGAGAACACAGCCTGAGTGTTTACGTCGCGGCTCTTGGTGATAGAACCGCTCGCTGAGTCGCCCTCGGTGATGAAGATGGAGCTTTCTTCCTTGCGGTTGTTCTTCACGTCGGAGAAGTGTATGCGGCAGTCGCGCAGCTTCCGGTTGTGCAGGTTGGCTTTCTTGGCGCGCTCGCGTGCCAGCTTTGTCACTCCTGCCATCTCCTTTCTTTCCTTCTCGCTGGCCTGAATCTTCTGCAGCATCACCTCTGCCACGTCGGAGTGTTTGTGCAGATAGTTGTCCACCTCGTTCTTGATGAAGTCGCCTACGTACTTGTTCACGCTGACGCCGTCGGGGCTCATGGTGAGCGATCCGAGCTTAATCTTGGTCTGACTCTCGAACATCGGCTCCTCGACGTTGACGGCTATGGCAGCCACGAGGCCGTTGCGGATGTCGGTATATTCAAAGTTTTTGTTGAAAAACTCCTTTATCGTGCGGGCTATGTGCTCCTTGAACGCGCTCTGGTGAGTACCGCCCTGCGTGGTGTGCTGTCCGTTTACGAACGAGTGATACTCCTCGCCATACTGGTTGGTGTGCGTGAACGCTATCTCGATGTCTTCGCCCTTGAGGTGTATTATGGGGTAGATGCCGTCGTTGGTCATCGTGTCGTTGAGCAGGTCTTCAAGTCCGTTGCGGCTCAGAATCCTGCGTCCGTTGTACATGATGGTCAGTCCTGTGTTCAGGTAGGTGTAGTTGCGCAGCATCGTCTCCACGAAGTCGTGATGGAAAGAGTAGTTTTTGAAGAGCGTGTCGTCGGGCACGAAGTATATGTATGTACCCGTCTCGTCCTGCGTCTCCTCGGTTGTGTCGCTCTTCAGCACGCCGCGTTCGAATGTCGCCGTGCGCACCGTTCCGTCGCGGTAAGACCTTACCTCGAACCTGGAGCTTAGTGCGTTGACGGCCTTGATGCCTACACCGTTGAGTCCGACGCTCTTCTTGAACGCCTTGGAGTCGTATTTACCTCCGGTGTTTAGCACGCTTACGGCCTCGATGAGCTTGCCCTGCGGTATGCCTCGTCCGTAGTCGCGCACCATCACGCTGAGGTTGTTGTCTATGTCGATCTCGATGCGCTTGCCGGCGTTCATCTTAAACTCGTCGATAGAGTTGTCGATAACCTCTTTGAGCAACACGTAGATTCCGTCCTCGGGCATGGATCCGTCGCCAAGTCGGCCGATGTACATTCCCGGTCGGGTGCGCACGTGCTCCATGTCAGACAGGTGTCTGATGTTATCATCCGTATACTCAGTTGTAATTTTATTCTCTTCGCTCATAAAATTCCAAAATTAACAATTAAAAGTTAAAAATTAAACATCGTGGCTGAAACATAATGGCGGCGGAATGTGGTATTGTCAGCTATTTCTTGCTGTCTACACCCTTCAATGATCTCAATATTGAGACAAGAAGACTTATGATGTTCTTCAAGTCGGTGTTCATTGAGTAGTAAATCTTGTCTTCCAGTATGTCTGTCGAGTGGAGCAGCCACAGCCAGTATTTGGTTTCAGACGCTTCTTTGAGCGCGATGCTCATCTTGCTTATAAAGTCGGCTTTGCTTTGTGCAAATTCAGCTTCATAAAGATTGGCACCTATACTGGTGCCGCAACGCAGCAGCTGGTCGGCAAGCGAGTATTCACGTTTGGTTTCCCTTATGAACCTGCTGCACTTAACAATGCGTATGGCGAACTTCTCCGCCTTTTCTTTCACAATGTTGTTGCCGTCAGCCATAATCAACGTTGTTTAATTATTACCACACTTTTGCCCGTTTCTGTCGATATGATTATCGCCAAATATCCCCCTCGCTGTTTAATTTTTACTTTTTAATTTTTAATTATTTTCTGCCGTTTGCCGGCAGAAAATCTATATCCACTTCTTGTAGCAGCGTCTTCTCTTGTGGAGGATGGTCTCGAGATACTGCCACTGGCTCTGCACGTTCTCGTTGGTCTCCATCTCAACCTGGCTCTCGCCCCATTTGAATCCGTAGGCCTGATAGCGCGGGATGAGGTCGTAGAACATAAGGGCATTGGCACCCTTCATGCGGTATTCGGGCAGCACTCCGAGCAGCAGCAGGTCTACGCCTTCGGTCTTGTGAGCCTTCAGAGCCCTCAGCACGTGCCACCATCCGAAGGGCCAGAGCCTTCCGCGGCGGCACTTCTGCAGCGCCTTCGACAGCGACGGGATGGTGATGCCCACGGCCACGGGCTTGTTGCCGGCGCTGCGGTCCTCTACGACGGTGATGAGGCTGAGGTCGGCCAGGGGGAAGTACATCTTGATGTACTGGTCGATCTGCCTTTCAGACAGCTCCGAATATCCGTACAGGTCCTTGAAGCAGGTGTTTATCAGCTCGAACATCTTCTTGCCGTAGCCGCCCTCAAACACGTCCTTCTTGGTCAGTTTTCTGATGTGCAGGTCGTAGCGCTTCTGTATCATCTCGGCTATCTTGGTGTATTTCTCGGGCACCTTGTCGGGCACCATGAGCTTAAACTCCACATAGTCGTTGTCCTTCTCGAAGTCGCCCAGCTTCTCCATGTGCTCCGGATAGTACGGATAGTTGTATATGGTGGCCATAGTGCCCAGCTGGTCGAATCCCATTGTGAGCATGCCTTCGGGGTCGAGGTCGGTGAATCCGAGCGGACCTATCATCTCTTCCATGCCTTTCGACTTGCCGTATTTCTCCACGGCGTCGAACAGGGCCTTAGACACGTTGATGTCGTCGATGAAGTCTATCCATCCGAATCTGACGCACTTGCGCCCCCAGCGCTTGTTGGCGCGGTGGTTGATTATGGCTGCCACGCGGCCCACCATGCGCCCACGTCCGTCGAACGCCATGAAATACTCGGCCTCGGAGAACTCGAACGCCGCGTTCTTGTCCTTGCTCAGGGTGTTCAGGTCGTCGCTGAACAGTGTGGGAACGTCATACTCATTGTCCTTGTAGAGGTCATAGTGAAAGTCTATAAACCGCTCAAGGTCTTTCCTTGTTTCTACTTTTTTGATTTTAATAGTTGACATTTGTCTTACTTTATATTAGACAACTTAAACATGCAAAAATACGAGTTTTGCGCCATATAAAAAAATAAATAACGCTAAATCAGCCTTTTTAAGGCTTTTTGGGCATGGTATGTAAGCTTTTTATGCACATCTGCCACATGGTCTGCGCCGCCTTCAGGCGGTGTCCTTGCAGCCTGTCTGTGGCCGTGCCGAGGCGCGCCCTGATGACGCCTGCCGTGTGCCTGTTTTCCGAAAGGTGCCCTTTCAGCCTCCAAAAGGCCACCTTTTGCACGCCGAAAGGCCGTCTTTTAGAGCCTGAAATGTGGCCTTTTGCAATGCGCTGAATGTCAGTATGTTACAAAGGCGGATAAAACCGGCGTCTCATCGGGCCGCAATCAGCGCCGCGATGTCATTTTTTCGGGTCTCCGGCACGTTTTTCAATGTATCTTTAAGGCTTTTTATTCATTGCGCCTGAACATGCGGACGATAAATTTAGTATCTTTGCACATATCAATCATGCCGCGGCATAATGGCAGTCAGTCTGACGCTCAGCGGCATGTGAAAGACAAACTTTTTAACCAGTAAAGATTATGAACACAGTTATAGAAAACATGAAGACACGCCGCAGCGTGCGCGCCTTCGACCCCGACCGGATGCCGGAGCGCAGCCTTATCGAGGCTGTGGCAGAGGCAGGAACCTACGCCCCAACGGGCCGCGGAGCGCAGTCGCCGCTCATCGTTGCCGTAACATCAAAGGCCGTGCGCGACCGCCTCTCTGAGCTCAACGCCGCCGTGATGGGCACCGAGGCCGACCCCTTCTACGGCGCGCCGGTGGTGCTCGTGGTGCTGGCCGACCGCACACGCCCCACTTATCTCTACGACGGATCGCTCGTAATGGGCAACCTTATGAACGCCGCACACGCCCTCGGACTGGGCAGCTGCTGGATTCACCGCGCCCGCGAGGTGTTCGACAGCGAGGAAGGCAAGGCCATGCTGCGCGCATGGGGCATTGAAGGCGACTATGAGGGCATAGGCCACTGCGTGCTGGGATACCCGCGTGAGGGTGCCGTCAGAGAGGCTGCGCCGCGCAAGGATGACTACGTAAGATTTGTTGAATAACACATAACGCACACACACAGATGAAGATAAACATGACCGAATGGGCCAAAGCCGTCATCGACAGCAAGAAGGTGATGGCTGTGCCCATAATGACACATCCCGGCATCGAGATGATAGGGCGCCGCGTGATCGACGCCGTGAGCGGCGGTGAGGTGCACTTCAACGCCGTCAGGGCGCTTGCCGGACGCTACGACACGGCTGCCGCCACAGTGATAATGGACCTCACCGTTGAGGCTGAAGCCTTCGGCGCCGACATCGCCTTCGAACCCGACGAGGTGCCGGCCGTGAGGGGGCACATGCTCAGCAGCGCCGACGACATAGCCCGTCTGCAGGTGCCGTCGCTCAGCGCAGGCCGCGTGCCGGCATATCTCAAGGCCAACCTGCTTGCCGCCCGTGCCATAACCGACCGCCCCGTGCTTGCCGGATGCATCGGGCCTTTCTCGCTTGCAGGCCGTCTCTACGACATGTCGGAGATTATGATTCTGATATATCAGAACCCCGAGGCTGCCGCCATGCTGCTCGACAAGTGTACCGACTTCATCCTGAAATACTGCATCGCACTGAAGAAGACGGGCGCCAACGGCGTTGTCATGGCCGAGCCTGCCGCCGGACTGATGTCTGACGACGACTGCATGCGCTTCTCTTCGGTCTACGTCAGGCGTATTGTCGAGGCCGTGCAGGACGACTATTTCACCGTAGTGCTACACAACTGCGGCAACACCGGGCAGTGCACCAACGCCATGACTGCCACCGGAGCCGCTGCATATCACTTCGGCAACAAGTGCGACATGGAGCAGGTGTCGCGTCAGGTGCCGCCCACGGCTCTCACCATGGGCAACCTCGACCCCGTCAGTCTGTTCAAGTCTGCCACGCCCGACGAGATGCGCCGCGCCACCACAGACCTGCTGCGCAAGATGAGCAACTATCCAAACTTCGTGATATCAAGCGGATGCGACACTCCGCCGCACACTCCGTTTGCCAACATCGACGCCTTCTTTGAGGCCGTCGGCGAGTGGAACAGCAAGCTGTAAGCGCAGGTTCCGTCAGCTCTCCAGAGGCCTTGCAGCATGACGTAAAGGTCATGGTCAGCCTCAATTCATATTGACAGACCCCTCCCGACATACTTAACTACATAAGCCGCTGCACCCTCCGAGGGCAGCAGCGGCGTCATGCGGCGCAGCGTTGTGCCGCTTTTTAATCAGAATAAAATGCTAAAACAGGAAATAACTTTCGACGACCTCAACATCCTTCCGTCTGAAATCTACGAGCAGATGGGCTATGGCGACGCCGTGCCCGACGCTGCCGTGCAGGCTGAGACCTCTGCCGTCATGGAGCGCATAAAGGCCGTTCTGCGCCCGCGTTTCTGCTTCTTCATCACCCCCGGACAGCTCGATGCAGAGCAGCATGTGCTCACCGTAGGCTCAGTCAGCTTCAGCGTGGGGCGCATCATCAGCCGGCAGCTGCGCGGTTCGCAGGCTTTCGCCTTCTTCGTGGCCACCGCCGGCGAGGAGTTTGAGCAGCTTCAGCACCGCCTTAAGGACGAAGACGACATGGTGAAGGTGTTTGTTGCCGACTCAATAGGCAGCGTCATAGCCGAGAAGGCGGCCGACTGCATGGAGCTTTCGCTGCAGAAAGCCATTGATGAGCGCGGCTGGCGCCACACCAACCGCTTCAGTCCGGGCTACTGCGGGTGGCATGTCTCTCAGCAGCAGATGCTCTTCCCGCTGTTCGGCGAGGAGCGTCCGTGCGGCGTAAGCCTTACCGACTCGAGCCTTATGGTGCCCATCAAGTCGGTGAGCGGCGTGATAGGCCTCGGTCCTTCGGTGCGCAAGCTCGAATATTCGTGCGGCCTCTGCGACTTCAAAGACTGCTACAAGCGCCGCCGCAAGAAGTAGTCTGCGGCATATTTAGCCTTATGCCGTGTATCGTCAAGTGTTGCGTTGCCTTTCATTATACGCCATATCGCCTTACATTATATGCCGTGTCGCTTTTCATTATGCGTTCAGTTGTCTTTTATAGTCTGGCATATCGTCTTTTATTATCGTGCGTATAATCCTTTAAAACGGGCCTTTCTGCCTTTTTGTTGCGCGTCAGACATGGCTTGAAATATATAGAAAAGCGCGGCAAGTCCATATCGGGCTTGCCGCGCTTTTTGCTGTATCATAATTCAGTTTTGTTGTCAGTGTCCGTTGAAGAATATGTAGAGAGCCACCATAACCACGGCAAGCAGCGTCCATGCCACCATAACCGTGCGCTTTGGTCTTTCGCTCAGCTTCACTATCTCGGGGCTTACCGTTGCCTGCTTGTTGCATAGGCTGACGATAATCATGCTGATGATGAGGATTACGAAGATGTAGAACGACAGCATCATGAAGTGCACCTGCTCCGTGGCTCCCGGTATAACCCACAGGTAAAGGATGCCCGAGCCGATGCTGAAGATGGTTCCGAAGGTGAGCGTAACGTTGGCGGCGAGCGTCGGGCAGCGCTTCCAGAACACGCCCATGACGAACACTGCCGCCATAGGTGGTGCGATGAAGCTGAGCACCGACTGGAATACGTTGAAGAGGTTCATGCCCTTTATGTTGTCAACAGCCACGGTGATGACTATCGACACCAGTGCGCCTATGACGGTTATTATGCGTCCTGTGCGCATTATTTCCTTCTGCGTGGCCTCCGGGCGGATGTTCTTCACGTAGATGTCCATCGTGAACACCGTGCTCAGGGCGTTGAGTGCAGAGCCTATGGTGCTGATGAGCGCGGCGGTGAGGACGGCAAGCACGAGGCCAACCATGCCCACGGGGAAGAGGCTCGACACGAGAGTCATGTAGGCGTTGTCGGCCTCAATGGTCATATTTCCGAAGAAGCCGGTCTTCCAGAGGGCGAAGCACACGATGCCGGGGATGATGTATATGGCCACGTCGAGTATCTTCAGCCAGCCCGTAAAGTTAGCTCCTTTCTGTCCTTCGCTGAGGTCTTTGGCCGCCAGTACGGGCTGAACCATCGACTGGTCGGTGCACCAGAACCACAGTCCGCTTATGGGATAGCCCAGCAGGATGGGCAGCCAGGGAAAGTCTTTGTCGCTGTTGGGCTGAAAGAGGTTCCAGTAATTAGACGGCACGATGTCGGGATTGGCCAGCACGGCAATGCCTCCTGTGAACGAGTCGCCGCCGAGGCGGTATATTCCTACGAAGGTCAGCGTGGCCGAAACGAGTATGAGCAGCACCATCTGATATACGTTGGTGTAGGCCACGGCCTTCAGTCCGCCGAGCATTGTGAAGAAGGCGGAGATGCCGAGCAGCAGGAATGCCGACATCCACATGGGTATACCGAACACCTGGCGTATGATTATGCCGCCCGCGAAGAGCGTGAGCGCAAGCCACGAGATGAGTATCGTGACGATGGTATACCACGCCAGCATGTTGCGTGTGGACTGTCCGAAGCGCAGGCCCATAAACTCGGGCAGGGTGGAAACCTTGCTGCCGAGATAGCGCGGGGCGAAGACAAAGGCGAGCAGGGCTATGAACACGAAGGCGTACCATGCGTAGTTGCCCGACACGACGCCAGTGGTGAAGCCGGCGCTTGCCGACGCTATGAGCATAGATGGGCCTACGTTGGTGCCCCACATGGAGAATCCTATGTGATGCCAGCGCAGAGAGTGTTCGGCAAGAAACAGGCTGCTGCCCTTCTTGCGCTTGGTGCTTGCCCATATGCCGATGGCAAGCAGGATGACGAAGTATGCTATAAGTATGCCCCAGTCGAGGCCATGTAATGATTGTGAGTTCATGGATATGTTGTTTATTTGGTAGTTATAGTAGTTAAAGGAGTTATCGCGGGCTGTGCCTGCTCAGTAGTTAAAGTCATTAGCCTTGTTGCCTGTTGGCGGCTTTATGGGGGATGTATGACTTATGGGAGTAATGAGACCGATGCGCTGCAGATGATGTAATGACCGGCGTATTTAGCTTTGTTAATAACCGGCAGGGCATTTGGCTTTAACTCCTTTAACTACTATAACTCCTTTAACTCCTTGAAATATTATTCTTTTCCCTTCACCAGCTCCCTTGCCACCTTCACTGCTTCGTTGGCATTGTCGCTGTATCCGTCGGCTCCTATCTCGTCGGCGAAGGCCTGGCTTACGGGCGCTCCGCCCACCATAATCTTCACCTTGTCGCGCAGTCCGGCGTCTTCCACGGCCTTGATTACGTCCTTCATGTATGTCATTGTCGTGGTAAGCAGGGCGCTCATGCACAGGATGTCGGCGTGGTTGTCCTTCAGAGCCTCTACAAACTTGTCGCTCGGCACGTCGATGCCGATGTTTATCACTTCAAAGCCGCTGCCCTCGAGCATCGATGCAACGAGGTTTTTGCCTATGTCGTGCAGGTCGCCCTTTACCGTTCCGATGACCACGCGGCCTATCGTAACGTCGGCCTTGCCTGCCATGAGTGGCTTCAGCAGCACGAGGGCTGCCTTCATGGCGCGTCCTGCCATGAGCAGCTGGGGCACAAAGGCCTTGCCGTCCTGGAAGCGCTGGCCCACCTCGCCCATGGCGCGTATCATCTGACTGTTGATGATGTCCTGCGGAGCCATGCCTGCGTCTACGGCCTTTTGCGTCGCCTCGGCTGCCTTGTCGGCGTTGCCTTGCAGTATGGCGTCGAATATCTCGTCGGCTGCCGACGGCTCGTTTGCTGCCTTCGGTGCGCAGCATTCACAGGGTTCGGCGGCATGGTCGTGCCCGTGGTTTTCTGAAAGGTCACCTTTTGCATTGTGAAAGGCCACCTTTTGCACGCTAAAAGACGGCATATTGGAGCCTAAAAGACCACCTTTTGCAACGCCTTCATTATCAGCCTGTTGCGCAGGGTGGGGCGAAAGGGCAAGTCCTTCGGCAGGAACCACGGCTTCGGCAAGCTTTCTGATGTGCATGTCGGTTGTGCCACAGCATCCTCCCACGATGTTGAGCACGTGCCACTCTATCAGCGGCCATAGTTCGCGCTGCAGCATCTCGGGCGTGTGGCTGTAGCGTCCCTCGGCGTCGGGCATGCCGTCGTTGGGGTAAAGACTTATCATGTAGGGTGTAGTCTTGCCGAGATGTACGAGCATGTCGGCGGCAAGGCTTACGTCAGAACAGCAGTTTACGCCAACCGACATGATGTCGCTGTCGGCAACGGATGCGAGGAACTCTCCGATGCTCTGTCCCAGCATGTTGTGTCCGTCGGCAGTGGCTATGCTGAAGCTCAGCATCAGCGGCAGACGTTTGCCTGCCTTGCGCATTGCTCCGCGTGCCGCCTCGATGGCCGCCTGCGCGTTCTTTGTGTCGAATATGGTCTCTATCAGCAGGGCGTCGACGCCGCCTTCAATCAGCGCCTCGGCCTGTTCTGCGTAGGCGTCGCGCAGAGTGTCGTAGCTGAAGGCATGCCAGCCCGGCTGCGTGGTGTCTGATGTTATTGAGCAAGTCTTGCTCGTCGGACCCATCGAACCTGCCACGAAGCGCGGCTTATGCGGTGTCTTGGCGGTAAATTCGTCGGCAGCCTTGCGCGCTATGCAGCACGCCTCGAGGTTTATCTCGCGGCAGAAGCTCTCCAGATGATAGTCTGCCATGGATATGCGCTGCGCATTGAAGGTGTTTGTCTCGATGATGTCTGCTCCGGCTTCGAGGTACTTGCGGTGTATGTCCTCAATGACGTCGGGGCGCGTAAGGCACAGAAGGTCGTTGCATCCCTTCACGTTCACGTCATGCCCTGCAAGCCTTTCGCCGCGGAAGTCGGCCTCGCCGAGGCGTCGGCTCTGTATCATCGTGCCCATGGCTCCGTCGATAACGAGTATGCGGTTGCGTCCTGCCGATACGATGGGGCAGCCGTCGAGCCAGTCGGCAGGAGCCTTTTCGTCCTTTCCTGTAAGCTCCTTGAATTCGCGCTCGGCGCTCTCTATTATTGCCTCCACCTCTTTGTCTGCGTCGCTCTTGCCGCTGTTTATGCGTATGGTGTTGTCCTCCTGCTGCGGCTTCTTGGCCTCGTCTTCCTGATATTCCTCAACGATGCGCATGGCTTTCTCCACCTCGTCCTCGTTGTGGAAGTCCATCTCAATATGCACTCCGTTGCCTCCTATGTTGTCGAGCAGCGGCCGCAGTTCGTCGAGCGTTACCCAGCATGCCATTATGCTCTTGCCTCCTGCCAGTATCTTCTTGTACAGGTCGTACCATTTTGGCGAGCCTCCCTGCGGCTCTCCCACGCCCGGCGTCCATTGTATGGCGTTGAGTTCCTCAATCTCGAGCAGTGCCGGCAGATGATGAAGAGCGCCCACGCCGTCGAGATGATACAGCGTGTAGTCAATCTTCTGGCACTGCTGGCGAATGAACGGCTGCACAAAGCGGCGGTAGTCTTCCACGCTTATCATGGTCGATATGTCGCTTTGCAGCTTGCTCATCTTGCCCGGTGCCCACGACGAGAAGTAGCAGAAGGCCATCTCGTCGCCCTCGCGCACTATGTCGTAAAGCTCGTCGAACACCTTGAAGTAGATGTCGTTTATCTGCTGCATCTGCCGTTCCAGCACCTCAGGCTGCGTAACCGTGTCCATCAGCACCTTGTCCGTGCCTTTCAGAGCCGCCAGAACGTCCATGCCTTCCATGAGGTCGGGCATGCCCACATAATAGTTGCCGTTGGCCTTCTTCTTGCATTCGGTCAGCAGTTGCTTGTGCAGCAGCCAGTTGGGATGCTCCGGATTAAACTTTATGTCGTCGGTGAAGTCTGGGTCGGGGTGTATCCATATTGTGTCTTCTCCGCCCTCGAACACGCCTCCGAGGATAGCGGCGAGCGAGCCGGGGCCAAGCTGCGTGTTTGCAACGGGCAGCATATCGGCTTTCAGACAGCTGTGAGCCACGTACCAGTCGAGATATTCTGCACGCCATTTCGGGTCGAACCATTTCTGGTTGAGGTCCTTCGGGGCCTTAGGCATAGGCACATCGGCATGCGGCTTGACGCCTTCCTGAAAGTGTTCCCACATGTTCAGCACAATGCCCTTGTGGTTCCACCATTGTATGTATCGCTGTTTTGTTTCTTCAAGATTCTTTTTCCACATGTTCAATAAGTAGTTATAGTAGTTAAAGGAGTTATCGCCGGCTGTGCCGGCTAGGAGTTAAAGTCATTTGTCTTGTTGGTAAATGACTTTATATTTTTATTTAATTGCTGATTGTCAGGCGGTTAGATAGGTCTGAAGTGTTGTCTCCGGCCGTGCCGGTTAAGGGCTAAAGCCATTGGCATTGCGGGCAAATGACTCTATATTTTTTATTTTGTTGCTGATTGTCAGGTGGTTAGGGTGGTTAAAGAAGTTATCGCTTTGCGTTCCTGCTTATGGCAGAAGCTATTGTCTTAAATGTCTGTTTACTTATTGTAAGATTGACGATAAGCGTTCAGACTAATGGCTTTAACTCCTAGCCGGCACGGCCGGCGATAACTACTTTAACTCCTTTAACTACCAATTTAACCTATTACCACTCAATCCCTCCAAACCTTCCGTCAATCTTTATATATTCTGTCTTGCTCAGGTCCATGTCGTCCGTGCAGTCAACGGGCTCGGGATAAACCGGGATGACGGCACCTTCGCGCACATAGACGGGCATCAGTTCGAGCGGCACATTGAGGTCTTTGAGCCACTTTCCGCCGCTGTAGCGCTCGCCGGTGAAGAAGTTCACCCAGTTGCCTTCAGGCAAATAGACGTCGCGGCGGCCTTCGCTGTTCATCACGGGAGCCACGAGGAAGTCGTCGCCGAAGTAATATTCGTCGTCGATATGCCAGCACATGGGGTCGTCCGGGTGGTGGAATATCAGCGCCTGGAGCACCGTTGAGCCGCCGCTTACGGCCTTCTGGCTCTCTTGCAGTATGTATGGAATGAGCTTGTAGCGCAGCTGCCACCATCTCTTCACTATCGGGGCGATGGCAGGATAGTGCCAAGGCTCGCGCTTGTTGGTGCCGTGATAGCGGATGTGTGACGAGAATACGCCGAACTGAGTCCAGCGGACGTAGACGTCGTCACGTACACGTGAGTTCATGAAGTTGGGCAGAGTGTGGAATCCGGGCACGTCGTGGCTCCAGAAGGCGAAGCCCGACAGACCGAAGTGAAGTCCGCCCTTGAGCGAGCCTGCCATGCCGTCCCACGAGCTGCATGAGTCGCCTCCCCAGTGCAGAGGATAGCGCTGGCAGCCAGCCCAGGCTGCTCTTGCCCATACTATGCCGTCGCCCGTAACCTCCTTTGTAACCTCATAGGCAGCCTTCTGATACAGCAGCGCATAGAGATTGTTGAGCAGTTCGGGCTTCATGTTCTTGTAGACGGCATCCATGTGGATGTTTTCGCCGAAGTCGGTCTTTATCGCTGCCACGCCCATGTTCAGCAGACGGCGCAGCAAACCCTTGTACCACTCGGTGGCGGCGGGGTCGGTGAAGTCGATTGTTCCGGCGTAGTCGAGGGCCGAGAAGTTAGAACCTTCGCCCTCCTGCTGCTTTGTCAGCGTGCAGATATAGTGGTTCTTGCGCGCCTCGTCAATCTGTTCGGCATCCTCAGCCACGTAGGGCAGCTGCCACAGAGTTACGCGGTAGCCCTTGTCCTTCAGGCCGCGGATGAAGCCTTCGGGGTCGGGGAAGCGCTCTTCGTTGAACTTCCATTCGCACAGCCAGTCGGTCTTAAACCATCCTGTGTCCAAGTGTATCACGTCGCAAGGATAATGTTCGCGGCGCATGCGGTCGCAAATCTCGTTCACCTCGTCGGCGCTGAAGTATGTCATGCGGCTCATCCACACGCCGAAGCTCCACAACGGGGGCATCGAGGGGTAGCCCGTCAGGTCGCGGTAGCCGCGGATAATCTCCTCCATAGAGTCGCCGCCGATGAGGAATACGTCGAGCATGGCCTGGTCGCTGAGAAACTCTACCGAGCGCGTTGACACTCCGGCGAGCGACAGCTTGCTGTGTGCGCAGGTGTGATAGAATGTTCCGTACATGCGGCTCGACACGTAGAACGGAATGTTCTTATATGTGCGGCGGTTGTTTACGCCCTGTCCGTCCTGGTTCTTGAGGAAGAACGTCTGTCCGCTGAGGTCCATTTTCGTGAACCGTTCGCCCGTTCCGGCAAAGCATTCGTCGGCTTTGCACTCGAACGACATCGTGGCGCGCTCCTTCTGTCCGTCAAGCTTGCAGAAGCCTATGGGCAGCGCGTCGTAGCGCGGAGGCGAGAAGTGGTCGTAGGCGGCCAGGCGTATCTCGCGCTTTCCGTCGGGATATAGCCTTATGTCGAGCGTCTCCTGCGGGTCGGGCAGCAGCGTGCTCCAGCGGTCGAGCTCGGGCTCCTGTATGTTGATAACGGCCCTGACGGTGCCTTCGGGGTCGGTGACGGTCCATCGGCCGTTGCCGAAGCTTACGCTCAGCGGCGTCTTCTTAACCCTGTCGCTCATCTGCAACATCTCCGACTCGTCGGTCATCTGCTCCTCGCCGAAGCCTATGAACAGGCGCAGGATCTTTGGCTCATACTGCCTGATGATGAGCGTATATTCCTCACGCGGCACGCCGGTGTCGGATGCCATGTCGTTGGCCAGTATCTGCTTCTGGAACGGAACGAGCACGCAGATGTCGCCGTCGTTCTCGAACACGGCCGAGGGTTTGCATGCCTTCCATAGCGACTCGTTGCGGCTAAGGCTGACGTCGAAGTCGAGAAAGTCGAAAAGATGGTAGTTTGTGGGTTTCATTTTTTTGTTTGTTTTTATATGTTTTTTGCCGGCTTTTTCAGTCCTCCGTCCCCTTGCCGTTAGTGTTTCGTGGCCGGGGGCGCGGCTGTGCTAATTATGCCTTCTGTTATTATGCTTTTCAGGTTTTGTCTTGTGGCCGTGTGGCTTGTGTGCGCCGGCTGCTTGCCGGTGTGCCGTTGCGGCCTGCGGCGGCATGAGTTGCCGTGGCTGTAGATATGACGCAGCAGTGTTGTTTTTGTACTATGCCATAAGGCATAATGTTCGAGCGTCGCTCTCAGGCCATTGTTGTTTGCGTATTATCGTGTTGTCCGTTGCCGTAGCCGGGTGTCCGCGTGCGGTCTGCTTACGGCCCGTCCTGCAGCCGTTGCCCTGTCGTGGGCGTGCAGGAGCTATGTTGCAAAAATAAGAAAAATAGCCTTAACGGCAAAGGATTATCCCAAATGTTTCAGTATTTTCAGCCCTTGTCATGGGTAGGTGTTTCCCTCTGGTTTTCCAATATGTGCCCTTTCGCATTGCAAAAGACCACATATTGCACGCTAAAAGGCCACCTTTCAGAAGCTAAAAGATGGCCTTTTGCAACGCATTGAGCGTCAATGGGTTATGCAATGGTCGGGCTGTAGGCCGCCGGACCTTGTGCGATTGCTGCCAGTATGGCGTTATGTATTATTGCGCCGTGCCGGATTCAGACTTGCCGTCGCCTTCGGTCTGCGTGTGCTGCGGCACGCCTATCTCCTTCACCTTCTTCTCAAACTCGTCTCTGCCGCATGTCGCGCCGTTCTTGATGCGTGCGCGGTAGTTGTAGATTGTGTTGACCGAATAGTGGAGAAACTCGGCTATCTTTGAACTGTCGTCGATGCCGAGGCGTATCAGCGCGAATATCCTTATGTCGGTGTTCAGGCGCGACGTGTCGTCGAGATGTATGCGCTCCTCGGGGCGCAGCAGCTTGTTGAAGTCGTCGACAAAGGTGGGGAAGAGGTGTATGAACGTGGTGTCGAATATGTCGAAGAGCTCCTGCTGCTGGCGGTCTCTGAAGTCGTGCGACTTCATCTTGCTCATCAGTTCCGTGTGCTGCTTGTTCTTCAGCATCGTCAGCACCTCCTTTCTCATCCTCTCCATGTTGTCTATGTATATAGAGCACTGCCTGAGGAACAGTCCGATGTATTTCTCCTTCACCCTGTTCGACTCGTTCAGGCTGCCTATTGCCTTGTGCAGCTGGCGGTCGGTCTCGGTCAGCTGGCGGTTGCTCTCGTCCAGGTTCTCGTTCACCTGCTGCATCTCCTTGTTGAGCTTCATCAGCTGCCTGTTCTTGCGGCTGAGCTCGTCGCGCGTCAGCTTCAGCTTGCCGCGCTGCTTGTTGACATAGATGAGCAGCACAAGCACTGAGACGGCAAATAGGCTTATCACGAGCACCATGATGATGAGGCGCTCCTTCTGCTTCTGCATTATGGTCTGATAGCTGCTGTCTATGGATGTGAGCACGGGCGAAATCTGGTTGCTTCTCACCCTCGTGCCGAACTTCTCGGCGCAGTTCCAGGCAAAGTTTATGTATTTATACGACCGTGCCATGTCGCCCGTCGTGTTCAGATAGTTGGCCAGTTCCCACAGCGCGCCCTGGTCCATCACGGCGTTGCGTATGTCGCCCAGCGCCGACATTGCCAGCCAGTAGGTCCAGTTGTCGGTGTCGTTCATCCTCTTGTAGTCGAGAAAGCGGTAGTAGGCAATTATCGAGAACTCGTGCGACTGTCGGTCTACGCCCTTCATCCTCATGTCGTTGTAGCGCAGCGCGCCGGCCGGGTCGTTGCTGTTGTACCGCTCAATCTCCATCAGCTGCAGATACATGTCGCTGTTCTTGTCGGCCAGTGCCGCCAGCGAGTCGGCATACATTCTTTCCAGCCGGCCATAGTTTTCCTTCAGTCTGCCTATCTTTGTGTAGAATCCCAGCTCCTTGTAGAGATGGTTGCGCGCGGCGTAATATGCCAGCCTGCCTTCGCGGTTTAGCTCTCCGGTGTTGATAGAGGCCAGCAGTTCGTCCGACTCCATATACATTCCGGCCGTTGAACACTGAAAGGCCCTCAGCGCAGTGCAGTGGTTGGCGCTCATCATGTCGCCCTGGCTGCGCGCCATCCGTTCGGCCCTGCCGAGCCATGCTATGGCCGAGTCGTTCACGAAAGCCTTGTATTCCCTGTATATTCTGAATGCTGCCGCATATCGCGCGGCATATCCGCGGCTCTTGTCAAACTGCCGCTTGAGGCCTGCAATGCGTGCCTCGCGCTTGGATAAATAAACAGATGCATTGGCGATGGCCTCGTCAATGCATCTGTAAACCGAGTCCGTGCGTGCGGCATCAGCTGACGCCACCACCGGAACAAGCCATATAATAAGTAAAAATATGTTTCTCATCGCTGTCTTATGCTTAGCCGGAACATGCCTCCGCGGCCTTTGTAAGGTTCTGTGAGACATAGGTTTATCTCTTCCTGCAAAGATAAGACAATATTGCGAACACACAAAATTTACGGCCCGTTTTTTTTTATTTTGCCGTTATTGTCACGCTCTGCAGCGAGCGGCTGTCGTGGCCAGCCATGATATGAAACTCGCCCGGCTCGAACACCTTGCGGCCTTCGGCGTCGTAGAACGACAGGTCGTCTTCGGTGATGTCGAACTCAACGGTGCGGCTCTCGCCCTTTTTCAGGTGTATGCGGCTGAAGCCTTTCAGCTCCTTTACGGGGCGGCTGATAGATGCCACGGGGTCGCGCACATAGAGCTGCACCACCTCGTCGGCGTCATAGTTGCCCGTGTTGCTCACCGTCACCGCTGCCTTAAAGTTGCGTCCGCTGCCCGTAACGCTCAGTTTGCCGTAGCTGAAGCTCGTGTAGCTCAGGCCGTAGCCGAAGGGGTAGAGCGGGTCGTTCACCTCGTCGAGATAGTTGCTGGCATACTTGCGGAACTCTTTTGTGCCTTCGGGCACGGGGCGTCCCGTGTTGAGATGGTTGTAATAGATTGGTATCTGGCCCTCGTTGCGCGGGAAAGTCATGGTCAGACGGCCGCTCGGAGCCACGTCGCCGAATACCACGTCGCATATAGCGTCGGCTGCCTCGCTGCCTCCGAACCATACGTTCAGTATCGCGTCCACATTATTTTGCTCCCATGTAAGCACCGTCGGACGGCCCGAGAAGTTGAGCATCACCACCGGTTTGCCCATCTTCACAAGTTCGGCGAGCAGCTCGCGCTGAACGTCGGGCAGCACAAGACTCGTGCGGCTCGAGCATTCGCCCGACATGTCGGCACTCTCGCCCATGGCACACACTATCACGTCGGCCTTGCGTGCCGCCTCGAGAGCCTCTGCCTTGAGCTGTGCGTCGTCGCCTCTCGTTATGTTCTTGCCGAACTCTGCCGCGCGCTGACGTGCCGAGTCGGCCATCAGGTTGCATCCCTGCGCATACAGAAGTTCAGCCTTTCCGGCCAGCGCGCGCTCCATTCCTTCCTTCAGCGTAGGGTATTTGTCGGGAGTGTAGGCCACGCACCATGTGCCCGCCATGTTGGCGCGGGTGTCTGCCAGCGGGCCTATCAGCGCTATCTTGCCCTGTTTCTTCAGCGGCAGCAAAGACTTGTCGTTCTTCAGCAGCACAAAGGTCTCGGCGGCAATGCGTCTTGCCTCGGCGCGGTTTTCTGCCGTGAAGATGTCGCGCTTGCGTCTTTTCGTGTCGCAGTATTTATACGGATCGGCAAAGAGTCCCAGCTTATATTTAGCCTCGAGCACCCTGCGGCATGCCTTGTTGATGGCTTCCTCGCTCACGGTTCCGTCCTTGACCGACTGCTCCAGCGTGCCGATGAATCCCACAGAGCACATGTCCATGTCGGTGCCGGCATTGAGGGCAGCTGCCGAACAGTCTTTCAGCGAACCGCCAACGCCGTGACTCAGCATCTCGCCAATAGAGCCGTAATCGGTAACAACGAAGCCGTCGAACTTCCACTGGTTGCGCAGCACATCCTCAAGAAGCCACTTGTTGGCCGTTGCCGGCACATAGTCAACCAGGTTGAACGATGTCATCACGCTGCCCGTTCCTGCCTTTACGGCGGCGCGGTAAGGCTCGAGATACTGGTTATACATGCGCAGACGGCTCATGTCAACGGTGTTATAGTCGCGTCCCGCCTCAACGGCGCCATACAGGGCGAAGTGCTTCAGGCACGCCATAACGTTGGCGTTGCTGCTGTAGTCGCCCTGATATCCGCGAATCATGGCCTCGGCTATGCGTGAGCCGAGATAGGGGTCTTCGCCGTTTCCCTCAGATATGCGGCCCCAGCGGGCGTCTATGCAGATGTCTACCATAGGGCTGAACACCCAGTTGATGCCGTCGGCAGTGGCCTCCTTTGCGGCTATTTGGGCAGCACGCTCTATGGCGTTGAGGTCCCAGCTGCATGAAAGCGCGAACGGAATGGGGAATATCGTCTCGTATCCGTGTATCACATCCATGCCCACAAGCAGCGGAATGCCCAGCCGGCTCTTCTCGACGGCCAGCTTCTGCAGTGCTTTTATCTTGTCTACGCCCTTCAGGTTGAACACGCCTCCCATCTCTCCGGCCTTTATCTTGCCGCTTACTTCAGAGTCCTGTGCCTGTCCCGTGGTTATGTCGCCAGCCACCTGAAGGTTAAGCTGACCAATCTTCTCGTGCAGAGTCATGCGCGACATGAGGCCGTCAACAAACTTATCCATCTCCTGGTTCTGCGCGCTCACCGCCCCGGTCAGCAGCAGTGCCGCCGCAGTTGTCAGTATTTTGTTTATTTTCATCATAGTGTTTTTGTATATAAATGCCAATTATTATCTTAGTGTAAACGCCACTTTGCTTACAATATTGTCTGAAGCGTTGCCCACGAGAGCCTCAAACTGTCCCGGCTCCGCGGTCCAGCTGGCAGCCTTGTCGTCGTAGAAGCTGAGGGCGTCTTTGCCTATTGTTATTGTTACTTCCTTGGTTTCGCCCGGCTGGAGATAAACTTTCCTGAATCCTTTAAGCTCCTTGTAGGGGCGCGGAAGCGACGACTCGCAGTCGTGAATGTAGAGCTGCACCGTCTCAGAGCCTGCCACCTTGCCCGTGTTGGTGACGCTGACGGTGAACGAAAGGCTGTCGGCTGTGGTGATGCTTGCGGCACTTGCCTTTGCCTTGCCTATCCTGAAGCTCGTGTAGCTCTCGCCGTGTCCGAAGGCAAAGAGCGGCTTTGTCTTCTCCTTGTCAGCCCAGCGGTAGCCCACAAAGATGCCTTCCTTATATTCTTCGTCAATGATTTTCTTGTCAGCGCGCCATGTTCCGGGATATGTGTTGAGCTTGTGCGCACCCACATCGTTGAGCGATGCCGGCCATGTGAAGGGCAGTTTGCCCGACGGGTTGGTGCGTCCTGTCAGCACGTCGGCAAGAGCATGGCCTGCCGTTGAGCCGAGGAACCAGCCCTGAACTATTGCGGGCACCGAACTCTTCCACGGCATTGCCACGGCGTTGCCCGATATGTTGACGAATATCAGACGCTTGTTGGCCTTGGCAAGAGCCTCCACCACCTTGTCCTGATCATAGGGCAGGGAGTAAGACTTGCGGTCGTGACCCTCGGCATCCTGGTAGTCGCTCTTGTTGAGTCCGCCGAAGAACACCACGTAGTCGGCCTTGCGCGCCTTGTCTACGGCCTCGGCTATAAGCTCTTCGGGCGAGCGGCTGTCGGCAAGTTGCTGTCCTGTGGTCACGCCGTTGTATTCGCCTGTGATGTCGCCTACATATCCGCGGGCATAGTCAACCTCGATGTTCATGCCTTCGAGACAAGCCTTCAGACCGTCGAGAGGCAGTTCCTCATGCTGCGCCTTGAGCGAAGAGCTGCCGCCGCCTACGGTCATCATCTTGATGGCATTCTCGCCGACGACGAGCACGCGGCGTGCCTTCAGCGTGTCGATGGGCAGCACGCGGCCCTTGTTCTGCAGCAGGACGATGCCTTCGGCGGCTATTTTGCGTGCGGCGTCGTAGTGAGCTTCAGAGCAGAGCGAGCCAAACTGGCGGTTGCGGTTCATGTTTGTGCGGAAGAAAAGGCGC
>ENA-ORSI01000209-ORSI01000209.1-human-gut-metagenome-genome-assembly--contig:-NODE-209-length-61107-cov-3.119570_pt1 | contig 61107 bp, 63 predicted proteins | sample MGYA00242187_ERZ509154 | MGnify/ENA primary metagenome ERZ509154 (study PRJEB26280, sample SAMEA2338627) | human gut metagenome | biome: human gut; feature: human-associated habitat; material: faeces...
CTGCCGGTGACGGCAGATACGCCGGTCGGGGAAGACCCCGGCTACCACGACGATTTCCTGCGTATCCGCGACGAAATGAACAAACTTTCCGGCGCGGATACCGGCCTCATCTGCCAGCTTGCCGAATCCCTGCTGCTGACGCAGGCAAAAGACGTGCGCATCGCCACTTACTACATCTGGGCGCGACTGCACCGCGACGGTGAGCGCGGACTGGCTGAGGGGCTGGCGCTGTTAGCCGGGCTGGTGGAACGCTTCGGTACGCAACTGCTGCCCTCGCGTCCGGCAAGCCGAAAAATGGCGCTGGAGTGGCTGGCAGGTGAAAAAATGCTCGACAGCCTTGCCCGCTACCCGGAAGTGGCAAAAGAGGATTTTGCGAACATTGTTGCCGCTCTTAATCAACTGACGGTTTCCTTCACTGCATGGCCCGAAGACCAGCATTCCCCCTCCCTGATGCCGCTGATTAACGCGCTGGAATCACGTCTGGCGCAGTCGGGTGGGATGAACGCGGTGGTGCCACAAAACAGCAGCAGCGTTCCTGCACCGTCTTCCCCGGTGGATGCGCCACAGGTACAGACCATCACTTCCGGGCGCGACCTGCTCGACCAGGCGAAAGTGCTGGCCCGTTATCTGAACGAACAGCCGCAGGGCTGGCTTTCAGCACACCGGCTGATGAAAACCCTGCGCTGGGACACTGTGCATGAACTGCCGCCGGATGTGGATGGCAAAACCCGGCTGGCCCCGCCGCGCACCGAATCACGCAACCAGCTTAAGCGGCTGTATGCCCAGCAGAACTGGACGGAACTGCTGGAGCAGGCCGACCTGATGTTCAGCACCGGTGTCAGCCATTTCTGGCTGGATATCCAGTGGTATCTGCATCAGGCGCTGGCGAAGGCGGGTGCTCCGTGGGACAGATGGACTGCGGTTATCCGTCAGGATCTGGCGCTGCTGCTGGAACGCCTGCCAGGGCTGGAAAATCTGGCATGGAACGACGGCACACCGTTCGCCGACGAGGTGACGCGCAACTGGATAGCGCAGCAGGTCATGATGCGGGAAGACGGCGCATGGCTTGCGGGGAAAGCTGCTGTGCCGACAGACGACGCCACAAACGACGTACTGGCGCTGGAGCCGGAAGCGCTGGAGATGGCAGACAGTCAGGGCGTGGAAGCGGCACTGGGCTGGATACAGACCCGTCCAGGCATCACCACGGCACGACAGCGCCTGTTATTGCGGCTGCTGATGGCACGGGTGGCGGAACAGTACGGTAAAAACGAGATGGCGCTCCTGCTGCTGGAAGAACTGGATACTGCCGCACAGGGAATAACGCTGACGCAGTGGGAGCCGGAACTGCTGTTTGAGGTAAAAGCCCGACAACTGAAACTGCTGCGTCTGCGGGCGCACCGCTATGCGGATAAAGCCCTGCTGAACCGAAAAATGGATGCCCTGCTGGGTACACTGGTGGCAATCAATCCGGTGCGGGCGGCGGTACTGTGTGATACGCAGCATAAGGAGTGATGACGATGGGAAGAGGTTATTTTCTGGTCAGGGGCGATAAGACCACCTGCGGCGGCAAAATTATTGAAGGGGCGGACGACCATACGATCATGGGTATCCCGCAGGCGCGGGATATGGACCGGGTCACCTGCGGCAGATATCCGGGAATGTTTATTATTGTGGGCGGCGTTCCTGAAACAGATATTCACGGCAGGCTGATGGCGGGGACGCTGGACAGTCAGAGCAGTTGCCCGTGTAAAGCACGGTTTATTGCGTCAATGATGGATGATACGTATGAGACGGATGACGGGGAAAGTGAAGCGGAACAACATGCGCAGTCGGCGAAAAAGGATCTGACTTCTGGTTCTGATTCATCCTCTGATGATGTAAAACTGGATTACAGAATTAAATTATCAGGTAATAAGATACTGACGCCACTGAATATACCTGATTATAAAGAAATGATTAGCTGTGGTAGTACGAAGAATACAGAAAAAATAGATTTTACCATCACAAATAAAGGCGATGAGGCTGAAGCGCTTTCTCTGGAAGTGCTTGATGGTAATGAAGTGATTTATAGTGAACGGCAGACCGGTAAATATTGTGATAAGGGAGAGCATGCCTGGCAATGGGATGGCTACAGTAATCAAGGCATACTGGATACAACTAAGCTAAAAAGCAAATCACTACTTGTAAGACTGATTGCTTTATGTGGTGATATGATGATAAAAGTTGATTATCCACTTCATAATTCACCAGAGGAACAAAAATGGGTCGATGTAAAGGTAGACAGAAAACAAAAAACAGTAGATATAATATGGCGACTGGCAGTTAGTGATGGAGGGATAAAAGGAAGTAATCCTAAGTTATCCCCAGTTCCTTATAACGACTTGGTTAACCTGACCAAAAATGGAGTTGAATTTTATTGGTCTCGAAATGGAAGTCGCGGCGGGGGGATTGGTGAAAATATTGTTACAGCGATTGGTGTTTTTAAAGTAAATGTAAAGGCTGAGATAAATATTACTCCATCCATGCGAACTTTTTCTTTGATATCATCATTAGATCCTGACTTTCAGGCATCCGTTAGTCTATCAGGATTTGAAAAAATATATTATAACTACGGTGATAGTTATAAGGATATTCAAGATGAATTACAGGCGCTTCTTGACGCTAATAACAGATATAAATGGGATAGTGCTCATGAAATGGGGCATAAAGTACTGGATGAATATGGAGAGGGTTCTAGCCCTGATTATTCGTGGACTCATAAAGGAACATCTACTCTTATGCAAAAAACAATACCAGGGAATGTTATGCCCGCTCAGGGAGAGATTGATGTGATGAAATATGGAAAATATCGTCCTGACATGTATACTCGATTGGTTGCAGCAGATGAAGATGTTCAGGGATTGATCTGGTTAAGCAGGATAAAATTTGATGACTAGAGTAGTTATTGCTTTAATATTTCTTGCCGGATGTACTTCGCAAATGAAGTATTCCAATGTCGTCAGGATTAGGAATGTATGTTCCTCAGATATTAATGTGTTTATTCCTGAGTATGTTTTTGGAGGTAATGTTATTAAGCAACATCATATTTACTTACCTGTTAATGGGATTGATGTTTTGTCTTATTTTTATACTGAAAACATCAATGATGGTTTCCAATATGAAGAAGCATTCACCGCAAATAAAGATAGCTCGGGTAATTTTGATTATCCGTTTGTTATCTTATCATCAGGACGTGAAAAAAAATTTGGGAAAAACGATCTAATTGAATTATCCAGGGACATTTCAACAAAAGACGATAAGAAGCATGGGGTTGTAAAGTACATGATAGATAGTCAGGATATTTGCCCATAGTATGATTCATATCATAATCAACTGAAAAATTGACATTATTAATCATTTGTGATTTTTTGATACTATCAAGTGAAATTTGATGATTAGATTAATATTCTCTTTTTTATTATGCACACTGTGTGCTGGATGTTTATCTCAACCATTCCATTCTTGTTCCATTGTCATGATAAATACATGCAAAGTATCTATTAGTATTTCGAAAGTTAATAATTCAACACATTATGATGGTAAAGTAAGAGAGAATTTCCATCTTGATGTCGGAGAGCGAAAGCCAATTGTATACTTTATTTACACAGGTAGAGAGTCAGATGTTTTTAATAAAAACCCTGTGAATATTGTGTCTGAACTTAGCATTTTGATATCTGATGGTAATAATTCTAAAACTTTATCTGGATATCATATCTCCTCTTTATTGAAGAAATCCTCATCTAGTATGGAGTCCGATTTTTCTTTTGAAATAAATGATCCATCTATATGTCCTTAGGATTCTTAAAATAAAAAATTCTAATCTCACTACTCGTTGGTATTAATTTCAATAAAAGGAAGATAAATCCTCCGATGGACGACCTGACCCAACGCTACTACGAAGCCGAAATGCGCTACCTGCGTGAAGCGGGGAAAGAATTTGCGCAGGCTTACCCCGACCGCGCCGCGATGCTCAATCTTGATAAACCCGGCGCACGCGATCCCTATGTGGAGCGCCTGTTCGAAGGCTTCGCTTTTTTAATGGGGCGACTGCGCGAAAAGCTGGACGACGACCTGCCCGAACTGACCGAGGGGCTGGTCAGCCTGCTGTGGCCGCACTACCTGCGCACCATTCCGTCGCTTTCCGTGGTCGAACTGACCACGGATCACCAGCAAATGAAGCAAAGTGATACGCTGAAAGAGTTTCAGGTGCTATCCCGTCCCATCGGCGAACGCAGAACACGCTGCGTCTACAGCGCCACGCGTGATATCACGCTGCATCCGCTGGCGTTGCCGGACGTGTCATTGCAATATGAACCGGACGGACGCTCGGTTATCCGTCTGCGCTTTGAATGCGGCCCGCTGGTTGGTGACTGGTCACAGATCGATTTATCCCGCCTGCCGCTCTATCTCAATGCCGACAGCCCGGTGGCCTGTGCGCTGCACCGGGCTTTAACGCTTGGCATCCAGCAGTTCTGGCTGCGTCTGCCGGGGCAGGAACGCCGTGTGCTGGACGCCCACTTTTCCCCGATGGGTTTTGATGACGATGACCGACTGTGGCCGAAAGGCGAGTCGGCGTTCAGCGGCTACCAGTTGTTGCTGGAATATTTCACCTTCCGTGAGAAGTTTATGTTTGTGGCGCTGAACGGGCTGGAGAACGTCATCTGGCCGGAAAGGATAACCGGCTTTGAGATTGACGTGGTGCTGGCGGAAAACTGGCCTCATGATTTGCCGTTTAATACCGACAATCTCCGCCTGCACTGCGTGCCGGTCATCAACCTGTTCCCGCTCGAAGCCGATCCGTTACACCTTTCGCCGCTGGAAAACGAATTTCTGCTGCGCCCGATGCGCATTCAGGACGGGCATACCGAGATTTATTCCGTCGACAACATTATTTCTTCGCGCCATACCGGCAGTCAGGCGTATGTCCCCTTCTCCAGCTTTCGTCACCGGGGCGGGATGCTGCGCCACGATGCGCCGGAACGCTATTACCACACGCGGGTAAAGCGCGGCCCTTCCGGCCTGCATGACACCTGGCTGATTCTGGGCGGCGATGCGTTTGATACTGACCGGATGCTGGAGGATGAAACGCTCTCTTTAAACCTGACCGGTACTAACGGGCAGCTTCCCCGTAAGGCTTTACAGAGCACGCTGCTCGATACGCCAGTTCATGCCTCACAGAACGTCCTGCGGGTGCGCAACCTGTGCGCTCCGACGCAGCCCTGCTATCCCCCTGCGCGTGACCGCTTCCACTGGCGGGTGCTCAGTCACCTTGGTTCTAACTTTTTATCGATGATGGATAACGCCGAAATTCTGCGCGGCACGCTGGCACTGTACGACTGGACCGAAAGCGAGATGAACCGCCGTCGTCTGGAGGCGATTGTCGACGTTCAGCACAGCCTGATACAGCGTTTTGAAAGAGGCTTTCTGCTGCGTGGCGTGGATATTCAGGTGACGCTGGACAGTAACGGCTTTGCCGGAGAAGGTGATATCACGCTGTTTGGTGAACTGCTGCACCGCTTTTTCGCACTGTATGCCGATATCCACTTATTCACTCAACTGACCTTAATTCTGCAACCCACAGGAAAGTGCCTGCAATGGACAGAGCATCACAGCCAGCGCGTACCGGGCTGACCGACCGGCTGGCCCCGGATATTGCGCGAATCAATTTTTACCGTTTTTGCCAGTTGCTGGAACAGAGCCAGCAGAACGCGCCGCTGGGCAGTACCGACAGCCCCGCCACCGATGCGGTGCGCTTTCGTCCTCATCCAGGTATGGGCTTTCCGGTCAGCGAGTTAAAAAACGTTGAACGTGACGTGGGCAATCCCGACGCGCCCCCCACGGTGCGCACCACTTTTCTCGGCCTGTACGGCGTGGATTCGCCGCTGCCAACCGCCTATCTGGACTACATTACCCAGCGTCATGACGGACATGACGCAGTGATGGCGTTTCTCGATATTTTTAACCATCGCTTTATTACTCAGTACTACCGCATCTGGCGCAAATATAACTACCCGGCGTCGTTTGAAGCAGGTGCCGTGGATGACATTTCCCGTTGTCTGCTGGGACTCATCGGGCTGGGTATTCCCGGCAGCGAGAACCATATCGCCACGCCGGTATCCCGTTTTCTGGCCCTGCTCAGCGTGATGCGCCTGCCGACGCGCACGGCGGAAGGCGTCACGGCACTGGTAGGGCTGCTTGCCCCGCTGACCAAAGCGACGGTGGTGCCTCACGATCCGCAGCCTGTAATTCTCCCGGCCCCTGCGGGTCTGTCAAAAAATTCACGCATCAGCCTGAAAACGCGAACGCTGCTGGGGCGTACCGGTACCGACGTCAACAGCCAGTTGCTGCTGAAACTGTATACCGAAGATGCCGCAGAAGCACGTGGCTGGCTGCCCGACGGGCAACTGCACAGCGATTTGCTGGTGCTGCTGCGCGTTTATCTGGGCTGGCGCTGTCAGGCCCGTCTGCAACTGACGCTGCCCGTCAGCCTGTTGCCTGCTGCCCGGCTGGGAAAACAGCGTGTACAGATTAGCCGTACCGGCATCCTTCGCGCCTCCTTTGCCGCGCCCGCGACCGGAACAGTGACGGTCAGTCTGGGGCGTTATCAGGGATTAATACCCGCTTTTTCCATTCGTAACAGGGAGAGTATGACTCATGTTTCCTATTCGTTTTAAACGTCCGGCGTTGCTCTGTATGGCGATGCTGACGGTTGTTCTGAGTGGCTGCGGGCTGATTCAGAAAGTGGTGGATGAATCGAAAAGCGTGGCCTCAGCCGTTTTCTACAAACAAATCAAAATACTGCATCTCGATTTCTTCTCCCGCAGCGCCCTGAATACGGATGCGGAAGATACGCCGCTTTCCACGATGGTGCATGTCTGGCAACTGAAAACCCGCGAAGATTTTGACAAGGCGGATTACGACACCCTGTTTATGCAGGAAGAGAAGACGCTGGAGAAGGACGTACTGGCAAAACACACCGTCTGGGTAAAACCGGAAGGCACGGCATCCCTGAATGTGCCGCTGGATAAAGAGACGCAGTTTGTCGCCATTATTGGGCAGTTTTATCACCCTGATGAAAAAAGCGACAGCTGGCGTCTGGTGATCAAAAGGGACGAACTGGAGGCCGACAAGCCGCGCTCGATTGAACTGATGAGAAGCGACCTGCGACTGCTGCCTCTCAAGGATAAATAACCGATGTCGACACCTTCCTTATATGAAATGCTGACGTTCAGTTTCAGCGGCGAGTTACCGCTGGAACAGATCAGCGAGCGGGATCAGCTTATCCTTTCCGTGATGGACAATATGCAACGCATTATCAACTGCCGGGCAGGCACGCTGGCGCATTTGCCGGATTACGGTCTGCCGGATCTCAGTCTGATCCATCAGGGGATGGCTGCGGGTATTCATGGCCTGATGCGTCAGATTGAAGAAACACTGCTGCGTTATGAACCACGCCTGAGTCAGATACAGGTGGAATTACTCCCCCAGCCCCGTCCGGGGCATCTTAATTACCTGATCCACGCGCAGCTTCCCGATACCGGCTGGATACGCTTTGATGGCGTATTTTCTCCGGAAGGACGAATTGTTCTGCGTCATCTCAAACAACAGGGGCGGGCGTACTGATGGCAAGTAACGCGAATTTTATCAGCCAGTTCGTCATGGGCGGCGATCCCTGTACTTATAAGGAATCCGGTGAACTGCAGGCTGAAATGAGTAAACTGACTCACCCGGCCCGACCGGATGTGGACTGGCGTCAGGTGGAAAAACTCTGCCTCGCGCTGTTCCGGCAAAATGGCGTGGAACTACAGACGCTGGTCTGTTACGTACTGGCGATAACCAGACGGCAGGGGCTGGCAGGGATGGCAGACGGACTCGGTTCACTGGATATACTGCTCCAGCGCTGGGCTGACTTCTGGCCGGTACAGGTACATTCCAGAATATCACTGCTCAGCTGGGTCACAGAAAAAATGCAGCAGGCACTGAGAACGCTGGATATTCAGTATCAGGATCTGCCGCAGATCTACCGTTGTGTACAGCATCTTTCCGCCATCGAAACCACGCTGCAACAGTGTGAACTGTGGCATATGACGAAACTGGATCTACTGGCCGGGCAGTTTCGCAATACCGCATTGCGTCTGGAACGGCTGGCGCCTCAGGGAGCGGAAACCACTATCACTCCCCCTGAATTACCGGGAAATGAATCAACCGAAAAAGTCAGAGGAAAGTCCACAGCCGGTTTTTGCAACCAGATCCGTTCAGCAAAACGATAAGGATGCCAGTCCACCCGTTCCATCCCCTGAAATCTCCCGGCAGCGGACATGGCCGATATTTATGGCCGGAATGGTTGTGATGGCCGGTCTCGGCGGAACAGGATTATGGGGCTGGTCGCAGCTTAATCAGCCGGACGCGCTAATCCAGCGAATACAACTGTCTGTCATGCCGTTGCCGCTGTCGCTGTCGCTGGAGAGCGGCGAACTGGCAAAGCTGGATGTAAAGGATAAGGCGCTGCTGGCTCAGGACAGAACAATTGCGGCAAGTCAGATGCAACTGGAGCAGTTAAACAAATTGCCTGCCCGCTGGCCACTGGAGCAGGGATATCGCCAGCTACGCCAGCTTGATGCCCTGTGGCCGGATAATCCTCAGGTCAGGGCGCTGAACGCGCAGTGGCGCAAACAGCGGGAGCTGAGCGCCCTGTCTGCTGAGGCACTGAATGGCTATGCTCAGGCGCAGAGCCAGCTACAGCGCCTGTCGGCGCAGCTGGATGCACTGGATGAACGTAAGGGGAGATATCTGACCGGTTCGGAACTAAAAACGGCGGGGTACGGCATCCGGCAGTCGTTAAAGGAGCCGCCGCTGGAAGAACTGCTTCGGCAACTGGAAGAGCAAAAACAGACCGGAGAGGTTTCGCCAACGCTGTTGACGCAAATTGATACCCGGTTAAATCAGTTGTTGAATCGCTATGTCATTTTACTGGATACGAAGGTGGAACAAAGTCAGTAAACATCGGGGGATTTATGTACCAATAAGGGATATGTGACCTTGCCATTTTTTAAAGGAGTCTCTGTGTACAAAAAAAGAGAGGAACAGGCCATTCGATCTACTCGTTGATTCACATCAGATAATGAGTGTATATTTCGGTAGATAGCTTGGGTTCGGGAACAGTGAATACCTTAAGTTTCAAAAGATTGGATTAACCTCTTGACTGTGGCCCCCGCAACCAATTTATTAGAATGCTGACAAACCGCAATGTGTTCTACAAATTGCGGTTTTTTTGTATTTAAAATCTTTGTTCGCTGAACTCACAACACGTTTTTTATCTCCCTTCCTGCGAAGTAATCAATTATCGACTGGGCAACGTGTATCCCGGTTTGCTGGTATGACTCAACGGTGGCGGCCGCGATATGCGGCGTTGTAATGATATTTTTGGCATGTAGCAGTGGGCTAAATTGCGCCAACGGTTCAGAGCTAAACACATCCAGCGCCGCAAACACATTTCGTTCTTCAATCACCTGAAGTAAAGCGCCCTCATCCAGCAACTTTCCCCTTGCGGCATTGATGATCAGAGCACCATTGCGCATCATCGACAAATATTTATGACTAATGAAGTTCTCCAGCTCAGAAGAAAAAGGCAAAAGAACAATGATGACATGCGACTGCATAAAGATATCTTCAATTGATACAAACTGAACTCCAGCTTTGTCAGCAACCTGATAGTCGGGTTGTTTGTCAAAAGCTAAAAGCTCAACATCAAAACCGGATAACCTTTTCGCCAGAGTTTTACCTATATTACCGTAGCCAACCAGGCCAATCCGTTTCCCTTGTAATTCACAGCCATGCGACTCACCCCAGTAGCCATTTTGCATCGCATGATAGCTGCCAGGGATATTTCTCATGCTCGCGAAGATAAGTCCAATGATAAATTCCGCAACCGCATTTGAATTAATCCCAACCGCATTATTGACAACAATACCGGATTGCTGTGCCGCACGAAGATCAATATTGTCTATCCCCGTCCCGAATCTCGATATTATTCTCACACCAGGCAGCAATGATAGCGTGTCCGCCTGATAACCATCTTTTCCGGCGATGACCGCGCAAATAGATTCTCGTAATGCAGTGGATTCTGATTTAAGCAGATGCTCCACATTATTCTTAATAATAAGATTAAAATTATTCTCTCTTAGCAACTTGCTGGCGGAAACACAGCGTGCTGAAAAGCTGGGGACGGTGACCAGAACATTTTTCATAGCGGACACTCACTTCAAAGAACGCCACCCCAAAAGATGGCGTGACCGGTTACTGTATTTATATTTTGAAATTATGAATTTGCTTTAATGCCGAGTGCACCTCCTGGATGATATAAGCCGAAATCAGCACGAGTAAATTTTTTCAATTCAGAGAGTGCAAGCGCCACCGCATCACCAACAACCAGAACAACAGTCGACGAGCATGACGGTGCTAAACCTAAATTATCCGCCTCACTTTTGACGGGGATTTCAACAGATAAATCACAACTTATCGCAAGCGATGAGTGATGACTGCGGGTAAAAGAGATCAAATAATTACCCATTTTTTTCAGACTAGGCAGTGTCGCCAGGATTTCCGCCGTCTCACCACTGTTTGAAATAAGAATAACAACATCGTCTTTCGCCACCATTCCAAGGTCGCCGTGTACAGCTTCCGTACCGTGAACAAAAAACGAGGGAGTTCCGGTGCTGGCAAATGTTGCGGCGAGTTTCCTGGCAATAATACCGGACTTACCAACACCAATAAAAACAACTTTTCCCTGACAAGATTGTAATACTTTAATTAAATTTGCGACCTCCGAAAGAGGGGAATCAATAACTTCTTCAACTGCTTTATGTTCGTTACGCATAAAATGTTTAATGAGATGGATAAGATCCGTGTTATTCATTTTTATTCTCCCTGATTAATATTTTTAATTACACTCACAAGACGCGTAAGCCCCATATATAATTTTTCTCGACCGCAGGCCAGGTTCAGACGAAGGTAGCCCTCCCCCTCCGTTCCATAGACATGCCCCGCCATAATGCCCACTTTGCCTTCATGAATTAATCGACTGTAGAATTCATCAAAAGGATAACCAATAGCAGAACAATCTATCCAGGAAAAATAGCAACCATCAGCTGGCCTTACGATCAATTCTGGAATATTTTCATTCAGATACTGCTGGGTGAATTGAATGTTAGAGGCTATATGTGCCTTTAATGACTTTAACCATCCCTCACATTCGTTGTAGGCAATAATAGTTGCAATTATATTCAGTACTGATGGGGAGTTTACAAAATCGCGATACCTCGATATCGTTCTGAACTTATGATTAAAATTATCGTCAGTTGAAATCATATACGATCCTGTTAGTGCAGGAACATTAAATGTTTTCGATATCGAGTTAAATACTACTACTTTTTCTTTTTTTATTTTAAGCGCGGATGTAAAGCTACGATTAAAAACAAAATCACTATGGATTTCATCTGAACATAACCAGACATTATGCCTTGTACAGCTTGCAGCGATTTTATGCAGTTCTTCTTCCGACCAGACTGTTCCTGTCGGGTTATGAGGATTACATAATAACATCATCTTTGCGCTTTTAATCTTAAGATCAAAATCTTGCCAGTTGATAGCGTAGCCCCCCTCATTTTTTATAATCAAAGAGGCTGTCAGAATATTTCGCTCGCTATGTTTAATTACATCAAAAAATGAATTATAGACAGGTGTAAAAACGAGAATATTATCACCATGCGATGTCAATAACTCTATTGCTTTTGCAATAGAGTACATCACACTGGGGCTATAGGTTATCCATTCAGGTTTAATATCTGTTTGATATTGTTGATAATACCAGTTTACTATCGCATTCAGATATTCACCATGTTGCCAACGACTGTACCCTAAAATCGGGTGTTCCAGGCGTTTTTTTAATGCTCTGGTGATAGCGTCTGGTATCGGAAGATCCATATCTGAAATAGAGAATGGTAGTACATCTTTTACACCAAATCTGTCCTCGCAAAAGTCCCATTGGGTACAATATGTTCCTTTGCGGGAAACAGGAGTATTAAAAACATCCATCAGTATATCCCCATATAGTTATCCATATCCCGACGCAGGGCGATGACTTTAGTGCCGATAATGACTTGTAGGGTATTTTGATCAAGTTTAACAACCGCAATCCCGCCAGCTCTTTTTATTGCAGCCTCGTCAATCAATCCCATATCTGCGATTGTTAAACGTAAACGAGTTACGCAATTATCCAGTGACTTAATATTCTCTTTACCACCAAGTGCCTTAACCATCTGCTCCGCCGCTTGCAGCTCTGATTTATCAGGAGTTGGGATATCCGCTATAGCCGTATCTTCGTGAGCGTTCAGCGTGACAGGACTGGACTCTTCACGGCCTACGGTCATCAGGTTAAATTTAAGAATGGTCCAACGGAACACAAAGTAATAAATGAAGAAATAGGCCACTTCGACACATACCGCGATCGGCCAACCTGTTCTTGTGCCACGCAATACGCCAAAGCTAATAAATTGAATCAGATCACCAGTAAATCCCATCTTCACGCCCATATATGGCAGAACCATGTTAGCGAATCCATTCATAAAGGCATGGAAGACAAACAGCAGTGGACTGACAAATAAGAACAGAAACTCAATCGGTTCGCTGACGCCGCCAATAATCACCGTAAGCACCCCGGAAATAAGCAATGCTTTGATAGCCTTTCTGTTTTGAGCATGAGCAGTGCGATACATCGCCAGCGCGGCACCAGCCAGACCATACTGAATCATCAGTTTGCCCTGCTCCATTTTCCCCGCCAAATCCAGCGGAATGACCGCATTCTCTTTGACGTATGCCATAAACATGTTCAGGGTGCCGTAATATTCTTCACCGCCAATCACAGCCGAACCGCCGATTGGCGTAAAGCGGAACACTGACGTCACCAGATGGTTTAAGCCAAAAGGAATCGTCACACGTTCGGCAACTGCATAGAAGAAATAACCAACAGGACCGGAAGTTGATATCCAGTGGCCAATGAGCATGAAGAGATTGAAAAATGGCGGCCAGATAAAAGGAATGATCAGACCAAATCCACTCATCACAATCAGTGTAATGATAGGCACCAGACGTGGGCCGCTATAAAAACCTAATGATTCTGGAATGCGTAAATTAACGATCTTTTTATACATGCTGGCGACTAATAACCCAGCAACAATTCCCCCCAACACGCTGGTATTGTAGGACTGGATCCCCAGAATGATGGTTTGCCCATGTGTCGACATTTGGTCAGCAACGACCAATAAGTCGTGCTGTTTAAGATAAAAGTTCGTTCCCAGATGCATCGCCATAAAACCAATTAAGCCAGAAAAAGCACCATAGGCTTTATCCTCTTTATCTTTTAATAATCCTAAGGGAATCGCTATCGCAAACAATACAGGTAAATTAACAAAGGCAAACAAACCAAGACTAACAATGAAATCAAGTATGGTTTTAATTATTGGAATAGCCAGAAATGGAATTAACTTTGCCATATCATCACTGGCTAAACCACTTCCCAGCCCTAGCATCATGCCACATACACTTAGCAGAGCAATGGGATACATAAATGCCTTCCCCAGGCTCTGAAAAAAACTCCAGGCTTTCTTTTGTTTCATGTGGGTTATCTCATATAAATGTTATATATAATTAGTCCATTAATACTTTGGTACGAATAGAGAGATATAGTTTTTCTTCTAAAATTAATTCATATTTAAAAGTGGCATACAGATACCGTTCAATTTCATGAATTGCGCGCTGTAACAGGATGTCCTTTTCAAGAAACTGTTCATAGATATCACCAATATCTTTCTGTTTTATTTTTTCATTGCATAACACGCGACTTGAAAAATATTTAAGGTGCATCATAAATCTGGAATAGTTAAATGAACTTCTGTCCACCTTTCTGTTATAAACAACTTCAATAAGCCCCGTGATTATTTGCGACAACTCAATAATCCGTACTGATTCATAATCAACTGAATTTTCATAATTATTTAAAATATGCAATGCTATAAAACCAATCTCATCATCAGGAAGTTGAACGCTGAATTGCTCATTAATGATAGTTAATGCATCGCGACTTATCGCATACTCTGCTTTGTACAACGCTTTGATTTCATCAAGGAAAACATTATTAATTTGTATACCTGAAACGACTCGGGATATTGCATTCGAAATGTGATCCGCAAGAATCAATAGTAGCGATGGATTGAGATTTTTTTCGAGATTTTTCTCCGCATATTGCACTATTTTTTCGGCAACAAACACATACTCAATATCTACATGTTCAATCAATTTATAAAGTTTGTTTTTTTGTTCATTTCTGACATAAAAAATCCGGTTAGCCGGATGCTCAGGGACCGACATTCCATATTTTTTGTTGTAACCGACGCCAGGCCCAGAAATGATAACCTCCTGTCCATTCATCGATGCCTGTACACAATTATTGTTCATGACTTTTTCGATGATCATTCCATGGCTCCAAAAAAAAAGGCAAGGCACGTCAGAAGTAATAACTACTTCAAACATTGCCTTGCCTGATTTAACAGTTACAAGATGATTAACTAATGCGTATACATTACACGGAATTGTGCTTAATTAAAGAGATGGTCGGCTTATTTTTCAAGCCGACATTCAAATATCCGACATCAGTCACAAAACCAGCGTCTAATATTCAGGTAAATGTTATTTATTCAACGAAATATAAATTCATTGAATAAATAAAAACATTATCCCCTTCTCGCCAGCGTCGCCCCATCGGCAAAATACGCTTTAATTCCCGCAAGAATAGACTCCGCAACTTCCTGCTGGAAAGTCGCCGTTTTCAGTTTACGCTCTTCCTCAACGTTACTGATAAACGCCGTTTCGACCAGAATGGAGGGAATATCTGGTGCCTTTAGTACGGCAAACCCGGCCTGTTCAACTTGATGTTTATGCAGCTTGTTGATTTTACCGAGCTTATTCAGCACCGCTTTACCAAACTTAAGGCTGTCGGCAATGGTCAGCGACTGCACCATATCGAACATGGTATGGTCGACATAGCGGTCACCGCTTTTGCTTACGCCACCAATCAAGTCCGAGGCGTTCTGGGTTTGTGCCAGATATTTTGCCGCAGTACTGGTTGCGCCTTTGGTTGAGAGCGCAAACACCGAGGAACCGCTCGGCTGGCGACTGGTAAAGGCGTCGGCATGGATAGAAACAAACAAGTCAGCGCGCTGTTTCTGGGCTTTTGCTACGCGCACTTGCAACGGAATGAAGATGTCTTCATTGCGCGTCATGTACACCTTCATATTGCCCTCTTTCTCGATCAGAGAGCGCAGACGGCGAGCTATTTGCAATACCACGTCTTTTTCGCGCGTTTTGTATTTCCCCACCGCACCGGAGTCTTCGCCACCGTGGCCAGGGTCAAGCATAATGACAATCGGACGATCCCGCCCAGCTTTACCCGGTTGTGGACCACTTTGTGCTGGCGGCACCTGCTTTTCGAGGTCGCCTTTGTTGTAATCCTCCAGCAGCGCCAGCAGCGGGTCCTGCATATCCTGTGCATTGGCCGGATAGAGGTCCATCACCAGACGCTCTTTAAACCCGGCGACCGGCGCAAGGGCAAACAGCTGCGGTTTTACGTTTTGCTTTAATTCAAAAACCATACGTACGGTTTGCGGGTCAAATTGCCCGACGCGCGCCGACTTGATGAACGGGTCGTCAGCGCGGATTTGCGCAGCCATCCCCTTGAGCACCGAGTTCAGGTTTACATCTTCGATATCCACCACCACGCGTTCAGGATTACTCAACGCGAACTGCTTATATTTCAGCTGACGATTTGATTCTACCGTCACGCGGGTGTAGCTGGACGCAGGCCAGACGCGCACCGCCACGACTGACCGCAGCCAGGCTGACCTGACTTACGCTCAATAGCCACATGGCACCCGCGCCTTGCAGTAAACGACGACGGCTGATTGCAGTGTTGGATCCTGACATGCCTCTCCCGAGCAAAAGAAATCTAAGCTGTGTAACAAGTAAACGACCAATTTGACCGGAAACTTTAGCGAAAGACGCATAATCTGTCATCTATAAAACGGTAAACATTCTTTTTATATTCACGGTATTACTGATAAAAAACTCGCTCCCGCATAAAATTTACACTTGCACCCTGCGAAAAAACAGAATAAAAATACAATAATTTCGAATAATCATGCAAAGAGGTGTACCGTGGTAAAGGAACGTAAAACCGAGCTGGTCGAGGGATTCCGCCATTCGGTTCCCTATATCAATACCCACCGGGGAAAAACGTTTGTCATCATGCTCGGCGGTGAAGCCATTGAGCATGAGAATTTCTCCAGTATCGTTAATGATATCGGGTTGTTGCACAGCCTCGGCATCCGTCTGGTGGTGGTCTATGGCGCACGTCCGCAGATCGACGCAAATCTGGCTGCACATCACCACGAACCGCTGTATCACAAGAATATACGTGTGACCGACGCCCAAACGCTGGAACTGGTGAAGCAGGCTGCGGGAACATTGCAACTGGATATTACTGCTCGCCTGTCGATGAGTCTCAATAACACACCGCTGCAGGGCGCGCATATCAACGTCGTCAGTGGTAATTTTATTATTGCCCAGCCGCTGGGCGTCGATGACGGCGTGGATTACTGTCATAGCGGGCGTATCCGGCGGATTGATGAAGACGCGATCCATCGTCAACTGGACAGCGGTGCAATAGTGCTAATGGGGCCGGTCGCTGTTTCGGTCACTGGCGAGAGCTTTAATCTGACCTCGGAAGAGATTGCCACTCAACTGGCCATCAAACTGAAAGCTGAAAAAATGATTGGTTTTTGCTCTTCCCAGGGCGTCACTAATGACGACGGTGATATTGTCTCCGAACTTTTCCCTAACGAAGCGCAAGCACGGGTAGAAGCCCAGGAAGAGAAAGGCGATTACAACTCCGGTACGGTGCGCTTTTTGCGTGGCGCAGTGAAAGCCTGCCGCAGCGGCGTGCGTCGCTGTCATTTAATCAGTTATCAGGAAGATGGCGCGCTGTTGCAAGAGTTGTTCTCACGCGACGGTATCGGTACGCAGATTGTGATGGAAAGCGCCGAGCAGATTCGTCGCGCAACAATCAACGATATTGGCGGTATTCTGGAGTTGATTCGCCCGCTGGAGCAACAAGGTATTCTGGTACGCCGTTCTCGCGAGCAGCTGGAGATGGAAATCGACAAATTCACCATTATTCAGCGCGATAACACGACTATTGCCTGCGCCGCGCTCTATCCGTTCCCGGAAGAGAAGATTGGGGAAATGGCCTGTGTGGCAGTTCACCCGGATTACCGCAGTTCATCACGGGGCGAGGTTCTGCTGGAACGCATTGCCGCTCAGGCGAAGCAGAGCGGCTTAAGCAAATTGTTTGTGCTGACCACGCGCAGTATTCACTGGTTCCAGGAACGTGGATTTACCCCAGTGGATATTGATTTACTGCCCGAGAGCAAAAAGCAGTTGTACAACTACCAGCGTAAATCCAAAGTGTTGATGGCGGATTTGGGTTAAGCGATGAAAATCGCCGGATGCGGCAGGCGTAACACTCGTGCGTCGCATCCGGCAATTACGTTTATTCCCGCGAACTAAACAACGCCGCCAGACCACTGCGCCGCTCGGTGCGCGTGGCAATTGCCGCACTTAAAATGCGCTCATCGGCATACAGCGACAGACGGCGACGCGCGCGGGTCACCGCGGTGTAAACCAGCTCTCGTGTTACTACCGGCGTGCGTTGGCTCGGTAAAATCAACGCCGCATGGTCGAACTCCGATCCCTGCGATTTATGTACCGTCATCGCCCACGTCGTTTCGTGCTCTGGCAGGCGACTCGGTTGCACAGACTTAATATTGCCGTCCGGCATCGCAAACCAGACGCGCGTCCCCTGCCCGCGATCCAGCGCAATACCAATATCGCCATTAAACAACCCAAGCGCGCTGTCATTACGGGCAATCATCACCGGTCGGCCTTCGTACCAACGAGAGTGCGGATGACGATGAATTTTGCGCTTCTGTTGCATAAACTGCTCAATTCGCTCATTCAGTCCAGCCACGCCAAACGGCCCTTCCCGCAGGGCGCACAAAAGCTGGTACTCATTGAACGCCTGAATGATTAAATTCGGCTCGGCACGCGCTTGCAGCAGATCCAGATAACGCCCGTAACCCGCAAGAGCTTCCTCAAGCATCGCAATATAATCTTCGCCGCTCTGTAAAAGTCGTTTTTCGATATCAGTAAAATCCTGCTGAAAAACGGTTTTCACTGCCGTTTTATCACCACGGTTAATCGCCGCAGCTAACTGACCAATGCCAGAATCGCTGCCGAAACGATAGCTTTTTTGCAGCAGGCAGAGGCTGTCGCGCAAAGATGCCGCTTCTGTGCCAGTTCCTGCTGGAACGTGGCTTCCCGTCAGGCGGCTCAACTGCCCGGCACGCTCGGGGGTAAAGCCCGCGTTGGCATAAGCGCAGATATCGCCCAGCACAGCCCCAGCCTCAACCGAGGCCAGTTGATCACGATCGCCGAGAAAGATCACTCGCGCATGATCGGGCAAGGCGTCGATCAGTCTCGACATCATAGGAAGATCGATCATTGACGCTTCATCTACCACCAGCACATCAAGATGCAGCGGGTTACCGGCATGATGACGTAAACGCTGGCTACCCGGCTGCGCACCCAGCAATCGGTGCAAAGTGCTGGCATCTTCCGGAATGCGTTTCTTTTGTTCATCGGTCAGCGGTAATTGTCGCAAAGCCTTGCCGAGAGATTCGGTTAAGCGCGCGGCAGCTTTACCCGTTGGTGCAGCCAGACGGATACGGCAGCGTTCGCCGTCGGCCATTTGAATTAACGCTGCCAGTAACTTCGCTACGGTGGTCGTTTTACCGGTGCCAGGACCACCGGAAATCACCGAGATCCGCCGTGTCAGCGCCACTGCCGCCGCAACTTTTTGCCAGTTAATTTCATCGCTTACTGGAAAAAGTTTGTCCAGGGTTTGCGCCAGTAGAGCTTCATCAACCTCAATGGCATGATTCACTTCGTTGAAAAAGCGTGCCACTGTGCGCTCGTTACACCACATGCGATTCAAATAAAGACGATCGCCACAGAGGATCATCGGCGTTGGTTCATCTCCCCGGCTGACCGCTTGTGAAGCCAGCAAGCATTCTTCCCAATTTTGTAGCTCACCGATTTCACTGACACAGGTCGCCAACAGCGGATGCGATGCCTCGTTATTTTCCAGTCGTGAAAGCGGCAAACAAACGTGTCCCTCTCCGGCATCATGACTTAATAGTGCCGCCGCGAGGGTGACGGCAGGATGTTCATCTCCCGCCACGGTCAGGGCAAACTGCACGTCCAGTGGGCGTAGCTGTTTGTGCTCCACAGCTTCCAGTAATTGCTTTTGCAATTTCATTACGCCTCCTCCAGGGTCATACCGGCAAACATCTCATCCATCAGGGCAATCAACCCGGCATTGGGTCGGGTTGTGTAAATCCCCTGTTGCGGATGTTCTTTATCAACACCACGCAGGAACAGATAAATAACGCCGCCAAAGTGGCGCTCATAGTCGTAATCAGCAATGCGATGGCGCAGATAACGGTGCAGCGCCAGGGTATAAAGCTGATATTGCAGATCATAGCGGTGCGCCTGCATTGCCGCTGCCATAGCCTGTTGGGTGTAAGCCGAACTGTCTTCACCCAGCCAGTTGGATTTATAGTCGAGCAGGTAATAACGCCCTTCGTGGCGGAATACCAGGTCGATAAAGCCTTTTAACATGCCGCGTACCGGCAGGAACTCCAGCGGCGGGCAGCCAGCGGATAGCGGGTCAAACTGGCGAATTAGTGCATCAAGCTGGCTGGCGATAAGCGGTTCACTAATCGGCAGGTAAAACTCCACCTCCACCTGTTTATCGCGATCGGAAAGCTGATTCAGGCTAACACCCGTTTCATTGAGAGGTGCCTGGAGGACAGCCGTGATCCACTCGGTCAACACTGGTTCCCACTGCGATTCAAAGCCGCCGAGTTCCAGTTTTTCCTGTACCCAGTTCGGGTCAACCGGCTGGGTAAAATCGAGGTCTTCAAACAAACTGTGCAAGAATGTCCCTGGTGACGCACCGCGCGGGAACTGATGCGGTGTTAGCGTCGGTTCTTCAACGACGCTGACCACGCCTGCGGCATCAACATCCAGCCGTGGCATCAGATCCTGAGCGATACCGTGACCACGCTGCTGCAAACCGGAGTAGCTGGTGACACGCCAGTTATCGCCGGGCAATCGTTGTAGCGTCCTCGCATTCAGTTCTGCAGTTAAAACATCATTAACCTGCCAGGGCTGGTTATCACCAGTTTGTGCCGTTTGCCAGGCAATATCATCATCGCATAACGCTTCAATACAGGTGCGAAGCCCTGCCGCATCTTGTGGTTCCCCTTTTTGCAGCAAACGCCCAAGCGCACTTTGGTGGACGTCGGTGTCACTTTTTTTATCGCCACGACGGCGCACCAGCGGTGCAACGCCGAGACTGCAATGCCAAACCGAACGCGTCAGCGCCACGTAAAGCAAACGCAGATCTTCCGCCAGACGTTCGGCCTCCGCGAGGTCGACGCTTTCTGGCGCAGCATTAAGATCCAGAACGGCCTCAAACGAGTGGCGATCGTGATAAAACGCCTGATCCTGGACGCGGAAATTGGTAATAAATGGCAACCAGACCAGCGGATATTCCAGCCCTTTTGATTTGTGTATCGTGACAATCTGCACCAGATGTTTATCACTTTCGAGGCGCATTTGTTGGCTGGAGGCATTACTGTCTGGCTCGAGGATATGTTGCGATAACCAGCGTACCAGCGCATGTTCACTTTCCAGCTGCGTTCCGGCTTCTTGTAGCAGTTCGCTGATATGCAAGATATCGGTAAGACGCCGCTCACCGCCTGCCGTTGCCAGCAAGTTTTCTGCAATGTTACGCGCCGACATCAGCGCCCGCAGCATCGGCATAACGCCACGTTTGCGCCAGATTTGCCGATAACCATCGAACTCTTCGACGACCGCATCCCACGCATGTTCGTCATTATTCAGCGTTTCAATATCCAGCGCATTCAGCCCCATCATTGACGTTGCCAGCGCACTGCGCAGGGTGTTCTCACGTTCGGGCGTCATCACCGCCTGCAACAGCCAAAGCATCTCCTGTGCTTCCAGAGTTTCAAAAACACTGTCGCGGTTCGAAAGGTAAACGGAAGGGATTTCCAGCAGCGTTAAGGCATCGCGCACCTGAGCGGCCTCCTGGCGGCTGCGCACCAGCACACTGATGTCCGAAGCACGCACCGGACGCGCATCGTCGCCGTTCATCAGCAACGCTTCGCCGCGTTGCCCGGCTTGTAGCCAGTCGCGGATTTGCGCAGCACATACCTGCGCCATGGTACTTTGATAGTCGCCAACGCCGCAGCTTTCGCCTTCCATCAGCCACATTTTCATCGCAGGCTGCGTTTCACCTTTAAATACAAAACGTAACGCCTGATTTTTGCCGGCAGATTTCACAGGAATAAACGGTATTTCACGAAACATGAACGCGTCATCAGTCTGGCTGAAAAGTTTGTTAACGCTGTTCACCATTCCCGGTGCGGAACGCCAGTTGGTATCTAAGGTGTAGTGAGCATGAACTTCGCTACGCGCCTTCATATAAGTGAAGATATCCGCACCCCGGAATGCATAAATAGCCTGTTTCGGGTCGCCAATCAGCAACAATGCGGTTTCCGGCTGATGGTGCCAGATACGGCGAAAAATTCGGTACTGCTGGGGGTCGGTATCCTGAAATTCATCGATCATTGCCACCGGGAATCGCGTACGGATCGCCGCTGCCAATACCTCGCCGCTTTCACTACGCAGCGCGGAATCGAGCCGACTTAACATGTCATCAAAACCCAATTCGCCACGGCGGCGTTTTTCACGCGCTACTGTTTCGCGGATCTCAGCCAATGCGCGAGTGATCACCAGATCGCGGATCGACAATGGTTCTGCAAGCAGTTGTTCGATCGCCTCAAACAGTGGATGTCGCGGGGTTTCCCCCCCGGCTTTCGTGCGATCTTCTAAGAAACGCTGAGAGAATTTTTCCAGCGACTCCGGCAACTGATAGCTGTTGGTCTCTTCTTCTGCCCAGGCGCTGATCTTCTCGATCCATTTAGCCTGATTGCTACGGTTAAACTTGCGTCGATCAATACCAGAAGATTCGATCAGCGCATCCAGTTCACCCACTGCGTCGCGCCACTGCTGTTTTACGGCATCAATACGCGCCACAATTTGCGCGTGGCGGGAAGCCAGCGTTTCATCATCGGGGGGCGGTGCTTTGATAACCGGCGCTTCGCCTTGCAGATAACGATTAATATCGCGCAGCAACGCCTGCGGCCCTTTCCAGGTTTCAAAGACGACCTGGGCAATTTCACGCGGCAGCGGGTAGCAGTGGCGACGCCAGAAATCGGCGCAGGCCTGGTAGCGTAGCAGAGACTCATCTTCAATCAGCTGCTGCTCAAACAGCATGCCGGATTCAAAGGCATTCAGGTTGAGCATGCGCTGGCAAAAGCCGTGAATAGTAAAGACTGCCGCTTCATCCATCTGCCGCTCGGCTAACAACAACCACTGCGCGGCTTGCGCTTTATCGTCGATCTCTTCCAGCAGGCGTTTGTACAGTGGATTGTCGGTGGTTTCACGCAGACAGGCGATGCGCAACTCGTGGATATTGCTACGGATACGACCACGCAATTCTGCCGTGGCAGCCTCGGTAAAGGTCACCACCAGCAGTTCTTCAACGGTCAGCGGGCGGGGAAAGGCGGCAGAACCGCCTAGTCCAAGTAACAGGCGCAAATAGAGCGCCGCAATCGTAAAGGTTTTGCCTGTGCCGGCAGAGGCTTCAATCAGGCGCTCGCCCTGTAAGGGCAAGCGCAAAGGATCTAGTGTCTCGGCGACATCACTCATTCTTTTCACTCATCAGGGGCATTGTTTGCTGCAACGCGCTGACGTTCTCCCACACTTTCCAGCCTTCAGGATGCACATATTCGGCTTTCCCGTTCTGGCTGCCGGAAATCTGCGACAGAATAGCCATACCTTGCGGCTCGACCACCGCCTGATGGAAGAAATCAGCAAGTTTTTGCGGCGTCAGCAGTTTTATCTGGGCCACGATTTTATCACGCGAATCGAAGCGCATATTGCCGCGATCGAAATCTTTACTTAACTTCGATGCTTCTTCGCCGAGCGTTTGCGGTGCCTGCAGCATCTGAGTAATTACCGCCTGCTGGATTTGCGCAAACTCCTCTGGCTTCATCGCCCGCAATTTTGCCTCTGCGGTTGGGAAAAACGCCTTGTAACGCTCCCACAAGAATGAAGGCTGTTTATCATTGCTTTGCAAAAGGAAGCCCATGCCCCACTGACGCCCCACGCTCATTGGAAACGCAAACACGGCATAGCCCAACTGTTCTTCGGTACGCAACTGATTGTAGAACCACGGCTGTACGATCTGCCCCAACAGAGAACTATACGCTGAGCTGGTGTATTCATCGTAGCCAGTCGGTACAAATATCGCTGCCAGTGCGGAGTCGGTGCTGTTACCAGCTTTTTCAAAGATGACGGATTGTTTTTTATCGACCACGACATCTTTGTTACGACACCACTCTGAACCATCAGCGCCCAACTGTTTTTGCACATGGCGTGCCAGCGTTGTTGCCTGGGCTTCAGTCATGTTGCCGATAACCATAAACTCTGGTCTAGCCCCTGATTTTAAGGCGTCGCGATAGGCCAGCACCTCTTTCAACGTAATGGAGGGCAAAATTTTGCGCCGTTCATCTCGCGAGAAGTACGGCACTTGCGAGAGCATCTGCGCGGGCATAATCGCCTGCTCAAACGCTTTGCCCTTTTCTGCGGAATCCATCATCTGGTTATACCAGGACTTCGCCTGCTCAAGCTGATCTTCCGTAGCGGTATAGCTAAAGTAGCCCTCCAGCAGAGCCTGGAACAGCTGCGGCAGGCGCTGAGTGTAACCATTGGCATTAACCATAAGGCCGTTGTTAGCATTGGTGGAAAAACTTATGCCACCAACCGACGCCTGGTTGCTTAACTGATCAAGCGCCAGCCCTGCGAGATAATCATTGAGCGCAAACATCACCTGATTGCGGGCGCTGTCCATGGCTTTCGGATTACGCAAAATCAGGCTGACATCAGCTTTGGGTTCGCTGGAAAAATAACGGCTTGGCGCATACACCACGCGCAGATTCGACTCATCAACAATCAACTCTGGATGGTCGTATTTCTTCTCTGACTTAATCAGCGAGAAATCGTCAGGAATATAGGGGTTAAGCTCCGGTAAGGAGAGCGCAATATTGGCGGCTTTTTTCTGCCAGTCCGCGAAAGTTTGTTCGCTGATTTTATCGACTTGATACGGCGCATCGACAAAATAAGCCGTTTTATTGTGCGGCTCTTTCGGGCTGATATACCAGATACGCGCATTCTGCGGCGTCATCATCGCCAGACGTTCTTTTACTGCTTTAGCATCGTACCGATCGGCAATATTGACTGCATCCAGTGTATGCTCAACAGGAACGCGAATCATGGTATCAGCCAGCCATTCGACGTAATCCATATCACGGGTGATTGACGGATAACGGAAGTCGATATCCAGCACATTCGCCAGTTCATCGAAGTATTGTTTATCGATCCCTTTTTCACGTAACAGATTGAGATAGCTAAAAATGGCCGCCACAACCTGATCGCGATTCGCCAGACCTTTATCGGTTAAAGACGCAGAGATCGCTAATACGCCGCTGTTGCCGTTGACGATAGGATCGGAATTGGCGCTAATACCCTCAACTAATCCCTGCTTTTGCAGCCAGTCAGAAAGTGTACCAGGGCTGCGATTACCAATCAGATAGGTAATCAATTCATCCGTTTTACTACGGAACTTCGCTGAATTGTTATCGATGCGAAACTCAACGCGCAGAACTTTACGCGGCAACGCCGGGACGTAATGAATGATAATGCCCTTTTGCGCGTCGGTGACTACCGGCACGGTGATTTCCGGTTTTTTGCTCTCTTTGTTCGGCACGCGACCAAAGGTGTCCGCCGCCATTTTCGCCAACTCCGGCAACGGTTTATTGCTGTAAATAACCGCCTTCATCAGATTGGCGGAATAGTACTTCTCGTGGAAATTTTTCAGCGCCTGCTGTACCGGATTACCTAGTTTGTCGCTTAAAGTTTCGAGGTTACCACCAGAAAACTTTGAACCGGGGTGTGCCGGGTTAATGGTTTCTGCGCTGACCTGTGCCATGCGCATCCCGTCACGCGTACGCGCCATGGTTAATTCGGCATTCACTGCATTACGTTCACGTTCGGCGTATTTCTTGTCGAGCAAGGGTTCTGCAATAGCGTCCGCCAGGCGGTCTACCGCACCGGGCAAGGCGTCGTTCTCAACTTCCAGATAGAAAGCCGTGCGATACGGTGCCGTGCTGGCATTGTGACTGCCGCCGTGCATTTTGAGATATTCGGCCAGACTGTCAGCCTGCGGATACTTTTTCGACCCCATCAGACTCATATGTTCAAGGTAATGTGCCAGCCCCTGGTACGCCTCAGGATCTTCCAGCGACCCAACGGGCACCACCAGCGCCGAGAGCGATTTAACTGCCTGCGGATCAGAAACCAGTAAGACCACCATACCGTTATCCAGACGTATAGCCTGATACTGGCGGTTATCTTTATCACTTTTACGGATGGTTTCCTGAATCGGCTGCCATCCCGTTTCTGCCTGACTTAAGGGTGCCCAGAGGGCAACAAACAACAATAATGCTTTGAACCAGATGCTGCGGGGCATTCACGGACCTCATAATCAACTTTATTTTCTGGCCAGATTCAACACGTTAACGCAAATCATCTGCCAGAATTTAATCTTGTGCTGCACGAGTCAGCCTATGTCTATATAACCATCAGTCCGTGACTGGTGCGCATCATAAAGTAAGCGGATAGATTGCGCAATTTTTATACAACACTCATGACTGATTAAAGCGAAACAGCGGTAACAGGAAACGTTGCGACTGTTCAACGATAGCCTCCATTGTCTCTGGTGTTAATTGCCGCCAGAGCCGTTGATACCAGATATCATCACCTTCGCCACGCACCATCATGTTGCCTTCGTAAGCCTGAAGGAATTTCGTACGGGCTTTTTGCAACGTGGAATCGTCATCCAGCATGGCATCGTTTTGCGCGTCATAACAGGTTTTTAGCCACGCGCCGCCACTTTCAGGTAACACCAGCAATGGCGCGGACATTCCTTCACGATACCCCTCAATCAGTTGTGAGAGGTAATGCAAAGCCTGTTCGGCTGCAAGCGGCGGAAAACGCCACTCGCCGTCTTTGCGTAGAAAAAGGCGACTTTCACCATTACCACCGCTGGCACAGTAGACAAGGTGTTCCAGCCAAAGTTGCATTCCCTGCGCCACACTTAATAAGGAGGGACGCCAGCGCAACAGGCCATCCGGCTGCACCTGCGGCAACCAGCCCGTTATTTGCACACCGTTGCAGGCGAGATCGATTTCCATACTCTGCCCCGGCTGGCGACAGGCAATGACTCTGTCGGCAAGCTGCTGCATCTCCTGACACTGCGTTTCCCAGAAAATTTCACCAAAGGCACCATACGGCAAATCACCTGCCGCCCGGAATCGGCGGAACAAGCGTTCGGCATCATTCTGCTCAACCAGTACATTTAATAACTGCTGGTTGATTTGATAACGACTAAGCCCTTCAAGAATAAAAGGTTCGGTGTCAGGAATTTCGCTGTCTTCGGTACGGAAGTGCACCTGCAAACGCATCTGGAAAAACGCCCGCACCGGATGTGCCCAGAATCGTTGTAGCGTTTCCAGCGGCACGGTTTCCGGTAAGGTAAATGGCAGCGGCTGAACAAATTCAGAATGTGCTTTACCAGCCTGGCTGGCCGCAGGTAGCCATTCACGAGCATAGCTTTGTCGTTCGCCTGGCTGGTAGTTTTGTGGATCAAACGGCATTCGGGTATGGAGGCAAGTAAGATGCGCTTTTACCCTTGCCTCGCTTTCATCACAGTTGAGCGCTTCATCGCCCGGTAGATAATGGCTTTGCCCGATGTAGTCAATCAGTTCCTGCACCAGTACCGACGGGAAACGTTCACTGTTATCCTGAATGGAACGCCCGATATAGCTGATATAGAGTTTTTGCTGCGCGGAAATTAACGCTTCCAGGAACAGATAGCGGTCGTCATCGCGACGGCTACGGTCGCCACGCTTCGGTTTCTGGCTCATCAGATCAAAGCCCAATGGCGCAAGCTGACGTGGATAAACGCCGTCGTTCATTCCCAGCAGGCAAACCACTTTGAACGGAATTGAACGCATTGGCATCAGAGTACAAATGTTAACCGGTCCGGCGAGAAAACGCTGGCTGATACGTTCTTGATCCAGGCGCAGTGCCAGTTCATCACGCAATAGTGACAGCGGCACCGCGTCGCCATACTGCGCGCCTAAACCTTCGGAGATAATCGCCTGCCATTGTTGTTCGATCAGCGTCATCGCCGCTTCGGTTTCCGCATCCGGCAGGAAAAAGGCGTTGAGCATATCGCGACAAACCGGCAACCACTCTTCCAGCGGACGCTCCTGCGCCAGCCCGCGACGCCAGATATTTAGCTGCATTAGCAGTGAAGCCAGATGCCCCACCAGTTCTGCAATTAAGCCGCTCGATTCATCATAAGGTAGAACCGATTGCCACTCGCCCTGCGCGCTCTCCATCGCGTAGCCCAGCAACATGCGCGTCAGGCCAAACCGCCAGGTGTGTTGACCGGTAGCGGGAAGTTCCAGCTCGCGAACGTTGTCGTCATCTATCCCCCAACGAATGCCGGATTCGTTGACCCACTGACGTAAATAACGCAGCCCTTCTTCGGTGATGTCAAACCGCGCTGCCAGCACCGGCACATCCAGTAATGCCAGCACGTCTTCCGACACAAAGCGGCTGTCTGGCAGCGATAACAGGCTGATAAACGCTTCAAGTACAGGATGCGACTGCCGCGCCCGACGGTCGGAAATGGCGTAAGGCAGGTAACGATCCGCAGGTGCACTACCAAACACAGCCTGAATAAACGGACTGTAGCTGTCGATATCAGCCACCATCACGATGATGTCGCGCGGAGTAAGTGTCGGGTCTTCCTCCAGCATCGCCAGCAGGCGATCGTGTAAAACTTCAACTTCACGCTGCGGGCTATGGCAAACGTGGAAGGTGATACTGCTATCCAGTGGATCAAGCGGGCGTTTGTTATCGCTACGGGAAAACTCTTCGATGTTCACACCAGCAACGGCGCGGTTTTCCAGTTCCAGAATGTCAGACTGAATATTATGCAGCAGGTTATCTGGCGTCACATCGACAAAAGCGTCCAGCTCCTGGCTGCTCTCCAGGTCAGAAAGGAGATAAATGTAGTCGCGCCCAAGCTTGCCCCATGAAGCCAGCAGCGGGTTGCCGACATCCTGTTCACCATCGCTGTTAAAGAGCTGCCCGGCATTTTCGCTGTCGCGAAATAGCGGTAATTCGCGATCTTCAAAACTGTGTCGGCGCTGGCGAGTCAGTAGTTTCGCCAGATAAGCGGGATCTTTAATGTCGCCCCAGTAATAACGGCAGGGGTTGGTAAACAGGAGATGGATTTCAATATGTTTACCCAGCGCCTGGAGCGCCTGGAGATAAACAGGCGGTAACGCGGAAATACCGCATATAAAGACGCGCGAAGGTAACCCCGGCGGGCAGGTCGTCGCGGACTCCAGCGTTTCGATAAAGCGCTGATAGAGATTGGCGCGGTGCCAGCGCGGTTGCCCGAGTTGATGGGTATATTCCACCAGCGCCTTCCACAACGGCGCTTGCCAGGCCTGTGCTTCTCCCAACCCTTCTACCAGATGTCCTGTTTCCCACTGTGCCAGCCAGTCCGGACGATAGACCAGATACTGGTCAAACAGGTCCGCCGCTTTTGAAGAAAGCTGGAACAGTTTTCGCTTGTCACTATCGTCAGTCAGATAATGCCGCAACAGGGTAAAGTCTTCGCGCTCCAACAGTTGCGGCAGCAGAGTCATCAGTTTCCAGCTCATGCTCTGTTTGTTAAAGGCGCTCTCTTTGGGGATCTCCGGTAACACCCGGACGAACATATCCCAGATAAAGCTCGCTGGCAGCGGAAAATCAATGTTTGCCGCAATACCAAACTTTTGCGACAGGGTCATTTGCAGCCACTGTGCCATACCGGTACTTTGCACCAGAATCATCTCTGGTTCGAAAGGATCGTCCAGCCGTTCGCGTTCGACAATAAACTCCATCAACGCTTCCAGCACGTCCAGACGATTGGAATGGTAGACCCTTAACATAGCGGCTCCTGACTACTGACGATTCGGGCAATGCAGGCGGGTCATCTCGCCTTCTCTGCCCCCGGGTGAAACTAGCGTAACGCTGATGCTGACACATCCCGCCTGCGATGTCTGCATTCGGTTGACCTGCCAGTTAGCAGGTGGCGAAATCGCGCGCAGTTGCGTTTGCTGCCAGCCATGCCGCCAGAGCTGTTGGTACTGGTTTCTGCTGGCAAGACTGTTCATTAATGTTCGCTGGAAACCCGATAACGCAGTGACAATCATCACCATCAACACCATCGCCAACATTACCTCCGGCAGACTAAAGCCTTGTTGATTCCTCAGGGAAGCTGACATAACGCCCTCTCTTTCAGCGGACAAAAATCGCTCCAGCCGCGTGGCGAAAAAACAATGTTTCCATCGATGACTTCGCCTGTTCGCCACAACGAAACGCCTTCATAACCGGCAATCAATAAGGCTTCATTATCTGCCAGTAAACGCAGACAAACCCGGGCACCGGTGACAGCATACAGTAAGCACTGAACTGCGGGCTGCATCTGCCAGGAGTGCATTTTTCCCCACTCCAGCGCCGACTGAACGATGGCCTGGCGGCGCAATGACTGACTTTCCATGCTCACGCGAGAAGCAAAACTGCGATCCTGCTGACTCATTCCTTGCAATAGCAAGCTACCCAAAATCAGCAGCATCAGGACCAGAGCCAGTGACGAAACACCCTTTTCGCGGTTCACAGGTTGGATCCTGTCACGCTATAGCTGGCATCCACCACGGTTTGCGGATCAGCCTTGCTGGCAGCGTGAATATTAACCGTCAACACCGGCGAGAAGCCGCTGACATCCTGACGTACGACCTGAAAAGTGTCGATAATGATGGCATCCGGATTAGTGACTTTATCCCAGCCCTTACCTTCACAGGATGTCGCACCGCGTAGCGTTTCCAGCACATGCTCCTTCAGACGAAATCCAATCTGGTCGGACTCTTTTACCGGTTCGCGATCCCAGATACCATTACTGTTCGCATCCCACTGCACAATGACACAGTCACCCTGTCCGACAATTTCCAGCCCTTCGCCCGTACAGCTGCCATGGCAATAACCCGCCCTCTGGAGATGCTTAGCGACGGTAAATACCCGCAGCCAGATTTCATCTTCCAGCGCCAGTTTACGGGTGCTCGTTAAACTTTCACGCTGTAACGCAGGCAGAAAGCGTGCAGCCCCCAGCAACAATACGCTACTGATCGCCATAGCAATCAACACTTCCAGCAGAGAAAAACCTTGCTCTTTTACAGGCATCCTTCTGTTTCTCCTTGCTGACAAAGCCGGAGTCTTCCCCACGGCGAAACCACTAGCCACCACTCGCCCGTTGAGTTTTTGAAGCGAATATGCCCGGCCCATGCGGTATTGCGCAGGCCAAAGAAAGCAAGCGAAGGTGTCAGGTCGCTCATTTCGACTTCGGGCCAGCGTGGCATAAAGACCAATGGTGAACTGCCATGACAGGTATTCGCCCCAGCAACGGAACTCACAAGGCACCATAACGTCCCCTCCCTGATAAGACTGATACTGTGGTCGCGGTTATGCCAGTTGGCATCTTCACGTAAATAGAGCAAATAGTCCCGCGCCTGGCTGGCGGTTTGCCAAAGCCGTTGCGACTGCTGCCAGTATTGCCAGCCATAGAGCCCACTTGCGCTTAGCATGACCAGAATCAGCATCGCGACCAGCGTTTCAATCAGCGTATAACCACGTTGTGTTTTCATGCCGGCAGTATGGAGCGAGGAGAAAAAAAGACGAGGGCCAGTTTCTATTTCTTCGGCGCATCTTCCGGACTATTTACGCCGTTGCAGGACGTTGCAAAATTTCGGGAAGGTGTCTCGAAGAATTTAACGGAGGGCAAAAAAAACCGACGCACACTGGCGTCGGCTCTGGCAGGATGTTTCGTAATTAGATAGCCACCGGCGCTTTAATGCCCGGATGTGGATCGTATCCTTCAATCTCAAAGTCTTCGAAACGGTAGTCGAAGATGGATTCGGGTTTACGTTTGATAATCAACTTCGGCAGCGGACGCGGTTCGCGGCTTAATTGCAGATGAGTTTGATCCATATGGTTGCTGTACAGATGCGTGTCGCCACCGGTCCAGACAAAATCACCCACTTCCAGATCGCACTGCTGCGCCATCATATGCACCAGTAACGCGTAGCTGGCAATGTTGAACGGCAGGCCGAGGAAGACGTCACAGGAGCGCTGATAAAGCTGGCAAGAGAGTTTGCCGTCTGCCACATAGAACTGGAAGAATGCATGGCACGGTGCCAGCGCCATTTTATCCAGTTCGCCTACGTTCCACGCTGAAACAATAATGCGGCGGGAATCCGGGTCGTTTTTCAGCTGGTTCAGTACCGTAGTGATCTGGTCAATATGACGACCATCCGGCGTTGGCCAGGCGCGCCACTGTTTACCATACACTGGCCCGAGGTCGCCGTTTTCATCGGCCCATTCGTCCCAGATGGTGACATTGTTTTCGTGTAGATAAGCAATGTTAGTGTCGCCCTGCAGGAACCACAGCAGTTCGTGGATGATGGAACGCAGGTGGCAACGTTTAGTTGTCACCAGCGGGAATCCATCCTGCAGGTTAAAACGCATCTGATGACCAAAAATGGAAAGCGTTCCGGTTCCGGTACGGTCGTTTTTCTGTGTGCCTTCGTCGAGCACTTTTTGCATCAGTTCTAAATACTGTTTCATGGTTCCTCAGGAAACGTGTTGCTGTGGGCTGCGACGATATGCCCAGACCATCATGATCACACCCGCGACAATCATCGGGATGGAAAGAATTTGCCCCATGCTGATGTACTGCACCCAGGCACCAGTAAACTGCGCGTCGGGCTGGCGGAAAAACTCAACAATGATGCGAAACGCGCCGTAACCAATCAGGAACAAGCCTGAGACAGCTCCCATTGGGCGCGGTTTACGAATATACAGGTTGAGGATAATAAACAGCACCACACCTTCCAGCAGCAGCTCGTAAAGCTGTGATGGGTGGCGCGGCAGCACACCGTAAGTGTCGAAAATGGATTGCCACTGCGGGTTGGTTTGCAGCAGCAAAATATCTTCTGTACGGGAGCCAGGGAACAGCATGGCAAACGGGAAGTTCGGGTCAACGCGGCCCCACAATTCACCGTTAATAAAGTTGCCCAGGCGCCCAGCACCAAGACCAAACGGAATGAGTGGGGCAATAAAATCAGAGACCTGGAAGAAGGAACGTTTAGTACGGCGGGCGAAGATAATCATCACCACGATAACGCCAATCAGGCCTCCGTGGAAGGACATGCCGCCGTCCCAGACACGGAAAAGATACAGCGGATCGGCCATAAACTGCGGGAAATTGTAGAACAGAACATAACCAATACGTCCACCGAGGAAGACGCCGAGGAAGCCCGCATAGAGTAAGTTTTCAACTTCATTTTTGGTCCAGCCACTGCCCGGACGATTCGCCCGTCGTGTTGCCAGCCACATTGCAAAAATGAAACCCACCAGATACATCAGGCCGTACCAGTGAAGCGCCACGGGTCCTATTGAGAAAATGACCGGATCAAACTCCGGAAAATGCAGATAGCTACTGGTCATCTGTCACCACAAGTTCTTGTTATTTCGCTGAAAGAGAACAGCGATTGAAATGCGCGCCGCAGGTTTCAGGCGCTCCAAAGGTGCGAATAATAGCACAAGGGGACCTGGCTGGTTGCCGGATACCGTTAAAAGATATGTATATGATCCGCGCTATAACCCCCCGCGAATCAGCCCGCCCATGCCGCGACGCTCCATAAAGGCTGCAACCTGATGGCGAACTTCGGTCGCCAGTTGCGCTTCCAGACTACGCTGCGCAAGATTTTCTGCTTCAGCAAAATCAATGCGCCGCAGCAGGTATTTTACGCGCGCTACAGAACGTCCGTTCATAGACAGATGGCGATACCCAAGCCCAATGTGGATTGCCACGCACATGGGATCGCCCGCCATTTCACCGCACAAACGGAGATCGATTCCATGTATTTCCGCTTCCCGGGCGATCATCGCCAGAGCTCGTAACATTGCAGGATGAAGACTGTCATAAATGTTCGCCACCCGGGTATTGTTGCGATCAACGGCCAGGATGTATTGAGTCAGATCGTTGGTGCCAACAGAGATGAAATCGACCCGCTTTGCCAGATGCGGCAGCATAAATACCATTGACGGCACTTCCAGCATGATGCCGATACGTGGTTTAGGAATTTCGTAACCGATCATCTCCTCGACTTCACGTCCGGCACGTTCAATCAGGCGGCGTGCTTCGTCAACTTCATCGAGGCTTGTGACCATCGGCAACAGAATATTCAGGTTGCCCGTAGCGGCATTAGCACGCAGCATCGCCCGCACCTGGATCAAGAAGATCTCCGGCTGATCGAGCGTAATGCGAATCCCACGCCAACCCAGGCATGGATTCTCTTCGCTGATCGGCATGTAAGGCAGCTGCTTATCTGCTCCGACATCCAGCGTACGCAAGGTGACGGGTTTATCATTAAACATTTGCAGCATCCCCTGATACTGCGCCACCTGTTCTTCTTCCGACGGAAAACCACTTTGCAGCATGAATGGGATTTCAGTGCGATAAAGTCCTATGCCATCAATACGGCTGCCCAGTTTTTCTTCATGTTCCGGGCTTAAACCGGCATTGAGCATGACTTTAATGCGTTCGCCGCTTTTTAACTGGGCGGGTAAATTGACGTCATCTTCCGCCAGACGGCTAAGCTCGATCTCTTCACTAATTAGCCGCTGATATTCTTGCAGCAGTACCGGTTCCGGATCGACCAGCAATTCACCGCGATAACCATCGACGATCAGCGTCCGACGATGCAGTACCGAAGGCTGAATATCCGCGCCCATCACGGTAGGTATCCCCAGCGCACGTACCATGATCGCAGCATGGGAGTTGGCAGCGCCATCGCGCACGACAACACCGACTAAGCGATCCTGGGGCAGCTCAGCAAGCGTTGTCGCTGACAGTTCATCTGCCACCAGAATGAAACGTTCCGGCCATGCGTTCGGCCCTTGATTAGCGTCATCAAGATGAAACAGCAATCGCTGACCCAGCGCACGTAAATCGCCAGCCCGCTCTTTGAGATAGTTATCGCTTAGCGCGGCAAACTGTTCGGCAAATTTTTCAATGACCGTTTTTACCGCCCACTCTGCCACCGAGCCTTTATCAACCTCGGCAAACAATTCGCGACGCAGCCGGGTATCCGAAAGCAGGTGTGAGTAAAGATCGAAAATAGCCGCCGTTTCTTTTTGTGCACCGGCAGCAAAGCGTTTGCTATAGCGGCGAAACTCGTTAGCCGCCTCTTCCAACGCCCCGGTCAGTCGTTCGCGTTCCAGAGCCGGATCCAGCGTTGATGCCTGATACACCTGTTCCATTAAAGGTAACGTGGCATCCTGCCAGCCTTCGGCAATCGCCACACCAGGTGCTGCCGGTAATGCACGGATTCGCGTCTGGCGATATTGCCCAAACAAGGCAGTCAACTGCGACTGAGAAAGAATAGCTGCCATCTGGGTGGCAAGCGTCACCAGGAAGGATTCTTCACTTTCGTCATACTGGCGCAACTCTCGTTGCTGTACCACCAGTGTATTGATTCACTTGAAGTACGAAAAAAACCGGGAGGACATTGGATTATTCGGGATCTGATGGGATTAGATTTGGTGGGGCTTGCAAGCCTGTAGCGCAAATTTTAGTCGTTAATCAATGAAACGCGAAAGATAGTAAAAAATTGCTTTTGTTTCATTGAAAATACGAAAAACAAAAACACTGCAAATCATTTCAATAACAGCTTCAAAAAACGTTCAAAACCGATAACAACCAGGCTGTAACCAAATGACTCATATCACAAATCAGCTCATGCCGTTTAGGTATGTTACATGTGTGATTATGTGAGGTGAAGTATGTTTTAGCTGGTTCATGGTTGTTATACGGCTTTTTTTACATCTTGTGGTTCTTGCGAAGGAGCTACAAGACCTTCCTGTTCATGAATACCATGCTCTGACAAAATCTCTTTGCGCTCTTCTGCTGGTAAAGTTTCTAGCATTTGGGCGAGTTGTATGCACTCACGCGATACGCCGTGCAGAGATTGGATTTGAGTCTGATCAAAGATACTTGGCATTAGTGCACTAAGTCCACCTTTACTAAGTAGCTTTAATGCCCTCTGGATTTCCTCTGGTTCTAACTCTGCAACCAAAGCCATTAACACAGAAGCTAACTTATAAGCTGACTTATCGTTATCTAATAACTGCGCCCCTCCTAATTCTGCCTGAGTGGCATCAGGTAATGAGCTGATATGGTATTCATAAGCAACACCCTTTACTCCTTTGATCTGTCTCTTTTTCCATCCCTCATTAGTTGCTTTGCGGCTAATACTACTTGCTGAAGACGGAAGACCAGCAACCCCTTGTAGCTCTTTAGCTGAAAACCATTCTTGTGTCATCACAAACCTCGCTTTAAATACACGATGTATTCAAAGAAATGAAAAATATATTCACTTTAAAATCATCGAGATAGATGAATTTCAAACAAAACATTTGAATACACTATTGCATTGACAATGTATTCACACTAGCATTGCTGCATACCTTATCAGCTACCTTGCGGCGTAGCTGATGGCGTAGCTTGTGAGGATTGCATTTTATGGCGATAAAGAAAAGTAAATGTGAAGACAAAAGTAGATACGACATTGTTGCTGATCTGCGCAAAAGAGGAAAAAGCCTAGCAGCTCTTGGTCGTGAGAACGGTCTCTCTATCTCTACGGTAAAAAATGCCTTGGATAAACCTTACCCTCGGGGGGAAAGAATCATTGCCGATGCATTGGGAGTTGAGCCACGAGACATCTGGCCTTCGAGGTATTGAAAATGCAACCACAATGTAATGATTGGTTTTCTGCAAAGAAATTAGAAGGGCTGATAGGTCTTCCAAAATCCTCTAGCGCGATCTCTCGTAAAGCAAGGTTAGAACAGTGGGTGTTTCGACAGATACACGGGGTAAGAGGAGTAGCCTATGAGTTTCATATCTCATCTTTACCAAAGGAAACGCAAGCTGCGTTGTTGCTTAGACAAGGAGAGATCGAAACAAGCCAGGGCCGTTTTGAAATCGCCCGCCCCACGCTGGAAGCCCATGATTATGATCGTGAGGCACTGTGGAGCAAATGGGATAACGCCAGCGATTCCCAGCGCAGACTTGCTGAAAAATGGTTGCCTGCGGTTCAGGCCGCAGACGAAATGCTGAACCAGGGGATTTCAACAAAAACGGCTTTTGCGACCGTTGCAGGGCATTACCAGGTCAGCGCATCCACTTTGCGGGACAAGTATTACCAGGTACAGAAGTTTGCGAAGCCTGACTGGGCGGCTGCGCTTGTTGATGGACGTGGTGCATCCCGTCGCAACGTTCACAAAAGTGAATTTGACGAGGATGCCTGGCAGTTTCTGATTGCAGATTATCTGCGACCGGAAAAGCCCGCCTTCCGCAAATGTTATGAGCGTCTGGAACTGGCAGCCCGCGAGCATGGCTGGAGTATTCCCTCCCGTGCCACGGCCTTTCGCCGGATTCAGCAACTGGACGAGGCAATGGTTGTTGCCTGTCGTGAAGGTGAACATGCACTGATGCATCTGATACCGGCACAGCAGCGAACTGTGGAACACCTGGACGCCATGCAGTGGATCAACGGCGACGGTTATCTGCATAACGTCTTTGTACGCTGGTTTAACGGTGATGTGATCCGCCCGAAAACATGGTTCTGGCAGGATGTGAAAACCCGAAAAATTCTGGGCTGGCGTTGCGATGTAAGCGAGAACATCGACTCAATTCGCCTCTCGTTTATGGATGTGGTGACACGCTACGGCATCCCGGAGGATTTTCACATCACCATTGATAACACCCGTGGTGCAGCGAATAAATGGCTGACGGGGGGCGCGCCCAATCGTTACCGCTTTAAGGTAAAAGAGGACGATCCAAAGGGACTGTTTTTACTGATGGGCGCGAAAATGCACTGGACAAGCGTTGTTGCCGGTAAAGGCTGGGGCCAGGCAAAACCTGTTGAACGTGCTTTCGGTGTTGGTGGGCTTGAGGAATACGTTGATAAGCATCCGGCACTGGCTGGCGCATATACGGGGCCAAATCCGCAGGCAAAACCTGATAACTATGGCGACCGCGCTGTTGATGCAGAGCTGTTTCTGAAAACCCTTGCCGAAGGTGTGGCGATGTTCAATGCCAGAACAGGCCGTGAAACAGAAATGTGCGGAGGCAAACTTTCGTTTGATGACGTTTTTGAGCGTGAATACGCCAGAACGATTGTGCGTAAGCCTACCGAAGAGCAAAAACGGATGCTGTTACTGCCTGCCGAGGCGGTGAACGTTTCACGTAAAGGCGAGTTCGCGCTTAAAGTTGGCGGCTCCCTTAAAGGTGCGAAAAACGTTTATTACAACATGGCGTTAATGAATGCCGGAGTGAAAAAGGTTGTGGTCAGATTTGATCCACAGCAGTTACACAGCACGGTTTATTGCTACACCCTGGACGGTCGGTTTATCTGTGAAGCGGAATGTCTGGCACCTGTTGCGTTTAATGATGCTGCGGCAGGCCGTGAATATCGACGCCGCCAGAAACAACTGAAATCTGCGACGAAAGCAGCGATTAAGGCACAAAAACAAATGGATGCACTGGAAGTGGCAGAGCTGCTGCCGCAGATAGCCGAACCTGAAGCACCAGAATCACGAATTGTCGGCATTTTCCGGCCTTCCGGTAATACGGAACGGGTGAAGAATCAGGAGCGTGATGATGAATACGAAACTGAGCGTGATGAATATCTGAATCATTCGCTGGATATTCTGGAACAGAACAGACGTAAAAAAGCCATTTAATTAACGTTTAAACAAAATTTAATTACGAGGTTATTCAGATGAATATTTCCGATATTCGCGCAGGACTGCGCACGCTTGTAGAAAATGAAGAAACCACCTTTAAACAAATTGCTCTTGAGAGCGGACTTTCTACCGGAACTATCAGTAGTTTTATCAATGATAAGTACAACGGGGATAACGAGCGTGTTTCACAAATGCTGCAACGCTGGCTGGAAAAATATCATGCAGTTGCAGAACTACCTGAACCGCCCCGCTTTGTGGAAACGCAGACGGTAAAACAAATCTGGACAAGTATGCGTTTTGCCAGCCTGACTGAAAGTATTGCTGTTGTATGTGGCAATCCTGGTGTGGGCAAAACCGAAGCGGCCCGTGAATATCGCCGCACCAATAACAATGTCTGGATGATCACCATTACGCCATCCTGTGCCAGCGTTCTGGAATGTCTTACTGAACTGGCGTTTGAACTGGGAATGAATGACGCACCACGCCGTAAAGGGCCGCTCTCCCGCGCCCTGCGACGTCGCCTTGAAGGTACACAGGGGCTGGTTATCATCGACGAAGCTGATCATCTTGGTGCCGAAGTTCTGGAAGAACTCCGCCTGTTACAGGAATCAACCCGCACTGGCCTTGTGCTGATGGGAAATCACCGGGTTTATTCAAATATGACGGGGGGTAACAGAACGGTTGAATTTGCCCGTCTGTTTTCCCGTATTGCAAAGCGCACTGCAATTAATAAAACCAAAAAAGCCGATGTAAAAGCTATTGCGGATGCCTGGCAGATTAACGGCGAGAATGAACTGGAGTTATTACAGCAGATTGCGCAGAAACCAGGTGCGCTTCGCATTCTGAATCATTCACTTCGCCTTGCCGCCATGACGGCTCACGGTAAAGGTGAGCGTGTTAACGAAGATTATCTGCGTCAGGCTTTCCGTGAATTAGACCTGGACGTTGATATTTCAACGCTGCTGCGTAATTAAGAAGGAGAAGAAATTATGATGGCCCGAAATATAAAAATGGCAACGGATGCGCAGAACTGGTTACAGGCGCGCGGGAGTCATGTAAATGAATCATATCTCGGCGTGGCGCGTCCGATTCTTGAAATCACTTACCCACCGGTGGAACTGGTAAAAAGCGCGGTCAGAATTATGGAGCATAAGTCCGGGGTAGCCCGTTCTGTATGGACGGCCCGTCTTAATGGTTGCCAGATTATCTGGAGATAACGATGTGTATTAAAGCTGAAAAATATATTGAATGGGTTAAACACTGTCAGTGCCACGGGGTGCCGCTGACGACATATAAATGCCCCGGATGCGGTGAACAGATTATGACGCAATGCTCACACGAAAAGGAAATTCGGGATTCCCTGACATGTTGTCCGTGGTGCAGCGCAGTTTTCTTTAAGCAGGTAAAAGGCGCGAAGGTAAAAGCCAGCGCAATTATTCAGAATCAATAAGGAGAAATAAAATGGCAAAGGTAATTATTGAAATTAAAAATACAGTATCTGGAATTAAAGGACGGAATTTGCGCACCAGCATTGCGGTGGACGGTAGTGCGGAACTGGACGGTGATGAGGGGACACTTGCTGGCATGGTGGCGTTACTGGTGCTTAATAAAAGCCAGAAAATAATTAATGAGTCAGCCCATGAAGCTATTGAGATTTTGAAAAACGATGGTGTCATCACAGGTGGCAGTGTCACTGAAATGGCTGTTGAAAAAACATGTCACTGAAAGGAACGCTGACAATGAACGTCAAAATCCGAAATGAAATTCAGGCATTAATCCGAATTCAGGAACGCAATAACAACGGTGGTGAATTACGCGAGTTTATTTGCACCCGGAAAGTTGATGATTGTGGTGAAAAGACGTACCTGATCGCTTTCGACCATTACAGCATCTGTGCGCGTTATTGCGGCGAAAGCATATCCCGCGCCATTGCATTTGGCGGTGCGTTCAACGTGGATTTATGGGAGTACGTCATGGACCGGGAATACATCTGCGCATCAGACCCTGAAGCCCGTGAAATGTGGCAGCGTATCTGGCGCGATTATCGGTTAATGGCTAAAGGCTGGGCGCGCTGCTGTTATTCCTCGCTTGCCCTGAAAGCGGTTCAGTTATCTCTGCGGCATATTCCGGCATCACTGCGCGAGCCTCTGCTGTACTGAATGGTGGTTGACATGAAGTGTAATCGTAAGCGCTGGTCACGCGAAGACCGGGAATTTATCGAAGCCAACGTCGGGAAAATGACCGTTGAAGAAATGGCGGAAAAACTGAAAGTCGCCACAACCGCCCTCCGGGCACATGCCAGAAGGCACGGAATATCATTGTGTGTATACCGAATCAGTGAACACGACAAATATTTATGTCGTGAACTTTATAAAGAAGGGCTGGATATTCATGTCATTGCCCGAAAGATGGAATTAAGCAATCGAGCTGTATCCAGCGGATATTAATTAACAGGAGCTTTAATTTATGGCTAAACCAGCAAAACGTATTAAAAGTGCCGCAGCGGCTTATGTGCCACAAAACCGCGATGCGGTGATTACCGATATTAAACGCATCGGGGATTTACAGCGCGAAGCATCACGTCTGGAAACGGAAATGAATGATGCCATCGCGGAAATTACGGAGAAATTTGCAGCCCGGATTGCACCGATTAAAACCGATATTGAAACCCTTTCAAAAGGCGTTCAGGGATGGTGTGAAGCGAACCGCGACGAACTGACGAACGGCGGCAAAGTGAAGACGGCGAATCTTGTCACCGGTGATGTATCGTGGCGGGTCCGTCCACCATCAGTAAGTATTCGTGGTATGGATGCAGTGATGGAAACGCTGGAGCGCCTTGGCCTGCAACGCTTTATTCGCACGAAGCAGGAAATCAACAAGGAGGCGATTTTACTGGAACCAAAAGCCGTCGCAGGTGTTGCCGGAATTACGGTTAAATCGGGAATTGAAGATTTTTCCATTATTCCATTTGAACAGGAAGCCGGTATTTAATACCACCATTAATATTTAATTAGTTCACATTCTTTTAATTATGGCGCGATGCGTCAGGGGATTGCTCGCTCCTGAAACAGATTACTGAGGAATAAAACATGGTTGATGCAAAAATTCTGAATGGTGTCAGCACATTATTACGGGCTTACGGACGCCTGACCTGCGGAGTTCTGGCTGAAAAAATGAATATGCTGCCCTCGTCAATGGTGTATTTCCTGCGTGATGCGGTTGATGCCGGAGTGCTCACCGAATGCAACGGATTTTATGACGTTCCGCGCCCGCGTCCGACGCCGCCTGTAAGACGAAACGCAACTGAGCAGCCTGCTGTTGATGATGCGGTGTGGTGCAACTGGCGTCGCTCATTACCCTGGGTGGAAGGTAATACCATCCCCGCGCTGGCAAAAGAGTTTGCGACGGGCGTGCTGACCTGTGAGTCAGTCCACATTGTTGCTGAGGTGGATAACAGAATGTGTGAACAGGGAATGCCCCGTTTTGTGATGGCTTATATCGATATCCGGCTGGGGCGTTTTATTTGCAGTTCAAGCGCCTGGAATATCACCGACCATGTACTGCGTTATCTCATTCTTGATTGTTCTCCGGCTCCCGCAGCGGTGCAGGAGGTGGCGTGATGTTTTTTAAAACGTCAAATCCCGCAGCACTGCTGGCATGGGATCAGTTTATGGGGGACTGCCTGAAACTACGCGAAGAAGCCCGCCATCTTGATAAGGTTCTGGGTTGTGGTTGCCGGTCAGTATTCAGCACAGGTATTGGTGGGCGTCATTTTCATGGCGTGAATTTTCCAGGGAGTGAGCGACCTTTCTCGCCGGAGCTGTGGACCGTACAACGGCCCGCATCAGGTAACAGTTGCAGGCCAAGAACATCGCGCATTCCTGCACATCTGCGGGAGCAGTCAAAAGAGCTGGCGAAAATATGGCAGGAGAATATTCCGGTCACTTATGCCCGTACTGACGCTCTCTTACCCGCACTGGGACTGGATTTCAGCGCAACAATATTCGGGCCGCTCCGGTGGTTCCGTGTTGGTGATGTGATTTACGTCATGACGGGGATGACACCCGCACCGGGCTGCATGACGGAAATCCTGTCCGATGAATTCATGAAGGCAAAGATTGCGTTAAAGGGGGCCGCTAAATGAAAGAACGTGGCGTTGCTTTTAATGACGATATGGTCAGGGCAATTCTCGAAGGAAGAAAGACGCAAACACGCCGCCCGGTAAAAAATGTCGGACACGATAACTGTCTGGTTATCCATCGTAACGGTGTTTATACCCACGTTATGGATGCACCTGAGCATGGTTTATGCCCGTTCGGTAACGTTGGTGATCGCATCTGGGTCCGTGAAGCGTGGGCAATATTAGGCAATGAGGATGGTTGCAGTGTGGACTGGAACGGCAACCTTTGTCATGGCGATGAGAAGAAGGCAGCAAGGATTTATCGGGCAAGTTGTGAACAAAAGCCTGGTGATTACGGTCTGTGGTCAATACCTGATGATGCTGACTGGAAACCTCGCACTGTGAATGAAAAGTTTGATGGCAGGTGGTGCCCATCTATCCACATGCCGCGCTGGGCGTCGCGCATTCTGTTGGGAATAACCGACGTGCGTGTGGAACGGCTGCATGACATTAGCGAGGCAGATGCGAAAGCGGAAGGCGCATTTCCGGCGACGTACAAAATTACGCCACCGGAAGCTGTTTATCGCGTTAGTTTTGGTGATATCTGGCGCGGTATTTATGGGCAAGATAACTGGCTGTCTAATCCGTGGGTATGGGTAATTGAGTTTAAGCGTATTCAGGAAGCATAACTATGAGCAAATCACTTAATGCACGTTGTATTCGCCGTTGGGAAGTCAGATTTAAGCCTGTTTGTGATTCAAAAGTTAGCCCTCACATGCGTAAAAGTTTTTTGCGTGGGGTGCGTGAATTAGGGCTTATTACGGCTGAAAACATGGTTGAAAGCATGGCTGAGAAAAACGCCAGGTTTGATTACGACGGCAAGGACACAGGCTGGTCACCGGAGTTTTCTAACTGGTATGCAACATGCCGAGAAAAGTATTGTAAAGAGGCCCGCGACTATCTGGATGAAGAAGTCACAAATGATGAGATCGATGAAGAAATCAGAACTGAGCTAGAGTATTGGAATGACTAATCTGGCCGATATGACCGGAAAGTGTTTCAGCGATACAAGCGGTGTGGTAGCACCGCTTTTTAAAGGTATGATCATGAGTCGCACATCCCTGATTAAATTAATCCATGTCGCCCGTCGTGATCTACAACTCGACGACGATACTTACCGCGCTTTTCTGATGCAGAAAACGGGCAAAATCAGTTGCCGCGAGCTGACGGTAACGCAACTGGAACAGGTGCTCGATGCCATGAAAGAACGCGGCTTTAAGAAGCTGAATAAACATCCACGTCGCCGCTTTAAGGGGCATGTCACGCCCCGCGAGAAGGTATACAAAGTCTGGCAGCAGATGGCAGAAGACGGTTTTATTACCGATGGCGGTGATGTGGCGCTGGATAAATATGTTCAGCGCCTGACGGCGAAACGTAATGGCGGACAGGGTGTTTCCACGCTGGCGTGGTGTCATGGCGACACCCTGTTGATTGTTCTCGAAACTCTCAAGCAGTGGCATATCCGCTGTATTCGTGAAGCCTTTTCCCGTCACGGGCTTCCGTTGCCGGTCAGTCCGTCCGGGCGTGAACTGCGCGGCTATGATGCCATGACGGCGGCTTATGCCCATGCCAGAAAGACACGGAGGATGGCACAATGACGGAAGATTTATTTGGTGATTTGCAGGATGACACCATCCTGGCACATCTTGACAATCCCGCAGAGGATGCGTCACGCTTTCCGGCACTGCTGGCGGAGCTGAACGATTTACTGCGCGGGGAGTTGTCCCGGCTGGGTGTTGATCCTGCCCATTCACTGGAGATTGTTGTGGCTATCTGTAAGCATCTGGGTGGCGGTCAGGTCTACATTCCACGCGGTCAGGTTCTGGACTCGCTGATTCGGGATTTGCGTATCTGGAATGATTTTAACGGTCGCAACGTCAGCGAACTGACCACCCGTTATGGTGTCACTTTCAATACGGTTTACAAGGCCATTCGCCGGATGCGACGGCTGAAATACCGCCAGTACCAGCCCTCACTTCTGTAAACAGTAAAGCCGGTTAATCCGGCTTTTTTTACGTCCTCAATATCCTGTGATGAATAACCGTACCGGGGGAAATCATCATGGGTAAAGGCTGGAATGCATCCTTTCATCTTGGCAGACGTGAGCGGCTGCGTCAGGAGGTTTTGCACCGTGTCGCCGGTGGGCCTCGGCCTTCGCCCCGCGACTATACCGGTCATGATGGCACCCACGGCAGTTATTACATGAAAGGCTGGCAGTCAGTTGATATGCCGGAAATTCTTCACCACTGTCAACGTTATAAGGAAAAATATTGTGTACAGAAAATTCAGTGATGAATGTTTCGGGCCGTCCACGCTGATTAATGCGATAAAAGTGATTGCCCTTGTGGTTCTGATAACCATCAGTGCCGTGGTGTATCTTTTTGTCTGTTAACCGGGGGAAAATATGCAGCATGATTTATTTGAACACGATCCGGCAATTCGCCAGTTAATCGGGCATATTGATAACATCCCGGCCCCGGAACTGGAATCACGCTGGCCCCGTTCAGTGGTTGATCTGATTGATGTTCTGGAAAACGAACTGAAACGCCAGAACGTCAGCAATCCCCGTGAGCTTGCCCGTAAACAGGCCGTTGCCCTGTCCTGTTTTCTGGGGGGGCGGCAGTTTTACATCCCCTGCGGCGATACTATCCTGACCGCGTTACGCGACGATTTGCTTTACTGCCAGTTCAATGGTCGTAACATGGAAGAACTGCGTCGCCAGTACCGCCTGTCCCAGCCGCAGATCTACCAGATTATTGCCCGCCAGAGAAAGCTGCATACACGACGTCATCAGCCTGATCTGTTCTCACCTGAAAGCCAGAAATAACCGGCATCCTGCCGGTTATTTCCTGTCACCATAATCCCGCACCTGCCATCTGATTTTTTAGACTGCCATCAGAGCATTTTTTCAGGGAAGCATGATGGCGGGGATACCAAAAAAACTGAAAGCCGCACTGCTGGCGGCAACGATTGCCGGTGGCGGTGTGGGTGGTTATCAGGAAATGACCCGTCATTCTCTGATCCATCTGGAAAATATCGCTTATATGCCTTACCGCGATATTGCCGGTGTGCTTACGGTCTGTGTGGGACATACCGGGCCGGATATCGAAATGCGCCGTTACAGCCATGCGGAGTGTATGGCTCTCCTCGACAGTGATTTAAAACCGGTTTATGCGGCAATCGATCGTCTTGTCAGGGTGCCGCTGACGCCATATCAGAAAACGGCGCTGGCAACGTTTATTTTCAACACCGGTGTTACCGCATTCAGTAAATCAACGCTGCTGAAAAAACTCAATGCCGGTGATTACGCCGGAGCGCGTGACCAGATGGCCCGCTGGGTGTTTGCCGCAGGCCATAAATGGAAAGGACTGATGAACCGTCGCGAAGTGGAAATGGCAATCTGGAATATCAGGGGGGCGGATGACCTTCGCCAGTAAAAGTTTACTTCTGGCAGCCGTGTTTGCCGCCGTTCTGTCCGGGGTGTTGTGGCACAGGCTGGACAGCACCCGCCACGATAACCAGACGCTGCGCCGTAAATTACAGACGGAGCAACAGGCCCGCCACACTGCTGAATGGTTGTTACACGGTCAGGAACAGACGATGCAGGTATTTTCCGCTATCCGTGCCGCAAATCGTGCCGCACGGCTGGCAGATGAGACAGAACATCATGATGCAAAAGAAAAAATTACAACCGCCATTACCGGTGACAATTGCAGCACTCGTCCTGTGCCTGCCGTTGCTGCTGACAGGTTGCGGGAACTCGAAAAACGCACCCGTGCCATCGGTGGTGATCCTGCCCGAAACTGATGCAGAACTGACGGAAGCAACGCCCGTTCCGCCCATGCCACAGCCCCTGACGTGGGGAGCATCCCTGCTCTGGAATGCTGACCTGCTGATGGCGCTCGGGCAGTGCAACCGCGACAAGGCATCAGTCCGGGAACAGGAGACCCGGAGGAAAGAAATTTATGAACGAAGACCAGAACCGGGCGGTGGCGCTGCTGCTCGCTGAACTCTGGCAGGGGAATACCCGTGATATTCCCCGTCCGGCGGCGTATGACCCGCCTGTATTGTGCGTCGGTTGCGGTCGTGAGCTGCGGCCTGATGTGCTGAGACAGCAGCCGATGGCGAACTCCTGCCACTGGTGCCGTGGAGCAGAATAATGGATTCAGTTTTAGCGTTATGGCCTTACCTGTTGTACCTGTTGCCTGTCGCCGCCGGTGGGGCCGTCTGGGCGATGCGTCGTAGTTTTGCCAGCACCGAGCGTGTGGAGCGTCTTGAAAACCGGATGACCGAAATGGAAACCCGCTACGCCAGCATCCCTGGCACAGAAGATGTACACGAAATGCGCCTGCGAATTGCAGAGCTGTCCGGCGATATCCGGGTGCTGTCCCAGCGGGTGCAGTCATTTTCCCATCAACTGGAGCTGCTGCTTGAAAACGCAGTAAACCGGAGTAATTCATGATTAACGATATTCTGACCGAAGACCGTCGTCTGGTCATCCTGCGTTCCCTGATGGACTGCAATAACGAAGCCAACGAATCCATCCTTCAGGACTGTCTGGATGCATACGGACACAACGTTTCCCGTGATGTGGTTCGCGGCCAGATTGACTGGCTGGCAGAGCAGCAACTGGTCACCGTGGAAAACCTGCGCGGCTTTTATGTCGTAACGCTGACCTCCCGTGGTCAGGATGTGGCGGAAGGCCGTGCCCGCATTGCCGGTGTCAAGCGTCCGCGTCCCCGTGCATGACAGGAGGCGTGATGGACAGGAAAACACGGGGACGGGCTTCAAAAGTGGATTTACTGCCGGAAAACGTACGTAAAACGCTGCATGAAATGCTGCGTGATAAGGCGATCCCACAGGCCCGTATTCTTGAAGAAATTAACGCACTGATTGAAGACGCTGGCCTGCCGGATGAGATGAAACTCTCCCGTTCCGGTCTGAACCGTTACGCGACGAACGTCGAGCAGGTAGGCCATAACCTGCGACAGATGCGTGAAATGACGTCAGCACTGACCGCAGAGCTTGGCGACAAGCCAATGGGCGAAACCACAAAGCTGATTCTGGAAATGGCCCGCAGCCAGCTTTTTAAGGCCATGATGCGGCAAATCGAAAACCCGGAATCTGACGTGGATATTGACCTGCTGAAAAATGCCATGCTGGCGGCACAGCGTCTGGAATCCACAGCAATGTCCAGCCACCGGCGCGAGAAAGAAATCCGCCAGGCGTTCGCAGAAGAAGCGGCAAACGCCGTCAGTGAAGAACTGCGCGGGCAGGATGGCATCAGCGAAGAACTGGAGCAGCGCATCCGTGATGTACTGCTGGGGAAAGCGTAGGCGTTACGTTATGAAAAATAATTACAAAGCACAGCTAATCAGTGCCCATAAAAAAGCCTTCAGGATTGCAACATTGTCTGATGTCCGGTTGATACACCAGATTCGGGATGTGCTTGTTCAGGCTATGGCTTCAGGCAATTCATGGCATACGACCATAAAACAACTAAGGACTTTGTCCTGAGGAGATGAAAATGGCGGATGAAAAAACTAAATACAAGACCTCAACAGAACTGGCAATGGCACTGTGGCCCGTTGTGAAAAAACAGATTGATGAGGATCCGGAAGTCCATCCACGAATTATGGCCGAGGCCCTGTATCTGGTTATGCAACTGGTGGATGGCCCGGCTACAGCGGGCCAGGTGATCAGTTATTCTCAGGTTCACCGATAACGGTTTTTTCAACAATTTTGTAGAAAGCATTAAATGTGTTTTCTTCCACTGATGCTTTTCCTGAACAGGAGATCTCAAGTGAAACGCCTTTTGCCCGGGTGGATTCAAACATTTGCACGGCTATCCGGGCAATTTCGATTTTTTGATCAATGGTCAGTTTCTCTTTCATAAAAACCTCTTTTTTACTGATTAATGCCTGAAAATTTATACCGGATTTTTCACCCGTGAGCACCAGAGAAAGCAAACTTAAAGCCCTTCATGCGCCCCGCAAAATCAACCTGCGTGAGGAAGCCGGACTGCTCGGCGTGAATATCGTGACCGATATCGGGGAAGCACAGCCCCGCAATGAACCGGTTTTTCTGGGCTATCAGCGCCGCTGGTTTGAGGATGAAAGCCAGATTTGCATCGCTGAAAAATCCCGTCGTACCGGTCTGACATGGGCCGAAGCGGGCCGCAATGTCATGACGGCCGCAAAGCCGAGGCGTCGCGGTGGTCGCAACGTCTTTTATGTGGGTTCTCGTCAGGAAATGGCGCTGGAATACATTGCCGCCTGTGCCCTGTTTGCCCGCGCCTTTAACCAGCTGGCAAAGGCTGACGTATGGGAGCAGACCTTCTGGGACAGCGACAAAAAAGAAGAAATCCTCACCTACATGATCCGCTTTCCGAACAGCGGATTTAAGGTGCAGGCGCTGTCAAGCCGTCCGTCTAACCTGCGTGGTTTGCAGGGGGACGTGGTGATTGATGAGGCGGCATTTCATGAAGCCCTGGACGAACTCCTGAAAGCGGCTTTTGCGCTCACCATGTGGGGTGCCCGCGTGCGGATCATATCGACACATAACGGCGTCGATAACCTGTTTAACCAGTACATTCAGGATGCGCGCGAGGGGCGCAAGGATTACAGCGTTCACCGCATCACGCTGGATGATGCCATCGCTGACGGACTGTACCGGCGTATCTGTTACGTCACGAATCAGTCGTGGTCGCCGGAAGCGGAAAAAGCCTGGCGTGATGGCCTGTACCGTAATGCGCCGAATAAAGAGAGTGCCGACGAGGAATACGGCTGCATTCCTAAAAAATCCGGGGGCGCTTATCTGTCACGCGTGCTGATTGAAGCCGCCATGACGCCAGCGCGGGATATCCCGATTCTGCGTTTTGAAGCCCCGGACGATTTTGAGTCGCTGACACCACAAATGCGCCACGGCATCGTTCAGGACTGGTGTGAACAGGAGCTGCTCCCGTTGCTCGATGCGCTGTCGCCGCTCAATAAACACGTACTGGGCGAAGACTTTGCACGCCGTGGCGACCTGACAGTGTTTGTGCCGCTTGCCATCACTCCTGACTTACGCAAACGCGAATGTTTCCGCGTGGAGCTGCGTAATGTGACCTATGACCAGCAGCGACAAATCCTTTTATTCATTCTGTCCCGTTTGCCCCGTTTTACCGGCGCTGCATTTGATGCCACCGGTAACGGCGGTTATCTGGCAGAAGCCGCCCGTCTGATTTATGGCCCGGAGATGATCGACTGCATCAGTCTGACCGCCGCCTGGTATCAGGAGTGGATGCCGAAACTGAAAGGCGAGTTTGAAGCGCAGAACATCACGATTGCCCGGCATCAGACCACACTCGATGACCTGCTTCATATCAAGGTGGATAAGGGGATCCCGCAGATTGATAAGGGGCGCACAAAAGATGAAAGCGGTAAAGGCCGACGACATGGCGACTTTGCCGTGGCGCTCTGTATGGCTGTCAGGGCGTCTTATATGAATGGTTTTGTTATCGACGAGGACAGCATACAGGCGCTGCCACCACGCCACCGTGGTGATGATGTTGATAACGATGATTTTGATGATTATCACCAGTTTGAACGAGGGGGCTGGTAATGGGCCGTATTCTGGATATTTCCGGGCAGCCGTTTGATTTTGACGATGAAATGCAGACCCGCAGCGATGAGCTGGCAATGGTCATGAAGCGCACGCAGGAGCATCCTTCCAGTGGTGTGACGCCGAACCGGGCCGCGCAGATGCTGCGTGATGCCGAACGCGGTGATCTGACAGCACAGGCTGACCTGGCCTTTGATATGGAAGAAAAGGACACCCACCTTTTTTCCGAACTGAGCAAGCGCCGCCTTGCCATTCAGGCGCTGGAATGGCGCATCGCTCCGGCACGTGATGCCAGCGCACAGGAGAAAAAAGACGCCGACATGCTGAATGAATATCTGCATGATGCGGCGTGGTTTGAAGATGCCCTGTTTGATGCCGGTGATGCCATTCTCAAGGGTTATTCCATGCAGGAGATTGAATGGGGCTGGCTGGGGAAAATGCGCGTGCCGGTGGCGCTGCATCATCGCGATCCGGCGCTGTTCTGCGCGAACCCCGACAATCTGAACGAATTACGCCTGCGTGATGCGTCTTATCACGGGCTGGAGCTGCAACCGTTCGGCTGGTTTATGCACCGGGCCAAATCCCGCACCGGGTATGTCGGCACCAATGGCCTTGTGCGCACGCTTATCTGGCCTTTTATTTTTAAAAACTATTCCGTGCGTGATTTTGCAGAGTTTCTGGAAATTTACGGACTCCCCATGCGCGTCGGTAAATATCCGACCGGCTCAACGAACCGCGAGAAAGCCACGCTGATGCAGGCCGTGATGGATATCGGGCGACGTGCCGGTGGCATTATTCCGCTGGGGATGACGCTGGATTTTCAGAGCGCCGCAGATGGTCAGTCAGACCCTTTTATGGCGATGATTGGCTGGGCAGAAAAAGCGATTTCAAAAGCCATTCTGGGCGGCACCCTGACCACAGAGGCTGGCGATAAAGGTGCGCGGTCGCTGGGTGAAGTGCATGATGAGGTTCGCCGGGAAATCCGTAATGCGGATGTGGGCCAGCTTGCCCGCAGTATTAACCGTGACCTGATTTATCCCCTGCTGGCACTGAACAGTGACAGCACCATTGATATTAACCGCCTGCCGGGCATTGTATTTGATACCAGTGAAGCGGGTGATATTACGGCACTGTCTGACGCCATTCCGAAACTGGCGGCGGGAATGCGTATTCCGGTCTCCTGGATACAGGAAAAACTTCATATTCCACAGCCGGTCGGTGATGAAGCCGTGTTTACTGTACAACCGGTTGTCCCGGATAACGGTTCGCAGAAAGAGGCCGCATTATCCGCTGAAGATATCCCGCAGGAGGATGATATCGACCGGATGGGCGTCTCACCGGAAGACTGGCAGCGTTCGGTTGACCCCCTGCTGAAACCCGTCATTTTTTCTGTGCTGAAAGATGGCCCGGAAGCCGCCATGAACAAAGCCGCTTCATTATATCCGCAGATGGATGATGCAGAACTTATCGACATGCTGACCCGTGCCATTTTTGTTGCCGATATATGGGGGCGTCTGGATGCCGCAGCAGACCATTGATCTGGCGTATGCCGCACGCCTCCCGCCAAAGGAGGCTGTCGCGTATTTCCGCGCCAAAGGCTACAACATCACCTGGAACTGGTACGAACAACTGGCAGACGCACACGCACGCGCCTTTACCGTTGCCAAAGCCACCCGGATGGATGTACTGACCACAATCCGTGAGGAAGTGGAGCGGGCTGTCAGTGAAGGCATCACCCGTGAGGAATTTACCCGCACACTGGCCCCCCGGCTGCAAAAACTCGGATGGTGGGGAAAACAAATCATCGTGGATGCAGAGGGAAACGCAAAGGTAATCGAGCTGGGTAGTCCGCGTCGTCTGGCAACCATTTATAACGTCAATACCCGTACGGCGTATGGGGCAGGACGTTATGCGCAGATGATGAATACCGCCGATTTGTACCCGTACTGGCAGTACGTTGCCGTTATGGATGGCAGAACACGCCCGGAACATGCGCGGCTGCACAATATGGTTTTCAGGTATGACGACATTTTCTGGCAGACGCATTACCCGCCCAATGGCTGGAACTGCCGCTGTCGCGTCCGGGCGCTGTCTGCGGCCCGCATGAAAGAACTGGGGCTACAGGTCAGTTATGGTGCGTCATTCATGAATACCCGCGAAGTGGATGCCGGTACGGATGAAAGCACCGGAGAGATTTTCCGCACATCGTCAACCACGTTTGACAACGGTCGGGTAAAAATGACGCCGGATGTGGGCTGGTCATATAACCCGGGTTCGGCGGCGTTTGGTACGGATCAGGCACTGATTCGAAAACTGGTGGAAATTCGCGACGCGCAGTTGCGTGAGCAGGTTGTGCAGACGCTGAATAACAGCCGGGAGCGTCAGCTTGCTTTTTCCCTCTGGCTTAAACGCCTGGCAGGATCACGTCAGACCGGTCATGAAATCCGGGCACTGGGTTTTATGACGGAATCGGTAGCTGAAGCCGTACATCAGCGCACCGGGAATATGCCAGCCCGTCTGCTTGTGATGAACGGGAAAAGTCTGGCGACCACTGCTGATGCCGCCCTGAAACCGGAGGATTTACAGCATCTGCCGTCGCTGATGGCAAAACCACAGGCAGTATTGTGGGACAGGGAGAACCACCAGTTGCTGTATGTTGTGGCAACCCGTGACGGCATGGCCCGGATTGAGGTCAGAACATCACAGACAGTCGGCAGGCAGAATGACCGGGCGGATGTGCTGGTCAGTGTCAGCCGCGTATCTGCACAGTCGCTTGAAGCCGCGATTGCTGACGGGATGATTGACATACTGGAGGGGCATGTGGAGGTGAATAAGTGAGTCTTGATATGAACGTTGCCGTGGATGTGCGACGTATTCAGCTTGCACTGGATGAACTGGGAACCGTTACACGTGACCGCGCCATTCCCCGTGTGATGGCTGCGGCGCTGCTGTCATCCACGGAACAGGCATTTGAACGGCAGGCAGACCCGGATACAGGGAAAGGCTGGGAAGCGTGGAGCGATTCGTGGCAGGCATGGCGTCAGGATCATGGTTTTGTTCCGGGCAGTATTCTTACCCTGCATGGCGATCTGGCACGCAGCATTACCACCGATTATGGACAGGATTATGCTCTGATTGGTTCGCCAAAAATTTATGCTGCCATTCATCAGTGGGGCGGTACACCCGATATGGCACCCCGCCCGGCAGGCGTTCCTGCGCGTCCTTATATGGGGCTGGATAAGACCGGGGAACAGGAAATTTTTGATGCCATCAGAAAACGCGTCAGCGCCGCTCTGAGGCAATAAACGGAATCAGACATGAAATCAGCCGCACAGATTTTTTAAAACGCGCCACGGGATTTTTAAACCGGTATTTAACGGTGTATGAATCCCGTTTTATCTTCCTTCCACTTTCTTTCTCCAGTACTCAAATAGCATAACCCCAGATTTTCCCGCACCTCCCGCAAACTGACTGCTCACAAACCATGATGAGCAGCAGGACATGAAAAAACACGCGATTGGCATTGCCGCACTGAATGCGCTGTCCATTGACGATGACGGCTGGTGCCAGCTATTGCCTGCCGGTCATTTCAGTGCCCGTGATGGTCGTCCGTTTGATGTGACAGGCGGTCAGGGGTGGTTCATCGACGGTGATATTGCCGGGCGTCTGGTTGAAGGCGTTCGCGTGCTCAACCAGGACGTGCTGATTGATTACGAGCATAACCAGCTACGTAAGGACAAAGGATTACCCCCGGAACAACTCGTCGCGGCTGGCTGGTTTAACGCCGATGAAATGCAGTGGCGTGAAGGTGAAGGGTTATTTATCCACCCACGCTGGACGGCGGCGGCCCAGCAGCGCATCGATGACGGCGAATTTGGTTATCTCTCTGCAGTTTTTCCGTATGACACCGCCACCGGTGCGGTGCTGCAAATCCGCCTTGCTGCGCTGACCAATGACCCCGGTGCCACCGGCATGAAAAAGCTGACCGCACTGGCGGCAGACCTTCCCGACATCCTTCAACAGGAGAACAAACCCATGAATGAAACGCTGCGCAAGCTGCTTGCGCGTCTTGGGGTGACTGTCCCCGAAAATGCAGACATCACCGATGAACAGGCCAGCGCGGCCCTGAGTGCGCTTGATGCGCTCGAAACAGATGCCGGAAAAGTGGCGTCGTTATCCGCCGAACTGGAAAAGGCACAGAAAGCCGCCGTTGACCTGACGAAATACGTCCCTGTGGAAAGCTACAACGCCCTGCGTGATGAACTGGCACAGGCGACTGCACAAAGCACCACAGCCAGCCTGAGCGCCGTTCTGGACAAGGCGGAACAGGAAGGCCGCATTTTCAAAAGCGAACGTACCTATCTGGAACAGCTTGGCGGTCAGATTGGCGTGGCGGCACTGTCGGCACAGCTTGAGAAAAAACAGCCCATCGCTGCGTTATCTGCCATGCAGACCACCACAGCGAAAATCCCGTCGCAGGAAAAACCGGCGGTGGCGGTGCTGTCTGCTGATGAACAGGCAGCAGTGAAGGCGCTCGGCATTACTGAGGCTGAGTATCTGAAAATGAAACAGGAACAAGAAAAATGATTGTCACCCCGGCATCCATTAAAGCCCTGATGACCTCCTGGCGTAAGGATTTTCAGGGCGGTCTTGAAGACGCCCCGTCGCAGTACAGCAAAATTGCAATGGTGGTGAACTCTTCCACCCGCAGTAATACCTATGGCTGGCTGGGTAAATTCCCGACCCTGAAAGAATGGGTGGGTAAGCGAACCATTCAGCAAATGGAAGCGCATGGCTACTCCATCGCCAATAAAACGTTTGAAGGCACCGTGGGTATTTCCCGTGATGACTTCGAGGATGACAATCTGGGTATTTATGCGCCGATTTTTCAGGAGATGGGCCGTTCTGCGGCAGTTCAGCCGGATGAGCTGATTTTTAAACTTCTGAAAGATGGCTTTACCCAGCCGTGCTATGACGGTCAGAACTTCTTCGACAAGGAGCATCCGGTATATCCGAATGTGGACGGCACGGGCAGCGCGGTTAATACCTCCAACATCGTTGAGCAGGACAGCTTCAGCGGTCTGCCGTTCTATCTGCTGGACTGCTCCCGCGCAGTCAAACCGCTGATTTTCCAGGAGCGCCGCAAACCGGAGCTGGTCGCACGTACCCGTATCGATGACGACCACGTTTTTATGGATAACGAGTTCCTGTTTGGTGCCAGCGCCCGCCGTGCTGCCGGTTACGGCTTCTGGCAGATGGCTGTCGCGGTAAAAGGCGATCTGACGCTGGATAACCTCTGGAAGGGCTGGCAACTGATGCGCTCTTTTGAAGGTGATGGCGGTAAGAAGCTGGGCCTGAAGCCGACGCATATCGTTGTACCGGTCGGGCTGGAAAAAGCCGCAGAGCAACTGCTTAACCGTGAACTGTTCGCGGATGGCAATACCACCGTCTCCAACGAGATGAAGGGCAAGCTGCAACTGGTTGTCGCTGACTACCTGTAACCGTCATTAAAAGGCGGTTCAGACCGCCTTTTAACCTGATTTAAAGGAAAAGGAGGAGCATGTGTTATGTCAGGCACTTCGCTTAATTCACAACGGCTGGACACTTCTCGCATCACTTGCACGGCGATTATTAAATGCCTTCGTCCGGTCTACCGCCGCGCCGGAATCGCCTTTACGCGTGGCGAAAACACCGTGGAAGTCACCGAAGAACAACTGGCGATCATTCGTGCCGACAGCGTGCTGTCTGTGGTATCTGCATCGTCAGCAGAAACGCTCGCTGAGGCTGGGGGGCTGGACGTTCTGGGTGTGGGCGATCTGAATACCCGTATCCGTGCGACCGTTGCCGGTCTGGATAAGGCAAACCCGGAGCACTTTACCGCAGGGGGAGAACCCAAAGTGAAAGCCGTCAGTGCGGCGCTGGGGGAACCGGTGAGCAGTGCGCAAATCAAAGCGGCGCTGGCTGAGGCGGATGCATGAATTACGCGACGGTAAATGACCTGTGCGCCCGCTATACACGTACGCGGCTGGATATTCTCACCCGCCCTAAAACAGCGGACGGGCAGCCGGATGATGCCGTGGCAGAACAGGCACTGGCAGATGCCTCGGCCTTTATTGATGGCTATCTCGCCGCGCGCTTTGTTCTGCCGCTTACCGTCGTCCCCTCACTGCTGAAACGGCAGTGTTGCGTGGTGGCCTGGTTTTATCTGAATGAATCACAACCCACCGAGCAGATCACCGCTGCCTACAGGGACACTGTGCGCTGGCTGGAACAGGTGCGCGATGGCAAAACAGATCCCGGCGTGGAAAGCAGGACGGCAGCCTCGCCGGATGGTGAAAACCTTGTGCAGGTGCAGTCTGACGCGCCGGTCTTCTCACGAAAACAGAAGGGGTTTATCTGATGCTGGAAGAAACCGAAGCCGCACTGCTGGCGCGCGTTCGTGAGTTGTTTGGGGCAACCCTGCGGCAGGTGGAACCCCTTACCGGCACATGGACTAACGAGGATGTGCACCGTCTCTTTCTGGCCCCGCCATCGGTATTTCTGGCATGGATGGGCTGTGGTGAGGGGCGTACGCGTCGGGAAGTTGAAAGTCGCTGGGCATTTTTTGTCGTGGCGGAGTTGCTGAACGGGGAACAGGTAAACCGGCCCGGTATTTATCAGATTGTGGAGCGACTGATTGCCGGTGTTAACGGTCAGACGTTTGGCCCGACCACCGGGATGAGACTGACGCAGGTCAGAAATCTTTGTGACGACAACCGTATCAATGCCGGTGTGGTGCTTTACGGCGTTCTGTTCAGTGGCACTACCCCGCTGCCGTCCGTGGTGGACATGGATTCGCTGGATGATTACGAGCGTCACTGGCAGACCTGGAAATTCCCGGACGAAACCCCGGAATTTGCCGCACATATCAATGTGAATCAGGAAAAGGATCATGATGCTGAAAATTAAACCCGCAGCGGGAAAAGCCATCCGTGACCCGCTCACGATGAAATTACTGGCTCCGGAGGGAGAAGAAAAGCCCCGTAACAGTTTCTGGATACGTCGCCTTGCAGCCGGTGATGTGGTTGAAGTCGGGAGCACTGAAAACACGGCGGATGATACCGACGCTACGCCGAAAAAACGGAGTAAATCGAAATGAGCGATATTTCATTTAACGCGATCCCGTCAGATGTTCGCGTTCCTCTGACGTATATCGAATTTGATAACAGTAATGCCGTCAGCGGAACACCGGCACCCCGTCAGCGCGTGCTGATGTTCGGGCAAAGCGGAAGTAAAGCCAGTGCGGCACCAAACGTGCCTGTCCGTATCCGTTCCGGCTCACAGGCCTGTGCGGCGTTTGGTCAGGGTTCCATGCTGGCACTGATGGCAGATGCATTCCTGAACGCTAACCGCGTGGCGGAGCTGTGGTGTATTCCGCAGGGGAACGGCACCGGTAATGCTGCTGTCGGTGAAATTTCACTGTCAGGAACGGCAGGCGAAAACGGCTCGCTTGTGACTTACATTGCCGGTCAGCGACTGGCGGTATCTGTCGCAGCAGGTGCAACGGGAGCGGCGCTGGCTGACCTGCTGGTTGCCCGAATCAAAGGCCAGCCTGATTTACCGGTGACGGCAGAAGTTCGCGCAGACAGCGGGGATGATGACACCCATGCAGATGTGGTTCTGAGTGCAAAATTTACGGGTGCATTATCTGCCGTGGACGTGCGCTGGAACTATTACGCGGGTGAAACCACCCCTTACGGGATTATCACGGCATTCAAAGCCGCATCCGGGAAAAACAGCAACCCGGATATCAGCGCAAGTATCGCGGGAATGGGCGATCTGCAATACAAATATATTGTGATGCCCTATACCGATGAACCGAACCTGAATCTGTTACGCACTGAATTGCAGGAACGCTGGGGACCAGTCAATCAGGCTGATGGCTTTGCCGTGACAGTGCTGTCCGGCACGTATGGGGATATTTCCACGTTTGGTGTCAGCCGTAATGACCATCTGATTTCCTGTATGGGGATTGCCGGTGCACCGGAACCGTCATATCTGTACGCCGCCACCCTGTGTGCCGTTGCCAGCCAGGCGCTTTCCATCGACCCGGCGCGTCCACTCCAGACGCTGACGTTGCCCGGAAGAATGCCGCCTGCGGTGGGGGATCGTTTCACCTGGTCAGAACGTAATGCGCTGCTGTTTGACGGCATCTCCACGTTTAACGTGAATGATGGTGGTGAAATGCAGATTGAACGCATGATCACGATGTACCGCACAAACAAGTACGGTGACAGTGATCCGTCTTATCTGAACGTGAATACCATCGCCACGCTGAGTTATCTGCGTTATTCGCTGCGAACCCGCATCACGCAGAAATTCCCGAACTACAAGCTGGCAAGTGATGGCACCCGCTTTGCCACCGGTCAGGCCGTGGTGACGCCATCCGTGATCAAAACGGAGCTGCTGGCACTGTTTGAAGAATGGGAAAACGCCGGACTGGTCGAGGATTTCGACACGTTCAAAGAGGAGCTGTATGTGGCACGTAACAAGGACGACAAAGACCGTCTTGATGTGCTGTGCGGCCCGAATCTGATTAACCAGTTCCGCATTTTCGCGGCACAAGTTCAGTTCATTCTGTAAGGAGCATTTATGGCTGGAAATCAGCGTCAGGGGGTGGCGTTCATCCGTGTCAATGGCATGGAGCTTGAAACGATGGAAGGGGCCTCCTTCACGCCTTCCGGCATCACCCGTGAAGAAGTGACCGGCTCGCGGGTTTATGGCTGGAAAGGTAAACCACGTGCCGCAAAGCTGGAATGCAAAATTCCGGGCGGTGGTGATATCGGTCTGGATGAAATCATCGGCTGGGAAAACATCACGGCAGAGTTTCAGGCAGACACCGGTGAAACCTGGATGATGGCGAATGCCTGGCAGGCAGATGAACCGAAAAACGACGGCGGCGAAATTTCGCTGGTACTGATGGCAAAACAAAGCAAACGCATTGCATAAGGGGAAACAATGGACGAAATGAATTTAAGTCCTGAAGCACAGGAACTGCATGACAGCATTGTGGCTGAGCTTCAGTCCGGTGGTCTGAAACTGAAAGACGGCCTGCCGTTCGGCACCGGTGACGAGACTGAAATGCAGTATGACGTGACACTGCGTGAACTGACCGCAGGCGATCTGATTGATGCCCAGGCGGCTGCTGAAAAGCTGGTAATGAGCAAGGAAGGCCCGGTGCTGGTCAGTTCCCCGTCCCGGATGGGACTGGAAATGCTGCGCCGACAGATTGCCAGCGTGGGCTGCATCAAAGGCCCGTTATCGCTGGCGCTGATGCGCAAGCTGTCTGTCGATGACTTCCAGCGTCTGTCGCTGGCTACAGAGATGCATGACATGGCTGTGGCGGCATCGCTGACGCAAGAACGGGGGCGAGTGGCTGCGGTGCCGGAATGATATTGAGAAAGCGGCGACAGCGATTGGCGTTATTCTGAAAAGTGGCCCGGAATGGGCCTTGTCTCTCCCGCTGTCCCGCTTTTTCCGGCACTGCCAGCAGGCGAAAACCCTCTCTCAATATCACCGTTAAATCAGGAAATCTCTATGACCGGGAAACGCTTAAAGGCGTCTGTCATTATTGATCTTAATGGCAATCTTTCCCGGCGTTCCCGCCAGTATTCGAACCAGATAAACGCCCTGTCCCGTAGCGGGCAAAGTTCCCTTCGTGCCCTGCGTATGGAGGTTGTGCGCGTTTCTGGTGCCATTGACAGAATGGGTTCTCTGTCAACCCGTACATTCCGAATGCTGTCAGCCGGGGCGCTGGGTATCGCTGGCGTGGGTTACACCGCCAATAAACTGTTTATTGGTGCAGCCGCCCAGCGAGAGCAACAGATTATCGCCATGAACTCGCTGTATCACGGCGATAAGGTCAGAGCGCAGGCCATGATGGCCTGGGCAAAGCAGAACGCGAAGGACACCACGTGGGGGCTGAGTGGTGTTCTGGATGAGATCCGTTCGTCAAAAGGCTTCGGCATGACGGATGAACAGACGAAACAGTTCATCACCATGTTGCAGGATCAGGGGGCCATGCACGGCTGGGATTTACCCACTGCACAGGGTGCCTCACTGCAACTGAAACAGATGTTTGCCCGCCAGCAAATCACAGCGGCGGATGCCAACCTGCTGACCGGTTACGGTATTAACGTTTACCAGACGCTGGCGGATGCACTGGGTAAAGACGTTAAGGATATCCGCAAACAAGGTGAAAAAGGCAAGCTGGGCCTGAAATCCATTCTGACGGTATTCAGAACGCTGTCAGAACAGTCAAAAGGTGCACAGGCCAGTGCGATGAACTCCTGGGACGGGATGTTCGCCCAGATGGAAGCCAACCTGCTTGAATTTCGCATAAAGGTGGCAAACAGCGGCCCCTTTGAAGAAATCAAGAACGAGATGCGCCGGGTGCTTAACTGGCACGACATGGCGGATAAATCCGGGGAACTTGACGCACTGGCAGAAAACATTGGTCAGAAATTTCTGACCACGTTCAGAACGGTAAAAATCGCGGCGCAGGAATTATGGCGCTGGCTGAAACCGGGTAAAGATGCGCTGGCATGGGTTGACCAGAATATTGTCAGCCTGAAAAAACTGGCTGCTGTTCTGGTGTCTGTCTGGCTTGCCAATAAAGCCCTGAGAGCAGGCTGGGCCGTGGCAAAACCCTCATGGCAGGTTGCCAGTTATCCGTTTAAAACCGGGCGTCGTATGTGGCGCTGGATGCGAAACCGCAAACGTGGGCAGGCAGGTCTGCCGGTCCCTGATGCCATGACGTCTGAGACGCTGTTGCAGGGTATCGGCATTCAGCGTGTGTTTGTCATCAACTGGCCCCGTGGATTTGGTGGCTACGGGAGTGGCGGCGGTCGTCGCGGACGGAGCGGCGGGAGAATGGC
>ENA-ORSI01000215-ORSI01000215.1-human-gut-metagenome-genome-assembly--contig:-NODE-215-length-60649-cov-8.970872_pt1 | contig 60649 bp, 58 predicted proteins | sample MGYA00242187_ERZ509154 | MGnify/ENA primary metagenome ERZ509154 (study PRJEB26280, sample SAMEA2338627) | human gut metagenome | biome: human gut; feature: human-associated habitat; material: faeces...
ACATTAAGTTCCGCCTGCCGCACGAAGGAGTGTTGCAAGAACCCGATGTGGAAATCGAACTTGACGATTACCGCAGCTATAACCGCAGCAAGCGGAGCGGACTGAAAACAAGTAAATAGTAATTTATATCTGTTAGATATGACTCTTTATCCGAAATTGATTCTTGACGCACTGGCAACCGTGCGTTATCCGGGAAACGGAAAGAATATCGTTGAGGCGGAAATGGTTGCCGATAATCTCCGTATCGACGGGATGAAAGTAAGTTTCTCGATTATCTTCGAGAAGCCTACCGACCCTTTCATGAAATCGGTTGTTAAGTCGGCTGAGGCGGCAATCCATGCTTACGTATCGAAAGACGTGGAAGTGACGATTGCTACCGAGAGTAAGCAGGCGGCGCGTCCCGAACCGGGAAAGATGCTTCCGCAGGTGAAAAACGTCATTGCCGTATCGTCCGGAAAAGGTGGTGTGGGCAAGTCTACCGTGGCGGCAAACCTCGCCGTTGCCTTGTCGAAATTGGGTTATAAGGTGGGACTGCTGGATGCCGATATTTTCGGTCCTTCTGTTCCGAAAATGTTTCAGGTGGAAGATGCGCGTCCGTATGCCGAAACCATCGACGGACGCGATTTGATTATCCCCATCGAGAAATACGGAATCAAGTTGCTGTCCATTGGTTTCTTTGTCGACCCCGACCAAGCTACGCTGTGGCGCGGAGGGATGGCAAGCAATGCGCTGAAACAGTTGGTGGGCGACGCTAACTGGGGCGATTTGGATTACTTCATCCTCGATACTCCTCCGGGAACGAGTGACATCCACCTCACGCTGCTCCAGACGCTCGCCATTACGGGAGCGGTAATCGTCAGCACCCCGCAGGAAGTGGCGTTGGCGGATGCACGTAAGGGAATAAACATGTATACCAACGATAAAGTAAATGTTCCCATCCTCGGCTTGGTGGAAAACATGGCGTGGTTTACTCCTGCCGAACTGCCGGAAAATAAATACTATCTGTTCGGTAAGGAAGGAACGAAACGCTTGGCAGAAGAACTGAATGTTCCGCTTTTAGGTCAGATTCCTATCGTGCAAAGCATTTGCGAGAACGGCGACAAGGGTACTCCCGCTGCGCTCGACGAAAACTCGGTAACGGGCAGCGCGTTTATCGACTTGGCACGTAACGTGGTGGCGCAAACCGAAAAGCGCAATGCCGAGTTAGCTCCCACCGAGGTGGTGCATACGCATAAGTGATACTCCTTTTAAGCGCAGATTAACGCGGATTTTCGCGGATTGTTTCTTTTAATAAGCATAACAATCTGCGAAAATCCGCGTTAATTTGTGTTTAGCCCTATCAGAATAAACTCCATGAAACGGTAAGCCCCGCCATTACGATGGCTACCATACTCATCAGTTTGATAAGAATGTTCAAACTCGGTCCGGACGTATCCTTAAACGGGTCGCCTACCGTGTCGCCCACTACCGTGGCGCGGTGAACCTCGCTGCCTTTTCCTCCGAAGTTTCCTTCCTCTACGTATTTCTTCGCATTGTCCCATGCACCTCCGGCGTTTGCCATGAAGATAGCCAGCACGAAGCCCGACGACAGTCCGCCGATAAGCAGCCCGATGACTCCCGGAACACCGAATACCAGTCCCGTAGCCACCGGAGCGATGATGGCGAGTAACGACGGGAATACCATCTCATGCTGTGCCCCCCTCGTTGAAATCTGTACGCAGCGGGCATAGTCGGGTTCGGCTTTTCCTTCCAAGATGCCTTTTATCTCGCGGAACTGGCGACGCACTTCCTCCACCATGCGGGCAGCCGCACGGCCTACCGCGTTCATGGTCAGTCCGCAGAACAGAAACGCCATCATGCTGCCTATGAACATGCCCGACAATACTTTGGGATTCATCAGCGTGACATCGTAATACAGCATGAAGTCGGTAAAACTTGCTTCGTGGATGGCAATGCTGAGGTTGTTCGGCAATTCGAGCACGGTAGTGCCCAGACGCTCCAGCCCGATGCGGATTTCTTCGATATACGAAGCCAAAAGCGCCAGTCCCGTCAGGGCAGCCGAACCGATGGCAAACCCTTTTCCTGTAGCCGCCGTGGTATTTCCTAACGAGTCGAGCGCATCGGTACGCTTGCGCACCTCCTCACCCAGTCCGCTCATCTCGGCATTACCTCCCGCGTTGTCGGCTATCGGTCCGTAAGCATCGGTAGCAAGCGTGATGCCCAGCGTAGAGAGCATCCCTACCGAAGCAATTCCGATACCGTAAAGCCCCATCGCCACGTTCGAAAAGTCGAAGCCCGAAGCCAGCCAGTAAGAAAGAATGATACCTGCTACGACGGCGATAACCGGGATGGTGGTCGAAATCATTCCCAATCCGATACCGGAAATAATCACCGTGGCAGGACCGGTTTTCCCACTCTCCGACAGCTTTTGGGTAGGTTTGTATGATTGCGATGTATAATATTCGGTAGAGCGTCCGATGATGACACCCACTGCCAGCCCGATAATCACAGACAGTGAGAGGTTTACCCAATTATTGATATCCAGCAGCCACAGGATGACGAACGTGGCGGCAACAATCAGTGCCGAACTCAAGTTCGTACCCACCGACAGCGATTTCAGCAACTCTTTCATGCCGGCATCCTCGCGCGTACGTACGGCAAAGATACCGATGATGGAAAGCAAGATACCCACGGCGGCAATCAGCATCGGCGCAATTACAGCCTTGAACTGCATTTCCGTATCGCCCGTACCGATAAAGGCAGCGGCACCAAGTGCGGCGGTAGCCAGTATCGACCCGCAGTACGATTCATACAGGTCGGCACCCATGCCGGCAACGTCGCCTACATTGTCTCCCACGTTATCGGCTATCGTAGCCGGATTGCGCGGGTCGTCTTCCGGTATTCCGGCCTCTACCTTGCCCACAAGGTCGGCGCCCACGTCGGCAGCCTTCGTATAAATTCCTCCGCCCACGCGGGCAAACAAAGCCTGTGTCGAGGCACCCATACCGAAAGTCAGCATGGTAGTGGTAATCATGCAAAGTTTGGCGGTAGGATTCATGGCATCGGCAGGAATACACCGTTCCAGTAACAAATACCAGAACGAAATGTCGAACAGCCCCAGTCCTACCACTACTAATCCCATCACCGCCCCGCTGCGGAACGCCACGCGCAATCCCTTGTTCAGCGATTTCTGAGCGGCATGAGCCGTGCGTGCCGAAGCATACGTAGCCGTTTTCATGCCTAAATAGCCCGACAGTCCGGAGAAAAATCCACCCGTAAGAAAAGCAATCGGTACCCAGTGATTCTGTAAGTTAAATCCGTAAGCCATGATAGAAAATAGAATGACCAGTCCGATGAAAACCATCGTAACCACCTTGTACTGTTGTTTCAAGTACGACATGGCTCCCCGTCTTACGTGCGAAGCGATTTTAGCCATGATGGGGGTTCCTTCGCTCTCCCGCATCATTTGTTTGTAGAAGTACCATGCAAGCAGCAATGCCAAGATAGAAGAAGCAGGTGCTATCCAAAAAAGAAATGTTTCCATAAGTAGTATTGATTTTAAAAAGCTGTTTCAAAGATAAGAAAACCAGTGGGAAAACAGATGGCGGGAGATGAAAAGAATGTTTAAAAGCCGGCGGGTGCCTGTTTAATTATATTAATGTATGTGGGCGGAAATCAGGGCGGGGAGGTTGGTGCGCCGAAAGACAGTGAAAGCGCGGGATGACAAAACCGCTTTATCGGTTTTCTATTCGTTTTTTTCGGACTTATGTTTTATGACCCACCTTGCCGGGTCGTATAACCCGCCACGGTGAGTTATATAACCCACCAAGCTGAGTTATACGACCCGGCAGGGTGGGTTATAAATATTGTTTCGTACAAACCTGAAATTCTTTTGATAAAAACCGAAAAACAAACCCAATAAGTTTTAAATGAAACAATAGCCTGTCTGTTCGGGGCATGAGGCAAACATTCGGCAAGTATGAAATAAGTTTACAGGAAAATCTTGTTGCCGTTTTTCGCCGATGAAGGTTGGAAACAGGTATTTTCCCCTCAAATTTTGCTTTAATATTTTAGTTTCAAGGCACGAATCCTGATGGTCGACTTTGTATTGCCGTATGTTCGACTATATTGTGTTTTGATTGAATTTTAGCTTATTTCCTATCATTTTGCTTTGTATATATGTGTTTTTGTTATACTTTTATTTGTATTTTCGTAAACTTCTGTATATCCCCTCTCAAAAAAATATAGATTTTATCATTTAGTTTATAAATAATTATTATATTTGCACCGTAGTTGTTTAATAGATATCTTATACGGTAAGGAGAAACAAGCATATTAAAATAATTCTCTCAACAAATGTCTATTAAAGATAAATTAATCGTAATTGATTGAAATATAGGGACATACTTATATTTCAAAGCCCCAGAGGTATGCCCTTTTCTTAAATCTGTATCTACTTTTTCTATGAGCAAACTGGAGGGAAAAGTGTGGTACGCCATGCGTGCCACTTACCGAAGGGAGTTGGATGCCAAAAAACTTTTGGAAGAACAGTCCATCCAAGCCTTTGTTCCCATGCGTTACGAGCTCCGTATAAAAGGAAAACACAAAAAACGCGAAATTGTTCCGGTAATTCACAATTTAATTTTTGTTTATGCGTATCCGTCTGAAATTCAGAGCGTAAAAAAAACAATTCCATACCTCCAATATATGATGGATTTTCGCGAAGGAAACAAAATTATTGTGCCGGAAGAACAAATGCGTCGGTTTATTGCTGTTACGGGTACGTATGACGAACAGCTGATGTTTTTCAAACCTGAAGAACTTAATTTGTCGAAAGGTACAAAAGTGCGGGTTCGCGGTGGTGATTTCGAAGGACAGGAAGGAATCTTTCTGAAGGTGAAAGGTGCGCGAGACAAGCGTGTGGTTATCGCCATTCAGGGCGTGATTGCCGTTGCATTGGCGACCATCTCTCCCGATTTGATAGAAGTCATATCTGAATAACGTATAAATTCATAGAATAATCTGGCATGTTGGGTTTGAAGACTACACATATCGGCTTTCTCAGCCGTTATGTAATTTGGATTGTGGATAGCCTGCTATCCGTATTCTCTACTTATTTTTGTTTTTTGTTTTTCCACTATTTGCTGGAACTTGAAATCGCTACCCGCCAATCGTTGCAGTTATTGTTGTTGGCGATAGTGGTCAGTTTCTTGCTTACGTGGATGTGTCAGACGTATAGGGGTATTATACGCCATGCCACGCTTGCCGAACTGATGCGGATCGTTTACGCGATGCTGCTGAAGGCGGGCTTTTGGTTATGTGTGGCTTATGGCACGCAAGAATATGTGGGGCTATTTATTTATTCGCAGGTTATAGCTGATTTTATTTGTTCGGTCTTTTTGCTGATGTTCAGCCGTACGTTGATTGTCAGCTTCTATTATAATCTGTTACGGAAAATAGGCAATACGGCTCCTAACACATTGGTTTATGGCACTTCGGAGGCGGCTATCAGTCTGGCTAATTACTTGCGGAACGATAAAGAAAATGCTTACCATGTCATCGGGTTCATTACGCGGGACAAGCAGATGAAAGGTTCGCGCATCTTGGGGTGTTCGGTTTATTACATCCGGAAACAGGAAGAGTTGAGTCATTTGCTCGAAACGAACCATATAAAGTATATCCTGTTTACGAACAATGCCGACCTTCATGCCGACGAAGACTTGCTGTCGTACAGCATCGAGAAACAGATTACCCTGCGCATCGCTCCGCTGATGGAAGGCGAAGACGGGTTGTCGAAGCGTATTCAGTTGCGCGAGGTGCAAATTGAAGATTTATTAGGACGTGATGAAATAAAAATCAATTTAAGCAATATCCGCAAAGAGTTGTCTACCCGTACGATTATGGTTACGGGAGCTGCCGGAAGTATCGGTAGCGAGCTTTGCCGGCAACTGTGTAAATTCAATCCCAAACAGTTGGTTCTGTTCGATTTTTCGGAGACGGCTACTTATCAGATTGATATGGAATTACGGAAGAAGTTCCCGAATAATCGGATTCTTTCTGTTATCGGTGATGTCAGAAACAAGCAGCGGGTAGAGTCGCAGGTGAAACAGTATCGTCCCGATATTATTTTCCATGCCGCTGCTTACAAGCACGTGCCTTTGATGGAGGAATATCCTTGTGAAGCGGTGAGGGCTAATGTTTTAGGCACGCAGAATGTGGCAGATGTTGCTGTTGATTGCGGAGTGGAGAAGTTTATTATGATTTCTACCGACAAGGCGGTTCATCCCAGTAGTGTAATGGGGGCTACCAAACACATTGCGGAGATGTATGTGCAGAGTTTGGGAAATAAAATCAAATCGGGCGGGCTTAAAGGTAAAACTTGCTTTATTACCACTCGTTTCGGAAATGTGCTGGGCAGTAACGGCAGTGTAATTCCATTATTCCGCCAACAGATATTGGAGGGCGGTCCGGTTACGGTAACCCATCCCGACATAATCCGCTATTTCATGACCATTCCCGAAGCATGTAGATTGGTGCTCGAAGCTGCTTTCTTGGGTACAGGAAACGACATTTTTATTTTCGACATGGGTAAGCCGGTGAAGATAGCCGACCTTGCTTGCCAGATGATTCGGCTTTCGGGCTTACACCCCGATGAGGATATTAAAATAGAATATACCGGATTGCGTCCGGGAGAAAAGTTGTACGAGGAACTGCTGTATAAGAAGGAAGACACGACATCTACCGACAATTCGAAAATATTCCGGGCAAAGAGTATTGAGGTAGATTACGACAAGATGAAAGAGCGCATCGGTAAGCTCATTGAAATAGCTTGTACCGACAACAAGGAGGAAACCGTGCGTATGATGAAAACGATAGCGCCCGACTACGTCAGCCAGCACTCGGTTTACGAAAAATTAGATACGATTTAATCCATATATGTTTAATTTTAAACTGTATTTATCATGAAAATGAAAAAGAGAGTTTATCTCGCATTGATGATGCCTTTTCTTTGTTTCGTAGGAGGGGCAGCTCAAGAGGTAACAGAAGGAGTCCCGGTGGATGAAAACCCAAACCTCGTGTTATGGGAAGATTCCTTAGTGGATAACAAGCCTGTTTTGAACCCGACCAAATTCTGGGACAACTGGTTCATTACGGTAAACGTGGGAACGTTTTATAACTTGGTAGACAACGGGGGAAGTGCTAAAGCCGGAAAGATGTTTCAACCTGCTGCCGGCTTGTCTGTAGGTAAGTGGATATCGCCGTGGGGTGGTTTCCGTTTGATGGGTATGTGGGGCAGAGGCGCCGGACATACTAATCCGCAGTATGTAGGAGACAACTACTACCACTGGAATATCATTAACGGATATGGTGATGTTTTGTTTAACTTGCACAACTTGTTTGGCGGTTACAAGGAAAACCGTAAGTTCCAGTTGATGGCTTTGGCCGGTATCGGCGTTGAACACGTTGAAAGTTTTAATGTGAAAGGAACAAATATCACGACGGAAAAGAATAACCTGTTAGGTTTCCGTACCGGTTTGCTGGCTTCTTTCCGTTTGAACAAGGCGTTGGCGTTCAACCTCGAAGCCTCTATCAACATGTTAGACGACTCGTATGACGGACAAGTGTATGATAATAAATGGGACATGCACCTCAACTTCTTGGCCGGTCTTGTTTACCGTTTCAAGAATCATGACGGAACACGTCAGTTTACATACGCACGCCGTAACGAGGAAAAATACGCTATCTTGAACGACGAAATCAACCGTCTGCGCAGAGAGGTTGAAGCAATGAAGAGCGCACCGGCTGTAAACGTGGTAGAAAAAGTAGTGAAGAGTAATCAGACAACTGTCTTGATTTCGTTCGACGCAAATTCAACCAAGATTAACCGCTTGCAGGAAGTCAACGTTTATACGGCAGCCGAAGCTATCAAGAAGATTGAAAACGGTGATTTGTACATTACTCCGGCATCTAACATTACGGATACCGATCTGTTTAACGGACGTGCTAATGCCGTTCGCGATGCTTTGATGAATGAATACAACATCCCGGCAGGACATATCTTCATCGAGCAAGACAGAAAACTGGTTGATTCGCTTGACCCGTCAAAGAACTGCGTAGTTGTTTATATTGTCAAATAATTTTATAAGCTAATAAGATGAAAAAACTAATTATATTGGGTTTGGCTGCTGCGCTTGCTTTGCCTTCATTTGCTCAGGCGGAGAAGAAAGTAGACATAGCATCGATTAAGGCAGACTCTGTTACTGTATTAAAGCCTTATAAGGCAAAAGATAACTGGTTCTTCGGTGTATATGCCGGTACGAACTTCTCATTTGGCGAAAATACTCGTTTTAACAAGGGTAAGATGTTTGGACCGAGTTTCGGACTTTCAGTAGGTAAATGGTTCTCACCGGCTGTCGGCGCGCGTTTGCGTTGGGCTATCCTCCAGCAGCACCACATGGTGAATACTGAAATGGAAGCTTTACGTTCTGACCTTGACCCTGTTTACAAACATGGTATGACTTCGGTATTCTTCGATGGTTTGTTTAACTTCAATAACATCTTCAGCCGTTACCGTGAAGATTCACGCTTTAATGTAATCGGTGTGCTCGGTATTGGTTTCAACTCTGCTTTCGGCTTTTCTGATAACTCGGCTGACTGGACTAACACGGGTTATGAAATAGATACCGACGGCGGTACTTACTTGGCTATCCACGCCGGTTTGATGTTGAACTACAAGCTGAACAACGCTATCGACCTGAACCTCGAAGCTACTTATAACGCTACCGACGATGCTTATAACGGTGTGCGTTATGACCGTAAGTACGATGGTTATATGTATATCGTAGCCGGTATGACTTGGCACTTCAAAGATCAGTATGGCGACCGTCGTTTCCGTTACGTAATGATGACCGACCAAGCTAAGATTGATGAGTTGAACCGTCAGATTAACGACCAGCGTGCACAGCTCGTTCCGCCTCCTCCTGTAACGAAGGTAGAAGAAAAGGTGGTAGAAAACGAAGTGCTTAACATGACTGTATCGTTCATCATCGATAAGTATAACATCACCGACTTGCAGAAAGACAACGTGAAGGCTGCTGCTAAATATCTGGAAGACCATCCGGATGTGAACTTGATTATCACCGGTTATGCCGATGTTCAGACTGCTTACCCGGCATACAACTTGCGTTTGTCTAAACGTCGTGCCGAAGCTGTTTATAACATGATGGTTGATGAATTCAACGTTGATCCGTCTCGTATCCGTGTAGACTATAAGGGTGATACCATCCAGCCGTACCAGAAGAAGAACGAATGGAACCGTGTTGTAGTATTCATCACCGAACCGCGTAACAAGTAATAAATAGTATTCTTAATCATGAAGCGTATCCTTTTGTCATTGGCTCACATGAGCGGCAAAGAGGAAGAGTTTATCCGCGAAGCGTTCGACTCTAACTGGGTAGTTCCGTTGGGGCCGAACGTGGATGGATTTGAGCGCGACCTTGAAGCATGGATTGGAAAGAAAGCAGGGCGTGAGGTTCATGTCGTGGCTTTGAGTTCGGGAACAGCTGCCATTCATCTGGCTTTGGTCATGTTGGGCGTAGGGCCCGGCGATGAAGTGATCTGTCAGAGCTTTACTTTTGCGGCTTCTGCCAACCCGGTCTGCTATCAGGGCGCCACGCCTGTTTTCGTCGACAGCGAACCGGATACGTGGAATATAGACCCTCAGTTGCTGGAAACAGCGATTGAGGATCGTTTGCGAAAAACAGGGAAGTTGCCGAAAGCCATTATCCCCGTTCATCTGTACGGTACGCCCGCCCGCATGAACGAAGTGATGGACGTTGCCAACCGCTACGGAATCCCCGTGGTAGAAGATGCTGCCGAGGCAATCGGCTCGGAATACGGCGGACGCTATTGCGGCACGTTCGGGCAGTATGGCGCACTTTCGTTTAACGGCAACAAGATGATAACCACCAGCGGTGGCGGTGCCTTGATTTGCCCCGACGAAGCATCGGCAGCCCGCGTAAAGTTTTACGCTACACAGGCTCGCGAAGCCTTCCCCTACTACCAGCACGAGAAAATCGGTTACAATTACCGACTGAGTAATATATCGGCTGGCATCGGACGCGGACAGATGTTTGTACTCGACGAACACATCGCCCGTCGGCGTGCGATACACGGTCTTTACGTGGAAAAGTTAAAAAACACACCGGGCATAACGGTGATGCAACCACGGTCTACGGTAGATTTATGTCCTAATTATTGGTTGAGTACCATCTTGGTAGAACCGGAACAGGCAGGCTTTACGTATCAAGACCTTTCGGCGCGTCTCGCTGAGGCGGGCATCGAAAGCCGTCCGCTATGGAAGCCCATGCACCTGCAACCCGTGTTCCGCAATGCTCCCGCCTACGTAAACGGGGTATCGGAATCACGATTCCGGCAAGGTCTTTGCCTCCCGTCAGGCCCGTTGGTAACCGATGATGATGTGGATAAAATCGTGGAAATAATAAAAAATTGATAAATTATTAATGTTTAATCCTTCTAAGTTCCGAGGGAACTTGGGCTTTCTTTACTGACAAAGAGACTCTATACGTTCTTGGAAACTTTATATACGAATAAAATACTGCAAAGTATAATGTTCTAATAATCAACTCTATCTTGATAGAATGCGAGTATAAGTTCTTCGCGAACTTTGCTCCACTCTATCCGATAGATGCGATTATAACTCTTTTTCGGGGGTTAGACAAACTTTCAAAAGGAGATATAGAACATGAAAAAAGCGTATGTAAAGCCGAGCATGGAAAGTGAAATGTTTGTTCCTCACGCATACATAGCTGCATGTGGTGATACAGAATATGGCAATTACCTGTTTGAGTGTGATGCACCGGGTGGTAGATTATATTATTATGGAAAAGATTGGTGGGGGAATCAAGAAGCAAATTATTTAGGGAATTATACTCCATGCAATAGAAAGCATGAAGCATCTCGTGCAGATGAGTTTCCTGACGGGTTTATTGATTATAATCGTAATGGTCGGGAAGATACGGGAGAAGCGGTTGTTGTATGGATTGAAAGAGGAGCGTGGGGTAGTATTCGTAATGCCCATGCGACCACTAATTTGAATCGAGATTCTTGGGAAACAGATAAATCCTAATCTATTCCATTCTTGACTTTCCAAGCAAACAAAATAGAGTTTCACATAAGTCAGTAAAGATAAAAACGAGAAATCAACTTAAAATTATTAACCATTTAGTACGTTAATTTTATAAGAACTTTACGTTTGAGTCTTTATTGACGAGAATTTTGATAAAACGTAAGTTCTGTCCGAATGAAGCCTTGCAAAGTTCGGATAGAACTTTTCTCACAAAGTTCTTCTTTTCCTTCATGTTACAACTATTTGTGATTAGCTAATCATGCCGATGTACATCTCTAAAAGTTATATCAGCTTGATAATTCGTTAAGTTCTATCCGGACTTTCAAGCCAATCAAAAAGTACATCCTTTCTAAATAATTATTTCAGACCGTCAACGCGGATAAGAGCCTAAGGCACTCATAAAGCGAGCGTACGAAAATTATTTAGGATATGGAAAAGAAAAGAGCGTATGTGAAACCAAGTTTGGAAAGTGAAGCGTTTGTTCCCAATACCTATGTAGCTGCGTGCGGAGATAGCGGCACTGTATATTATTTTGAATGTAATGCAGGAAGTCGTTGGAATAGTTATAATGTCTATTTTGCTAATGGAACTCCTTATGCCTCTTCTAACGATAATGAAGAATGGTATGCTCCATTTTCAGGATATCATCCGTGTGGTACAACTCATGAGGCTGATTCTGATAGCGGTTTTGAAAATGGCTATATGTATAAGCAAAATTGGCGAGGCGATAATACAGGAGAGCCCATTAATGTGATTATTTGGACAAATAATAAAACAAATGTCCACTGTACTACCAATCTTGATCAAGATTCTTGGGAAACAGCAAAATCATAAAAGCAAAAAACATTCGGCTTCACTTCGAGTAAGCGAAGCCGAATTATCAAAATTCAACAAGAGAAACACAAACGTAACCTTCTTATTCCATTAACGTGCTGATGAATAAAAAGCAAGAATATGGAAAAGAAAAGAGTTTACCGGAAACCGGTAATGGAAAGTGAAACGTTTGTTCCGAGCGCGTATTGCAATGTATGTTATCAAGTAGCATGTGATGTTTGGCGAGGGAAGCCATTTCATGAAAATTATGGTTGGGATCCTTACCATCCGCATGACATGGACTATGTTCATCGTAAAAATCATTGTGGTGATCCAGAGAATCAGGTTATAACTGTAAATGATGCGGGAGTGGTTACATCAATGACAGAAGTTGGAACAGATGGTTTAAATGATTTGGTCTGCACCATATTTTCTTCTCATAATTTTACACCCGGTATGCCTGTGAAATGGACAACAACTGCAGGTAATCGTACTTGGACTCATCATGGAGTTGTTCAAGCTGTATCAGAACGTAATCCGGGTATGTCTTAAAGTCTGTTTATGCTTTTTGTCTGCTTAAAAAATGTAAACAGAAATTATTCTTGATATCATAGAAAAACGCTACCGTTAGTGTTAAGTAATTCATGCGGATAAGTTACCCGATCCTATTCGGAAGACTTATCCGTTTATCGAATAGAATTTTTCGGGGCGGAAGAAGATGAAGTAAAGTTTTGAATATCTGTTATTTGTCAATGTAGGGGCGTATGGCATACGCCCGAAAACAGCCACGTGGATAAACTCGCGCATTCAGGGCGTATGCGATACGCCCCTACAAGACAAATACAGATGTTGATAGGCGCTTAATAATATAATGTGTGGTATTATAAATAAGTGTACAAAATTGAATGACAATTTAGTGGACGATCCTGTTGATTTGTTTTTTCATCCGTAGCATAGATGGACGGCTTTGCTGCCTTTTGTGCTATCAATAATTTCAAATCGAAGAAAATAACAAATATATTTTTTCGGACAAAATCGGAATAGTTGTCAAGAGTGATAGCAGATTTTTTCGTTATGTGGAAATTTTTGTTGAAAATATCAGGTGTATTGCTTACTGGATTATTATGGTATCTGCAAGAAGTGCCTCAGAACTCATTAGAATGGTACAATCAATTTCTGAATAAGTATAAAATCAATATAGCACTTGTTGCTTTGATTGTCACAATTGCGGCGATGGTTATTGATGCTTATGTAGATTATCGTAGGCAGCGTAGTGCCATAGAGCGATGGGCTAATAGCTTTCTTAAACATATTGTGGATGTTCATCTTTCAGGTGGAAATTACGAGACACGTATCAGTATTCTCCGTCCGTATAAAGGATACAAGTTGATATTACCTTATTTGTTTGTTTATCCATTTAAAGCCATTATTAAAGAACATCACAAAATTAAAGGGAAAGCATATTGGAAAAATTTTCCGTATAAAGTTTTTGATGATTATCTCTCTATTTATGCGCGTTATGGACATTCGCACAGGTTTCATTCTTATACACATTTTTTGATAACAGACCGGAGAGGAAAAAAGAATGGTCTTGCGGTAAAATGTTATAATGAAGAGATTGCCCAAGAAGTATGTACCGTATCGTTAGCGGGAGTTGAGTTGCCAAAATATTATAATCGTGCAGATAGAAGAGTAAAAAATTATATGCGAGATTCCTCTATAGATGAAAAATTCTACAGTACCTTACTTTCCATGAATACAATAGCTAACAATTTATATGCAGTTCCTATATTTTATGAAAGCCAAAAGATATGGGGGGTGATGATGATAGATAATGACTCAGATAGACATATTCATTACAAAGCAGCGTTAGATCCATATATTAGTCAATATCAAAATATTTTTAGTTATACATTACAAATTCTAAAATAACTCTTATGTGTAAAATTCGTATTGTGCATAAAGATTCGGATAATGTAGTGCTTTCCGATCAACTTATCAGTATTGAGACGACATTGGACGCTGTGGAACGTCCATCTTATATTGAGTTGATAGAAGATGAAAAAATAAAAATATCTTTTCATTATGCAGGTTCCACGGAAAAATATCATGTCATAGACAACCAGAATTTGCGAATAAATTACGGGGAAAGTTCCGGTCGTATTAAGGAGGTGCAGGCTGAAAAATATGGTATATCTGAAACTGATAAATTCAATCTCAAGAATCATTTTAAAGGCTGTTCCATGCGTTTCTACAATAATTTTGGAAACGGCTTGAAACTTGCCAATGATATTTTGCAAAAAAAATATAAGATATTGGGAAATACTGACGCTATGAACATGGTATAATTTGTGGTATTATGAAAATAAATCTCTCCTTACATATCCGATACCTTGTAGAAGGTGTTATTTTATTGTTTTCCATGCTGCTGTTGGCTTTGGGGATTCCGTCTTTTGATGAGTCGGCAGTGGGTGAGGTATTCGAAGAAATATCCTATTTTGACGATGAGGTACTACTTTTTAGTTTTTTGTATGCGTTATTTTGTATCATGTTGGCCTATTCGATAGGTATGCTTTCCGAAGTGGCTATACATCCATTGCGTAAGTCGCGTCAGCTGTCAAAACATCTGTCTCATTTTGGCAATTTGTTCTCAAAGGATACATCTTGGTTATCCCACTCTTTAACCGGTCATGATGAAATAGGTAAATTGTCTGATGTTGAAATTTACAAATACATGTCTTCTTATATTAATTTGCGTGATGCTAATCTTTATAAAGAAGTAACAGATGCTTTGTTCAAGGTGCATGTTGTCATGGTATTAGCGATTGTTTCGTTGTTGTTGGGGGTAGTTTTCGGCATTCAGCTGTTTGCATACGACTATGGATATGATGATGAATTCGTCACTTATCTTTGCTTGTCTATGTTCTGCCTGCTGTGTATGGCAGGATTGTATGGGTTAGGAAGGAAATGTAGGGTGGAGGTGCTGGATGCGATTGAGAGAGGGTATTATCTGTTGACGAGAGATAGAAGAGCTAATAGCGATATCCTATATTGATGGGATAAAATTTTAATAGATAAAGTTTATGCAAGAAGATAACAGAACCCTGTATGAGAAGAATATACAAAGCAGGAGGGTTTTGTGCTATCTTATAGCGAATTTGGATATGAAATGACGCTAAAGTACTCTCTTTCATCTGTTGCATCTCTGATACGGACAAAACACAATACCGATGTTATCATATTTTAGCTAAATTGTCTCAATGTTACTGATATAAGTTCTTTTATTGGCGAATATTTGAATCTGAAGAATATTTCCTATCTTTGTAGAAAAGGAATGATATATGCTTATTTCGACTATAACACTATATAACTGGAAGAACTTTCAGCACTGCGAAGCTCACCTTGCCGATCGTTGCTTTATCGTAGGCGCAAACGCTACGGGGAAATCAAACCTGCTCGATGCCATTCGTTTTTTACACGATGTGGTGAAGCAAGGAGGAGGACTGCAAACCGCCGTAGATGACCGAGGCGGGATAACCCGAATCAGATGTTTGTCTGCACGTAAGCGGACGGATGTAGAAATCGGGGTAGAGCTGAAAGAATCGGTAAGCGGAGAGGTTAAATGGAAGTATGTGTTGGGGTTCAGACATACAGGAGGCGGCATCCGCAAAAGTCAGGTAAGCATCGTGACCGAACAGGTCTATTCTGCCGAGGCAGGCGGCTATGTTCTTAACCGTTCGGCAGAGTCGGAAGGCGAAGATGAAGAAACACTGAAATATACGCATCTGGAACAAGCCAACGCCAATCAGAAATTCCGAGAAGTGAAAGACTTCTTCCTGCAAGTAGAATATTTGAATATCATTCCGCAACTGATTCGCGAGTCGGACGGCAGGCAAGGCGGCAAAGACGATTATTACGGACGTGGTTTTCTTGCCCGGTTGTCGGTGCTGAATGAGGCGACACGGAATTCATATTTAAAGAAAATAAACGAGGTAGTACGGTTGGCAGTTCCGCAGTTGAGTGAACTATCGTTCGCAAAAGACGAAAACAATATGCCCCATTTGGAGGCTCGTTACCTGCATTGGCGGGCGCAAGGAAGCAAGCAGCGTGAAACCCAGTTCTCCGACGGAACCCTTCGCCTGATAGGTTTTCTGTTTGCTTTGCTCGACGGCAACGGCGTAGTGCTTCTTGAAGAGCCGGAAATAAATCTTCATCCGGGGATAGTGGCACACATACCCGAATTTATTGCCCGTATGCAGCGTTATAAAAACAGACAAGTATTGATAACCACGCATAGTTACGATATCCTGTCGGACGCGGGAATCGATGAAAATGAAGTGTTGCTGCTGACCGCAACCGATGAGGGAACGCAGGTAACGAACATTTCAAATGAGGAAGATATTTGCAACGTGTTAGGAGCAGGATTCTCCGTGGCCGATGCCTTGATTCCGCGTACCAAGCCTGACGGAATAGATGAGTTGGGGACAATAAATCTGGCAGCGGAATGAAAAACGTATATATCGCAGGCGAAGACCCCGTAACACGTGAGATAATTTACAGGTTGTTGAAATACTGTTCGCCGGATTTCTATGTGATTCAGGAATTGCCGGCTCGCGGGAGTGAAATAAAAAACAAAATAGAATCCTTTAATAAATTGGCAGCCAGTCAGCCGGTTATCTTGCTGACTGATTTGGATACGGACGATTGCGCCCCGTGTACGAAACGCAATCTGCTGAACGGATTGGTTCAACATCCGAACTTCCTGATAAATGTAGCGGTAGATGAGGCGGAAGCATGGTTGATGGCAGACCGTGTGAACTTTGCCGACTATATAGGAGTTCCGGTAACCGATGTACCTCAGGCGTGTTTACAAAAACAGGGTGGCATGAAGCCCTTGATGGAAGTTTCCTGCCCGCTGAAGTCGTCTTATTATCTGACTCACAGTATAGCACCTCATTCGGCAAAAGAAGAAATCCGCAGCCAAGTGGCGGCAACTGGAAAAGGCTGTAAAGGAAAAGAATACAATACTGCCATGCTTCCGTTTATTCGGGAAAAATGGGACATAGACAATGCCCGTCAGCACTCTGACAGCTTGTCGCGGATGATAGACCGCATCAAAAAAATATAATCATTCATACACAAATGCTAAAACTAACCATCGGCAAACTAAACATTCAGTTAAACGGAGTGGATGCCGAGCAGATACCGGACAACACGCTGTTGTTCCGTTCCGACTTTCAGGGAGAAGCCGATTTGACCTATACGATTCGTATCGGCGAAAATCCTCCGGTTATTTCATCTCCGGTTATTTACCGCGCAAAAGACATCATGGTGTTCGGAAAGCCCGACGGTTTGGAGGCACGGTTGCTTTATATGCCCGACAGCCGTGATTGTTATGCGTATTACGAAGAAATCAGTGAAAAAGAAATTAATATATATGTCAATGGGGTATATCTTAATCATCTGAAAATTGATACGATATTTATCTCCCTGTTGGCACTCGAACGCCATGAGGAGCGGCGCGGGGCGTTTATCCTGCATTGCGCTTACATGAGCTTCGACGGAAAAGCCATTTTGTTCAGCGGTCCGAGCGGCATCGGAAAATCCACACACTCCGGCTTATGGTGCAACGAATATCCCGACCGTACCTGTGTGTTGAACGGAGACAAATGCCTGCTTACGATGGACGATGGTCGGCTGTTTGCCAACGGTTGGCCCGTATGCGGCTCAAGCGGTATCTGCCAAAACGAAAGACGCGAAGTGGCGGCAATCATTCTGTTGCAGCAGTCCATGATTAACCAGTTCATCGAAGAAAAACCGATGCGAAACTTCAAACAACTGCTGGCACAGATTACGGTGAATTACTGGAACAATCAGTACACCGACGATGCAATGAATTTCATTGAAAGCCTTTTGCAGCGGACGGGATGTGCCACGTATGCCTGCAACATCAGTAGCGAGGCAGTTGTCACCTTATATAATAAATTGAAGGAAAAGCAATGGATTTGTTAGACGACGCAACCAAAGTAGAGAAACGTTTGGTAGCGAAGGCTACGATGGCACGTGTACCTATTACTGCGTCTTTTGAACTAACCCCCTGTTGTAACTTGCAGTGCGACATGTGTTTCATCAGCATGAAGCACGCTGAGATGAAGGCACACGGCGGGTTGAAAGACTTGGACTTTTGGCTTCGGATAGCAGCCGAACTGAAAGAAATGGGGACACTGTTTATCCTGCTTACCGGAGGCGAGCCGTTGCTCTACCCGCATTTCAAGGAACTGTACCGCTCGCTGCGCGAGATGGGATTTATCCTGACGCTGAACACCAACGGAACGTGTATTGACGAAGAAATTGTTCAACTTTTCCAAGAGAACCGCCCGCGGCGTGTCAATGTAACCCTTTACGGAGCCAGCCGGGAAACTTACGAAACGCTCTGTCATCGTGCCGATGGCTTCGACCGCTGCATGAACGGACTTACGCTGTTGACAAAATGCGGTATCGATACAAAGCTGAACGTAAGCATCGTAAAAGAAAACCTGCATGACTTTGAAGAGATATTAGCCATAGGAGACCGTTTCGGCATTCCTTCGGTGGTAAACGGTTATATGTTTCCCTGTTCCCGCTCCATCCGGAAACAGATCGGCGTAATCGAATCGCGCCTCGAAGCGGAAGACGGCGGACGAATCGACGCACTTGCCATGCGTCATACCAAAGGAGCGGGATTTTACGATACGATACCGGTAATGCTGGAAGAATTAGAACAAGTCGTTCCCGATGATCGTCCGTTCCGCCTGACTTGCCGGGCAGGGAGCAGTTCGGCTTGGATTACTTGGCAGGGAGTAATGACCCCGTGTGTGATGATGGAGTATCCGGCTGTCAGTTTAGAACAGTTGTCCGTGCGTCAGGCATGGAACGAAATAGGGAGAATGTGTGGCTTGTTGCTTCCACACGACGACTGCAAAGGATGTAAGTTGCGCAGTCTCTGTCAGGTATGTTATGCCTCGGCAATGCTTGAAAAGCAACATTACGGAACGGTAGATTACTTATGTCGTTTCACAAAAAGTGAACTGAATACATTGAAGATTTTGACAGATGAAAAAAAATAAAGAATTTATAGTACGGAATATTGCAGACGAAACCGTTTTGGTGCCCGTAGGAGAAACCACGCAAGACTTTAACGGCATGATAACGCTGAGCGAGGTCGGAGCATTTATTTGGGAACACATCGAAGAAGCTCCCGATTTCCAGTCGCTGGTTCGGCTTATCTTAAATGAATATGACGTAGATGAACAAACAGCCGCCACCGATGCGGCTGCGTTTTTGAACCAACTGCTCTATATGCAGATGATTGTGCCGAACAATCCCGAAAAGCAGTGGTAACGCATGAGGACAATCGATACGCGAACCTATATTGACATGCTTCGCGGGCTGACGGAAGAGGGTAAAGAAGTCACATTGATCGTGGCAGGCAGCAGCATGTCTCCCTTCCTGATTCATCACCGGGATAGCATCTGTTTCCGCAAACCCGACAGGGAGCTTCGGCGCGGCGATATGGTTTTTTACCAGCGGGCCGACGGACAGTATGTCATGCACCGCATTTGCCGCATCCGGCAGGGCGATTACTATCTGATAGGCGACGCGCAAACCGAAATCGAAGGGCCGATAAAAAGAAACCAGATATTCGCACTGGTAACCCAAGTAAAGCGCAAAGGCAAATGGATTCGTCCGGGAGACTTCTGGTGGTTCTTTTTTGCCCAAATCTGGATACGAGTCATTCCGTTGAGGCGCTTTATTATTCGGATGTATCCCAAATAAAGATAAAATGGATCAATTAACCGATATAAATCCGGTAGAAAGGCGGTTGGTAGACAAAGCCAATGCCGCATGGATTCCCATCTCAAGTTCTTTCGAACTGACTCCGCTCTGTAACCTGAAATGCGACATGTGCTACGTGCGGATGGAACAAAGTGAAGTGAAGCAGGCCGGCGGATTACGCAGTGCAGATGAATGGCTGCATACAGCGGAAGAGTTGCGGCAGGCGGGTACGCTGTTTCTGTTGCTGACGGGTGGCGAACCCTTGCTTTATCCGGGCTTTGCCGATTTATACCTCCGGCTGAAAGAAATGGGCTTCATCCTCACCCTGAATACCAATGCCACACTGATAACCGAAGAGTGGGCACAACTGTTTCAGCGGCAAAAGCCCCGCCGAATCAACGTTACGCTTTACGGCGGCAGCAATGAAACTTATGAGTCGTTATGTCATGTTTCAAATGGTTTCGATCGTTGTATGAACGGCTTACGGTTACTGAAGGCTCATGGCATTGATGTTAAATTGAACCTGACTCTGTTGAAAAAGAACCGCAACGACTTTTCCCGCCTGTTGGAAATAGGCCGGACGCTGGATATCCCTGTATCGACAAGCAGCTACATGTCGGTGTTTTGCAGCAAGACCTGTACCTCGCAGTTGGAGATTCCCCGCATACGGATGTCTGCCGACGACGTGGCAAAGATCGATGTAGAATATCTGAAATATAAAAAAGGCGACGATTATCCTGCGTACGCTTGTGAGATGGGAAACTTTCTGAAGCACGACATTCCTACTGCCTCCGAGGGACAAGGGCTTACCTGCCGTGCCGGGAAAAGTTCGTGCTGGATAAACTGGCAAGGTATAATGACACCCTGTGTGGATATGGCGGTTCCGGCGGTATCACTGGCGGAAACGTCGGTAGCCGAGGCTTGGAAAAAGATAACAGACGAACGGAAAAACCTGCCCCTGCATACCGAATGTGCCGGCTGTACTCTGCGTCCGGTGTGCGACGTTTGTTACGCCAATGCTTCCAACGAGAAAGCACACTGCGGCAACCTGCACTATTTGTGCGACATCGCCAAAGCTAAAAAAGAATTATTGATACGTGAATCAAACAGATATGAAACTAAATAATTTATTGAAACTTCGTCAGGTAGGCGGAGAATATATGATTATCAATCCGTACAGCGAAGCAGCAGACATGACGCAGGTTATTTCGCTCAACGAAACGGCAGCATGGCTGTGGAAACAGGTCGAAGAAAAAGAGTTTACCACAGACACGCTGGTAAATTTATTGTGTGAAGAATATGAAGTAGACCGTTCTACGGCGGAAAACGATATCCGTGAATTGTGTAACGAATGGCTCCGGAAGGGATTGGCGACAGAATGAGCAGAATACAGGAGTTGTTTTTTTTCTTGCTGAAGCGCGGACTGTGGGGCGATAAGCAAACGCCGGATGAGGGCTTGTTTCCGGCAACATCTTCGGAATGGATGTTGCTGTATCGGCTTTCCCGTAAACATACGGTGCAGGGAATTGTATACGATGGCATTTGTACCCTGCCTGTCGGTTGTCAGCCCCCGAAGATGCTGCTTATCCAATGGGCGGTGGAAATAGATAAGTGGGAGCGTATCAATCACCACCAGCAACAGATGCTTTGCCGTATACAGATGCTGTTTAACCAAGCTCCCGCCATCCCGTTTGAGTTAATAAAAGGATTGGCTATCAGTTGTTATTATCCTAATCCTTTACATCGGGTTTGTGGAGATTTAGACCTTTATTTTTGCGGAAAAGAAGGGGTGGAAGCAGCCAATAAGCGCATCGAACAGACGGGAGTTTGCGTTGAGTTGGGCAACTCAGACGACTCATCGTATACTGTAAACGGTACTTATGTAGAGCAACATCCCCGATTGATAGAACTGCATAACCCGTTCATCCAAAAAGAGTTGCAGCAATGGGAGAAGCAGGTTTTCGGAACCGGTGCACCGGAACAGCGTCCGGTGTATTTCGGCATACCGATATGTGTACCGACTCCTGTGGCTCATCAGATGCTGGTTTCTACCCACATATTAAAGCATCTGTTAAATGAAGGTATCGGGTTACGCCAACTTTGCGATGCAGCGATTCTGCTGAAAGCGCAAGCATCGGTTCTCGATAAAGAAGAATTGGAGAAAAGATGCCACCAGTTCGGCATATATCGTTGGTCGAAGCTGCTGTATGCGTTGTTGGTAAAATACATCGGACTTCCCGCAGAATATCTGCCTTTCCCTACCGACGAAAATCCCGACACATTGATGGAGGAAGTTTGGGAAAGCGGCAACTTCGGATTTTACGATGAACGAAAGGCGGCACGTCCCGACGGGAAATGGAAGAACAAATGGTATACGGTAAAACAAATCAGCCGCAAAGCAAAACTGTTTTTCCTGTATGCTCCCGGTGAAACCTTTTGGTGGCCGGTATCATTGTCGGGTGTCCGGCTGAAAGAATTGATTCAAGGGAAATGAGGGAGTTGATAAAAAAGCTGTTACGTAAATTAACGAAAGAAAATATACATTCCGTTTACCATTTGGGGCGGAAAGCCATGCGCTGGGTGATGCAAGTCACAGCAGGCTATCATTGGTTAATTACCTTTTCCATTTTTTCGGGCATTTTTGGCGTGGGCATGTCGTTGTTCAACGTATGGCTCTCGAAATGGATTATTGATATCGTAACCGGCGCACGCGAAGGAAACGTTTGGATAGCTGCCGGACTGGTGGTTTTCTTTTTCTTTTTCGGTATGGCGGTGAAGCTGATTTCGCCGTGGATTTTCGGAAAAATCAGAATGCGCATCGGCATACGGATGCAGAATTCACTGTCGGATGCCTTAATGATGTGTTCGTGGAAAAGCGGACAAAAGTGGCATACGGGCGATTTGTTGACTCGTATCAACAGCGATGCTTCGGAAGTGTTGAGCATGGGCATGGGGATATTGCCTAACTTAATCGTTACCACGGCACAGCTGATCGGTTCGTTTATTTTCTTGTGGGCGCTTGAGCCTCGGCTGGCTTGGTTCATTTTGGGGGCTACGCCGCTGGTACTTTTGTCGAAAATCTATTTCCGGAAAGTGCGCGAGCTGAGCAAGGCACAAAAAGAAATGAGTAGCGAGATGGGCTCGGTAATGGAAGAAAACCTTTCGCAGCGCGTATTGGTCCGTTCGTTGGGTGCCACGGATTACCGTAAGCAGAAACTCCATCAGACCCAAGAAAAACTGTTTAATCTGGGGATGGAACAAATCAAGTTCTCCACCTATTCGCAGGGAGTGATGGGATTTGTGTTTGGCGGCGGTTACTTGTGTGCGTTTTTGTGGGGAATCTACCAGTTACATACCCATCAGATAACATTCGGTACGATGACCGCTTTCCTTCAGTTGGTAGGACAGGTGCAAGGCCCGTTCTTGGGACTGATAGCCATACCGCCTGCGTTGGTGCGCGGATGGACTTCGGTAGAACGTCTGATGGCATTGTTTGAAGATGTAGAACCCGATGAAAATCCGAAATATTTGGATAGTCCGTTAGCTCTGACGTTTAACCAAGTTACTTTCTCTTACGAAGAAGGTCAGCCGATATTGAAAAATTTTTCGGCAGAATTCCGTCCCGGAACCTCTACTGCCGTAGCCGGGCCTACCGGAACCGGAAAAACAACAATGATCCGGCTGATGTTGGCACTGCTGTCGCCCGACTCTGGAAATCTGACTCTTACGACTGCGGAAAATACTACCTATAACGTAAACCAAGACATGCGGATAAACTTCATGTACGTACCGCAAGGAAACACCCTTCTTAGCGGTACAATTCGCGAGAACTTGTTGTTGGGAAATCCCGCAGCGCAAACATCTGATTTAGAACATGTACTGCGTATCGCTTGTGCCGACTACGTATTCGATTTGCCACAGGGAATAGATACCCGCATCGGCGAACACGGTTACGGGCTTTCGGAAGGTCAGGCACAGCGTTTGGCGATAGCCCGCGCATTGCTTCGTCCGGGAAATATTTGGCTGTTTGATGAGGCTTCTTCAGCATTGGATACAGCCACTACCGCCCGATTGATGGATAACTTGTTGCGTGAAGGCGCAGAAAAAACCTTAATCTTTATAACCCACGACCCACGCCTGATGGAACGTTGCGACCGGGTCATTAATCTGAATGAATGTAATTTAAACGATAATCGAACAGAACAAATAAAAAATTAGCTAATTGAACTTATGAACAAAATGATTCGAATCTTTTGCCTGTTGGCAATTCTTTTCTTCGGTTCGTGTGCTGGCAGAAAAAATTTAGTTTATCTGCAAGACATGGAAGAACTGAAAGAATATCCGGTTTATCAGAAATACGAAGCCGTTATTCATCGTGATGACCGTTTGAGTATTACAGTAAGCTGTAAGAATCCCGAACTTACTTTGCCGTTTAATATCCCCGGAAGCAGTGACTATAGTGTGGGGCTCGACGGAAACGTAACGGCGGTAATGCCTGCCACTCCGGGTACAGACAATACCAACAAAGGATATTTAGTAGACGTGAATGGCGAAATTGATTTTCCCGTACTCGGTAAATTGAAAGTAGAAGGATTGACACGCAACCAGTTGACCGAAATGATTAAGCAACGTTTGATTAATGAAGATCTGATAAAAGACCCCATTGTGACGGTAAACTTTCAGAACTTCAAAATAACGGTGCTTGGTGAAGTGGGCAGTCCGGGAACTTACGACATCAAAGGAGAACGAATCACTCTGCTGGAAGCGATAGCCAAAGCCGGAGATATTACAGATGAAGGACGTGTAGACCGTGTTGCCGTAATTCGCGAGTATGGTAACAAGCGTCGTATTCAGTTCCATGACCTTCGTTCAAGAGAGATTTTTAACTCTCCAAGCTACTATTTGCAACAAAACGACATCGTATATGTAGAACCTTCTTCAGCCAAAGCGAGAGACAACGCTCAGCGTACATTCAGTATGTTCAGTATGGTATTGTCTTTCATTACAACCATAACTTCTATCGTTGTATTGGCAATACAGTAGGTGACTAACTCTTAATTTATTCTCGTTATGATACAAATGAGCGAACAGAAAGACCTGTCAGGCAATGATAAAACCCAAAGCAGCAGCGGATTTAATATCAATCCGTTAGATATGCTGATGTATTTGTTAGCCCGTTGGTATTGGTTTGTGCTGTCTATAGCCGTATTCGGAGGCTATGCGTGGTATCAATATGCCAAAACGCCTTATCAATACTCCAGCTCGGCAACGGTTATGATAAAAAATGCAGGTCATAATAATTATAATTACGGATTAGACCGTTTTCAGATGAACAGTTACACTAACGTGGCGAATGAGATTTTGCAATTTCAATCTTATAAACTAATGCGCGACGTGGTGAGCCGGTTACATGCTGAAGTTTGCTACACTGTGATGGACGGTTTGCGAGAAATCGAATTGTACACACAAGCTCCGGTAAATCTGTCTTTCCTTGAAGCGGAAGAACATGAAGATTTCAGTGTAGACGTAATTCCTATTGATGACAAAACCGTCCGGCTATCGAATTTTATAGGCAATACGGTTAACAGTCAGTCAATGAATGCAACTTTGAACGATACCATTCAAACACCGATAGGAAAGTTGTTGATAACGCCTACGCTTTATTATGCCAATAAATGGTATGGCTCGACCATCACCGTACATAAGATGAGCGTAGATAACATGGCAAGTATCTTCAGTTCTAATTTATCGATTACGCAAGCAGAAAACGATGCTTCCATCCTTTATCTTAGCCTGCGCGATCAGTCTCCGGTGCGAGTAGATGATGTGCTGAATACGTTGATTACGATCTATAATGAAGAAACCGTAAAAGATAAAAATCAGATAGCCATCAATACATCGAAGTTTATTAATGACCGGTTGATTATCATCGAGAAAGAATTGGGTGGTGTGGAATCTGAAATCGAGTCGTATAAGCGTCAGCACGAATTGATTGATGTATCATCGGCAGCCAGTATGTCGGTAGCTGACAAACAGCAATATGGAAATCAGATTACCGAGTTAGAGTTGCAAAAGCAAATGGCTAATTATGTGAAGAGCTATCTTACCGACCCTTCGAAGATAACGGGACTGCTTCCTTCGAATACAGGTATTGCCGATGTTAATATCGAAACCCAAATCACTCAGTATAATACAAACAAACTGAAACGTGATAAGTTGATAAAGAACAGTAGCAATAAAAATCCAGTGGTACAAGAGTTGAACAATTCACTGATGGCATTGCGACAAAACATCATCCGCGATATCGACAATGTGATTGTAGGAATTGATGCCAAGTTGCGTGAAGCCAGAAGTCGTGCGGGAGAAGCAGAAAGCCGTGTGGCAAATATTCCGACCCAGCAACGTCAGATGTTGTCTATCGAGCGTCAGCAACGTATCAAAGAAGAATTGTATTTGTATCTGTTGAATAAACGTGAGGAAAATGCTTTGAGTCAGGCTACCACTGAAACCGATGCCCGTGTGCTTGACCCTGCCGGTGGAAGTGATATGCCGATTTCTCCGAACGGGAAAAACATGATAATGGCAGGAGTGATGAAGGGATTGGCATTGCCGGCTGTAATATTGATAGCACTCATGTTCTTCGATACGAAGATACGTACGCGGAAAGATATCGAAGACGGAGTCAGTGTACCGTTCCTCGGTGAGATACCGGAAGCAAAAAATCGTGGGAAGAACCATATTATCGTGCGCGATCAAGGGCGTGACATCGTTTCGGAAGCCTTCCGTATCGTGCGGACGAACATGGACTTCATGCACATCAAAAACAAACAAATGCAGGTTATTACCTTCAGCTCGTTCGGTCCCGGAGCCGGTAAGACTTTTGTTTGTACCAATTTGGCAGCCAGCTTTGCTCAAACTCAGAAAAAGGTAATACTGATAGACCTTGATATACGTAAGGGAACATTGAGTCGTCATCTTCACCATCAGGAAAGTGGTATGACAACTTACCTCGCCGGAAATGCAAAGATAGATGACATCATTAAGCCCAGTGAGTTTGCGCCGAATCTGGATGTGATATCTGCCGGTCCGAATGCGCCTAACCCTGCCGAATTGTTATTGAGCGAAAATTTGGAAACGCTCATTGCCGAGTTGCGTAAACGCTATGATTATATTATTGTAGATAACGTGCCGGTAGGTATTATTGCCGATGCCGCCATCACCAACCGAATAGCCGATTTAACCATATTCGTTATCCGTGCAGGTAAATTTGACCGACGCATGTTGCCGGACTTGGAAAAATTGTACCGCAGCAAGCAATTAAATAACATGTCATTGATACTGAACGGTGCGTCTGTTAAAAATAATGGCTACGGTTATGGCTACGGCTACGGCTACGGTTATGGCTATGGTTACGGCTACGAAGAAAAAAGATCGAAGTTTAAATTCTGGAAAAAACGCAGTTAATCAGTTATGTTTTTCAGTTTCAAGAAAAAACATTCATTATTGGAATCCGGCATACTGAAAGGAATGACCGACATCCACTCCCATATACTTCCGGGAGTGGATGACGGCTCTCCTTCTACGGCTTCCAGCTTAGATTTATTGAATTGGTTTGAACGTTTGGGCATTGTTCAAGTATGGTTGACTCCGCACGTTATGTCAGACCTTACGCAAAATACACCTGAGCGATTGACCACCTGTTTTGAACAGTTTAAACAACAGTATAAAGGAGCGATAAAACTCCATCAGGCCGGAGAATACATGATGGACGCAGCCTTCCTGCAAAAGTTAGAAACGGGAGTCTTGCAATTGGGTAAGAAGCATCTGTTAGTAGAAACGTCATATATGCTTCCTCCTGCCGGACTGCATGACATATTGGAACAAGTACGTCATGCAGGCTATTTCCCCCTGATAGCCCATCCGGAACGTTATACTTACATGGATAAAAAAGACTATCAGAAACTACATGAAGAAGGATATGAATTTCAGTTGAATCTGATGTCGCTGAGCGGTTATTACAATCCGGGCGCAAAAGCTGCAAGCGAATGGCTACTCAAAAAAGGCATGTACACCTACGTTGGGAGCGACTTGCATCATCTGGAGCGTTACCAGCCCATGTTGGAAACCATGAAGCTGACCAGCGAGCAACTTGAATCCCTGAGTATACTGATTGCCAATAATGAGTATATTTAAAAAGACCATTCTGCTGTTATTGTTGCTTCCTACCGTGTTGTTGGTCATTATACCTCACAGCACGGCGTCTGTAGCTTCCTATCTAACTCCGGTAACTTTAGCAGTTATTCCGATAACTTTGTTGAATGCCTTTTTAACGGTATGGGAATTTCATAAACACAGTCGGTGGACATGGCTGTTTGCCATAGCTTTTCTTGTCAGCGGTTGGCAGGTTAGCGAAACAATGGGATTCGGAATCTCAAGCCGGAAAGTACATTCGGAAATGTTTCCTATACGCATCGTAAGCTGGAATGTAAGAGACTTTCAACTAAAATCAGAAACCCTATTGAAAGCAAGTAACGTACTGTTGGCAGAAAAGCCCGACATACTCTGTTTTCAAGAACGACCGCACACCAACCTGTTGGCATGGGATACAATCAAAGCCGCTTTTCCTGATTATCCCTATACTGCGATAAACAGTAGAGAAGACGAAGTCTTAAATTTAGCAATTCTGAGCCGCTGGCCTGTTTCCGGATTAAAAGAATTTTATTTTCCGGAAAGTTACAACAAAATCATACAAGCAGACATACACATAGGCAAACAAACAATACGTTTGTTTAACGTACATCTGCAAACCACAGGCGTAACGCCCGGCATGGAAAGAAAAAACGTGATTCAAATCATGCAAAAACACGCATTAAAGCGTAATAAGCAAGCCCAACTTTTACACGAAGCCATTCAGTCAAGTCCCTATCCGGTTCTTGTTTGTGGCGATTTCAACGACGTACCCTCTTCGTTCGCATATACACAAGTCAGTCAAGGCTTGCGCGACTGCTTCAAAGAAGCCGGTTACGGATGGGGAAACACCTACCAGTCGTTAGGCAACCTGTTTCGGATTGATTATATGCTCTGCTCCAAGCAATCCGTTGTAACAGACTACAACCTGATAAGTAATTCATGGAGCGACCATAAAATCCAGTGTGCTACCATCTATTATCCATCTAACTAAAACAGAAAAGATACATGTTCGATTTTATACCTCTATCCGATTATACAATGTATTTCAACTATACCATACTTGTTATGGTATTAGTCGCCTTCTGGCAGTGTAATACGGGTATCAGTCTCCAGAAAAATACAGCCACCTTGAATGCTATGTGGGGAATCCTATTCACCATTCTGCTTATTCTGTATATGGGATTAAGACCGATATCCAGCTATTTTGGAGATACTGTCAATTATGCAGCCGGTTTTTATGATATGCAACACTCTGTAAAACCGTTTGAATGGCGGTGGGAAGGAGAGTGGTTGTTTTATAATTTGATGGGATGGTTTGCAAAGAACAGTGACATACATACTTTCTTTTTGTTTTGTGCTTCTGTATATATTGGATGCCTTTGGTTGGCTATGCAGCGCATCTTTAAGAATTACTACTATATTCCTTTTTTGATCATACTCGGAATGTTTACCTTTTGGAGCTATGGGGTAAATGGTATTCGTAACGGGATGGGAGCATCTTTGGTTATTCTTGCAATGACTTATGTCAATCGTATTCCTGTGATGTTAACTCTTTGTATAATAGCAACGGGAATACATAAATCTTGCTACTTGATGGTTACGGCCGGAGCATTGGCATGGTTTATAAAAAACAGTTATTTATATTTGATAGGTTGGATCGCGTGTGTAGGGGTATCGTATGCATTAGGTGGGCGTATTCAAAGTTTCTTAGCTAATTTTATTTCTTTTGGAGATGATCGGTTTTCAGACTATTTGACTGGTAGTGGTATGATTGGAGAAAGAATCCAAATAGCTATGGTGTTTCGTTGGGATTTTCTTCTTTATAGTGCTTTAGGAGTATTTGTTGGTTACTATTTTATTTTTAGAAGAAATTTTAAAGATGAATATTATCATTGGATATATAACACATTTCTGATAACTAATGCCTTTTGGGTATTGGTTATTCGTGCTATTTACAGTAATCGTTTCGCACAGCTTTCATGGTTTATCATGCCTATAGTGCTGATTTATCCATTTATGAAACAACGGTTTTGGCAAAATCATGAAAAGATGTTAGGGGCAGCCTTATTGTTGTTTTATGCCTTTTCTTTTTATTATAATATCTTGAAATGAATGTCACAGATTGATAACCATAGAATTTATAAAAACACTATAATGTTATATATACGCATGGGAATATCCATGCTAATATCTTTATATACATCTCGTATTGTTTTACAGGTTTTAGGAGAAGAAGATTATGGTGTAATGGCTGTAGTAGGCGGAATAACTTCTTTGTTTACATTTATGAATGGAGCTTTGAGTGAAGCCACTTCTCGTTTTTTGACATTCGAATTGGGACGAAACGATATTATTTCTCTCAAAAAGATTTTTAATGCGGCTTTTGTTAATCATTTACTTTTATCTTTAATAATTTTATTATTATGCGAGACGGTTGGTCTATGGTTTTTTTATCATAAACTTGTTATACCAGAAGTTAGAATGTTTGCGGCTTTTAGTGTCTATCAGTTTTCAATAATAGGAACCTGTGTCGGGATTATATTGGTGCCTTTTAATTCTTTAATTATGGCACATGAAAAAATGGGGGTATATGCTTATCTTTCAATATTTGATGTCGTGTTGAAATTAATATTAGTAATTATACTTCAATATATTAACTATGATAAATTGATTTTTTGGGCAGCAGGAGGATTATTTACAACAATGTTATATCAGTTTTTTAATATTATATATTGTCGCCGACATTTTATTGAAGTACGCTTCGAATTTCAGCGTGATAAAAAGTTATATTCACAAATGTTTAGCTATTCGTTTTGGGATTTTTTAGGAAGTCTTTCTTCTTTGTCACAGGGGCAGGGACTGAATATGTTGTTGAATATATTTTTTGGACCGACTGTTAATGCAGCTCGTGGAATTGCAATGACAGTTCAAGGAGCGATTGTTCAATTTTCAAGTAATTTTGTTGTGGCTTCAAAACCCCAGATTATTAAATTATATGCTGAAGGAAATATCAAAGAAATGATGTATCTTGTTTATCAGACAAGTAATTTTTCATATTATCTTTTGTTCTTATTTGCTCTTCCGTTGTGTATTGAATTAGATTATGTTCTTACATTGTGGCTTGGTGAATATCCCGATTATACAGTGCCTTTTGCTATTTTGATTATAATAAATAGTTTGACGTGGAGTATTAAATCTTCTCGTGTTACAGCTCTTCATGCAACGGGGCATATCAAATTATCTAATTTAACTGTAGGAGTTATTTTATGTCTTACTCTACCCGTGTCATATATTTTTTTAAAACAAGGTTATTCTCCTATATCGGTTTTTGTTATTACAATTATAATGACATTGTTTGCCGAGATTGTGGCTTGTTTTGTTTTGAAGAGATATCTTGATTATTCCGTGAAAGATTACTTAATACAGGTTTATGGAAGGTGCCTTTTAGTTTCTTTTTTATCGTTTCCTATTCCTTTTGTTATTCATTTGATAATGCCTTATGGATTCTTACGTTTGATGATTGTTGTATTGGCATCATCAATTTCTTTATGCTTGTTTGTATATTATTGTGGATTTTCTAAAAATATACGCGATAAAGTTTCAGCTCTAATAAAAAAGAAAATAAGAGCTTATTTACATTGATTTTAAGGGTTTGTTATGCACTTTAATATTTTATTCGAACAATGAATGATATCTTCGAATTGAAAACTTATTCGCATAAATATGAGAATGCTAACCGTAGCGTTTCTAAGATAAATTGCCAACAGTTTTCTTTTATTTTATTATTAAACTGTAAGAATAAGAAATGAGTTTAAAGTAGGTTTGTACGATGGAAATAATATTAATTATTGTTTGTGTCTGCATTGTTGATTTTTTGATGCAAACTCTTCTTTTTTTTAAAAAATATTCTTTTTCTCCATTGCATATAGAGACATTTGATGGTTCTAATCAGCCGTATCATCCGTCTGTTATTTATCGGAAAAGTGGATGGAATGGGTTTAAATATTGGATGGTACTTACACCTTATCCGATGGAGAAATTGCCTTATAAGGATCGATGGGAATGTCCTTGTATTTATTGTTCGAATGATGGTCTTAGTTGGAATGTGCCTGATGGCTTTTGCAATCCGTTAGACGATCTCGTTGATGAGGAGATCTCATCTAAAGATTTTTTCTCAGATCCTCATTTAATATTGAGAGATACAATATTAGAATGTTGGTATAGAATATCACATAATTATAATGATGAGAGGGATACGTATGTTTTGCGTAAGTGTAGTGACAATGGATATGTATGGTCAGAAAGGGAAATTCTGTTTAATCCCAAAGATCGTAATTCAGTAGAAAAACTGGGGGATATGGTTAGAAGTCCTGCAATAATTTATGCAGGAATGTATAGAATGTGGTATGTGGATAACAAGAAAAATAAAGGGAATCGGAATCTGTGTTATACGTCATCTGTTGATGGGAAAAAATGGGAAAATAGAATTATATGTAATTTGAGTGGAAAGCAAATAAACCCTTGGCATATAGATGTTTCATTGATAGATGGTTTATACTATTTGCTTATTTATGATTTATATGATTTAACTTTATGGACAAGCGATAATGGCATTGATTTTGTTTTCAAACAAATTCTTCTAAGGCCTTCATTGAAATATGGAAATTTTTATTCTGACGGACTTTATCGAAGTGTGTTGGTAAAAACGGAAAAAGATTATCGGTGCTATTTTAGTGCTTTTGATGATAAAAAAACTTATATCGGTTTAATGAAGGGGAAGAGTATTACTCAGATGAAAGTTGTTTCTTGCTCTAAGCAGAACTATAATTTTATGCAGTTATGTGTGATTTATTTGAAGAACCGTAAAAGAGATATATCTAAATTGAAATCTAAACTTTTAAAACGATGACTAAATTATCGATTGTTACAATTAATTACAACAATGTCGAGGGTTTAAAGAAGACTATTGATAGTGTAAAGTCTCAAACCTTCAAAGATTTTGAATGGATTTTAATAGATGGTGGTTCTTCTGATGGCAGTAAAGAATTGATAGAAAAGAATAAAGAGTGCTTTTCTTTTTGGGTAAGTGAGCCTGATAATGGTATATATGATGCTATGAATAAGGGTACAAAAGAAGCTAAAGGGGAGTATTGTCAGTATCTTAATTCCGGAGATTTCCTCATTGCACCAGATACTTTAGAAAAAGTTTTTCAGAAACCGCTTATAGCTGATGTTAATTATGGTGATGTATATTTTTTAAAGGATAATGAAATCATTGAAAGGAGAACTTATCCTGATACGATGACACTGTCTTTCTTATTTAAAAGTCCTTTGGGGCATCAAGCAGTTTTTGTGAGAACAGCGGTAGCGAAAAAATATTTGTATCGTACTAAATATACTATTTCGGCAGATAGGGCTTTCTTTCTTGAACTGTATTGTAACAATCACTCTTTTAATCATATATCATACCCGATTGTATATTTTGATAGTGAAGGTATTGGTTCTATAGATAAAACAAGAGAAGAGAGAAAAAAGCAATTTTATAATTTGAAAAGAGAGTTTTTCTCAGATCAAGTTAATAAGGATATAGAGCATTTGTTAAGAATAGAAGATGAATATCTATTTGTTATGAGAGTAAAGCCTCTAAGATTGATGTATTTATTCATGAAAAAACTTCAGAAAATAAAAAACCGATTGTAAATGAAAGAAGAGTTGCCTTTAATCTCTGTAATTGTACCTGTGTATAATGTTGAATCTTATATCCATAGGTGTATAGATAGTATTTTAAACCAAACTTATGTTAATTTGGAAATAATTCTTGTGGATGATGGTTCTCCCGACAATTGTGGACAGATATGTGATGAGTATGCACAGAAAGATAATAGAATAATAGTTATACATCAATCTAATGGAGGTCTTTCAGTAGCTCGTAATGCAGGATTAAATAAATGTACTGGTAAATATATTGGTTTTGTAGATAGTGATGACTGCATTCATCCTGAGATGTATGAAAGGTTGTATAAAGATATTTGTAAATATCAGGTAAGATTAGCTTTTTGTCATCCTAATATGTGTAGAGGTACGATTCCGGTTGTTGATGAAAATTTGCCATCAGAATGTAGAAATAAAGAATATGTTATATTGAAAAGCATGACAGAACAAATTTGGTGGTCGGCTTGGACTAAATTATATGAACGTTCTTTATTTGATAATATAAGATATCCGGAGGGTAAGACAAACGAGGATTATGCTATTACAATGTATATATATGATATGTGTGATCGTATCGTCGTTAATTATAATAAACTGTATAATTATTGTATCAGAGAAAATAGTATATGTACTTCACCTCTAAACTTGAATAAATTTGATCAAATAGACAACACATTAGAGGTCATGCTATATATGTCAGATAAACATCCCGATTGGAAACAAGCCGCAGAATCTGTGTTTATAACTACTTTGATTAAACTTCTGGGATTGTCAATTGAAAATACAGAAAGCAAATATGTTCAAAAAAAACGAGAGATATTTCATTATATAAAAACTTATTATGCCTCGGCTGTGTGTAACCCGTATATTTTATTTAAACAAAAGATAATGCTTACGGCCGCTCGCATCAGTCCATTGTGTTTTAAATTAATGTTCCGACTTTATGTTTTAATTCAGCAAAAAAAGTAATGGATAATTTATCGCTTTCTATCATAATCCCCGTTTATAATAAGAGTAAGTATTTAGAGAGATGCCTCACTTCTATTATAAAGCAGAGTTATAAACATTTTGAAGTAATCATTATTAATGATGGTTCAAGTGACGATTCAGAAAGTATTGCGGAGAGATTTCAAGTGACAGATGGGCGTATTAAGTTATTTACATTTGTAAATGGAGGTGTTTCTATTGCTCGTAATAGAGGGTTAAGTAAAGCACAAGGAACCTATATAATGTTTATAGATGCAGATGATTGGATTGAACCTGATTATTTACAGCATGTCATGGGATATGTAGAGAAACACAATGCAGATCTTTATGTATGGGGGATAACAAAGCAAGCTGTTGATAGGGAATTTATTATAACTCCATTGCTTAGAGGCATGTTAGCCAAAGAAGAGTTTTTATCTTCATTTATAGAAGAACAATATGCAGTTCGAAAAGGATTATATGGTTATATTTCGAATAAATTATTAAGTCGAAAGGTTATTCAAGAAAATAATATACAGTTTAATGCGAAGTTAAAGCAGTTAGAAGATTATGATTTCTTCCTGACTTATTATAACCATGTAGAAAATGTATATGTATTTGATGAAATAGGTTATCATTATGTAACCGGCACAGAATTTTCTTCTGGTGCAATGATTAAGCATGTTGATTTTCTTGCTATGATAGAGATACATTTGAAATGTAAGCGTCTATTGGAGTGTAATCATTGCCTGACAAAAAAAATCAACAGCTAATTAATAATGCGATCTGTGGTCTTGTGATATCCATGTTTTTGGAAATACCTAAAATAGATATTAATCTTATTAATCAATTACTCAAACAGATTGAAAGATATGAAGAGGTAACTAAGGTTTTGAAATCTTATAAAACAGATTTTAAATATTTAAAGTCCCTCATTTTAGATAGGCGTACATTATTCTTGTATGTGTATTTATATATTTGGAAGTGCTATTTATATGTTAGGAGAAGGATATGAGAATATCATTATATGCGCATGGTGGGAGTGCAAATCATGGTTGTGAAGCGTTGGTCCGATCTACTGTCCTGTTAACGAAGAAAGAGAATGATGAATTTACTTTGTTGTCAGAACGTCCAGAAGAAGATTTTTATTATAAATTAAATGAAATAGTAAGAATTGAGTCTTCTCACGACCCTCTACCTCAAGGATTACGAGGATTAATCTATAAGATACAGATGAAAATAAAGCATGATGAGCGTATTTTTTATCGAAATATTTATCGTAACTCTATTCAAAAAGCAGGAAAAACAGATTTAGCCATTGCAATAGGTGGAGATAACTATTGTTATAAAGGTTTTGCTGAAAGGTTTGGGGTTATTGATGATATGTTTTTATCACATGGAACACCTTGTATTTTGTGGGGATGCTCTATTGATCCTTATCGGATAGATGATAGTTTGATAAAAGCTTTAAAAAGATATCATTTTATAACGTCTCGTGAAAGTATTACCTATAATGCTCTGAAAGCAGCGGGTTTTAAAAATTTATATCTTATTCCGGATACGGCATTTAGGCTTAATTCGATAAGTGATGAATTGTCTGAAAATTTTGATTTTCAAAATACCATTGGTATAAATCTAAGTCCTTTAATATCAGGGTATGAGAAAAAAAAGGGTATTACGTTGGCTAATTATGAATATTTGATAGAATTTATATTACATAATACTACATGTAAAATTGCTCTTATTCCTCATGTTGTATGGAGTCATAATGATGATAGGTTGATTCTTAGCCAATTATATGATAAATTTAGAGGAACGGATAGAATCTTTATGGTACAAGATTGTGACGCGATGAGACTGAAAGGATACATTAGTCGTTGTCGGTTTTTGGTAGCGGCGCGTACCCATGCTTCTATTGCAGGATATTCTACTCAAGTGCCAACATTGGTAGTTGGATATTCTGTAAAAGCCGTAGGTATAGCATCTGATTTGTTCGGAACTGCTAAAAACTATGTGCTTCCTGTCGATTTGTTATCAAGAAAGGAGGAGTTGACAGAAGCATTTGTTTGGTTAATGAATAATGAAGACAAAATACGAAATTATTATTCACAGCATATTTCGACTTATGTATCTGGTTTAGATTTAATTAATGAATTACCGATTTTTAATAGAGTAAATTAATATGAAAATTCTAATTACTGGCGGTGCAGGTTTTATAGGTTATCATTTGTCGAAAGCACTTTTAAAGAATCAAGATAATATTATTATAGGTTTGGATAATCTTAATGAATATTATGATGTAAGGTTGAAAAAAGATAGATTAAAGTTATTAGGTATTGCTGAAGAAAGCATTGTAAGTAATCAGCTTGTTACAAGCCAAATATACCCATCCTATAAATTTATTTATGCAGATCTTACTGATAAAGCAGTTTTATACAATCTTTTTAAAGAAGAACAGTTTGATATTGTTATAAATCTTGCAGCACAAGCAGGTGTAAGATATTCATTAGTAAATCCGGATGCTTATATTCATAGTAATATCTCTGGTTTTCTAAATTTATTGGAAGCATGTAAGGACTATCCGGTAAAACATTTGGTTTATGCCAGTTCGAGCAGTGTGTATGGCTTAAATGGGAAAACACCCTTCTCGGTACATGATGACATTTCTCATCCGGTTAGTTTGTATGCTGCTACCAAGAAGTCAAATGAATTAATGGCTCATACATATAGTTATTTATATAATATACCGGTTACCGGTTTAAGATTTTTTACAGTTTATGGTCCGTATGGACGTCCGGATATGTCGCCTTCACTATTTGCACATGCGATATTTAAGAATGAGCCGATAAAAATATTTAATTACGGTAAAATGCGCCGTGATTTTACTTATATAGACGATATTGTAGACGGAGTGATAAAAGTTATAGATAAGATACCTGTTGCGAATCCTGATTGGGACAACTTGAAAATGGATCCGGCTTCATCTGTTGCTCCCTATGCAATTTATAATATTGGTAATCAGCATCCTGTAACGCTTATGGAGTATATTGCAGCATTTGAAAGAGCCATAGGGAAAGAAGCTCAAAAAGAATATCTTCCAATGCAAGCCGGTGATGTACAGGAAACCTATTCTGATATGACAGAAATGATAAATGATTTTGGATATTTACCTAAAACTTCGGTCGAAGAAGGGGTGTGGAAATTTGTAGAGTGGTTTAAGTCGTACTATGGATACTCAAGATAAAGCGTTGGTAAGTGTAATAATATGTTTATATAATGTGTCTTCTTTTCTTCGGGAAAAGAAATTGTCATGTATACTGCAACAAACATATAAGAATTTAGAAATCATATTGGTTGATGACGGTTCTACTGATGATACATATTTGTTATGCGAAAAATTAAGAAATATTGATAAGCGGATAACTCTTGTCAAAAAGGAAAATGGAGGATTAGGGACTGCACGTAATGCCGGACTTGATAATGCTACAGGAGCGTATGTTTGGTTCTATGATGTAGATGATGAGGCTGATTTACAGTTGATAGAAAAGAATGTTCATTGGATGGAGGTTTATAAAAGTGATATGAATATATTTGGATATCATTGTATAACGCCGGCTTTGAGTTTATCAGAAAATGTCAGCTTTACAGAAAGAAAGATTCATGAAAATCAACAACTGAAATCTATATTTATAGACGAGTTGCTCTTTGTTCCAAATGGAAATGGTTTTGCGTGGAATAAATTTTATCGGCGTAGTTTCATTGAAAAATATGGTTTCCGCTTTGGTTGTCAAAGAATACAGCAAGATGAAGTTTTTAATCTTCAGTTTTATCCATTCTTGGATAATGTCTACATTTCCTCTGAGTTGTTATATACATACTATATTTATAGTAGTGGCAATAATCGTTCAAGATATATTCATGACAGAATAAATATTTATATTTCCATTTATAATCAGTTTAAAACATTTATAGCCCAGTGGGATTTAAGTGACAAAAGACTTGAAAAGTATGTATATGACAGGTTGTATGCAGGTATGGAAACATCTGTGCTATTTAATACTTTTCATCCGGATTCAAAGAAAAGTAGATCAGAAAAGAAAAAGGAAATATTAGATATTCTCAATCGTCCGGAAGTTAGAAAAAGTATGGAGTTTAAAAGGCTTTTTCCGATGGGAATAGAACAAAAGCTATTTTATTGTGCATATAAGGATGAATCATTTATAAGAATTGTTTTCTTACGAATGTTGTTTTCGTCACTGCGTAATTTAAAGAATTTTTGTCTTAAAAGGCATTTTGTTTTCTAATATAGATTTGGCTTTATTAATTGGGGATATTAATTGAGAATATGATAAAGTTAGTAAGAGAATGAAACCTCGTATTTTCATAGCCATTCACTACCTTGAACTTGGCGGGGCAGAAATAAGTCTGATAGGTTTACTCAATGCAATAGATACTTCTCGGTATGATGTAGACTTGTTTGTGTACAGTCATCGTGGAGAGTTAATGAAAATGATTCCGTCCGGTGTACATGTACTTCCGGAAATTAAAGAGTATGCACAGATAGAAAGGCCTATCAAAGAAGTCTTAAAGCAAGGCGGTTGGAAGATTGCGTTGGCAAGATTGTGGGCAAAGTTTCAATTCTCGCGTTATGTAAAACGTTGTCGTCCTAAAGAAGGATCGGCCATATTTCAATACGTGTTTAATGCAGTGACTCCTTTGCTTCCTGACTTATACAAATATGGAGAATATGATTTGGCTATCAGTTTCTTAACCCCTCATAATATTGTGGTAGAAAAAGTTCATGCCAAAAAGAAGATAGCTTGGATTCATACGGATTATACTCGAATCAGTGTTGATGTAAACAAAGAACTCCCTGTTTGGGATAAGTTTGATAAAATAGCGTCCATTTCACAAGATGTTACAAAGACTTTCTCGCAAATATTCCCTTCTTTATCAGATAAGATGATAGAAATAAATAATATTCTGTCTCCATCGTTCGTGAGAAAGCGTGCTGAAGAGTTTCCCGTTATCTTTTCTAAAGATGTAAGTCGGGTCAATTTGCTTTCAGTAGGGCGCTATACGTTTGCTAAGAATTATGATAATGTGCCGGATATTTGTAAACGCATAAGGGAAACTGGATGCAATGTCTATTGGTATATTATTGGATATGGAGGGGATGAGGCTTTGATACGTTCGAAAATTAAAGAGGCGGAAATGGAAGAATATGTAATTCTTTTAGGAAAAAAGGAAAATCCTTATCCCTATATGAAAGCATGTGATATTTATGTGCAACCTTCGCGGTTTGAAGGGAATTCGGTTACTGTTCGCGAGGCGCAGATGCTATGTAAAACTGTAATTGTTACTGATTATCCGACAGCTCAAAGTCAAATTCAGCAAGGCGTTGATGGAGTCATTGTGCTGCTTGATAATATGGAATGTGCCCGAGGTATTGTAGAAGTGATAAAAAATAGAGATTTGCAGAATAACTTGATTGCTTATTTACAGACACATGACTACGGGAATGAGCGAGAAGTTGAAAAAATATATCAATTAATAAATTCATGAATGTTTTGAAAAATAGAGTATATGAGTTGGATATACTTAGGGTGTTAGCTTGTCTTATGGTAATCTGTATGCACGCACCGTATCCCAAAGAAGGGGCGAATGGATTGTTTCTTTCTACATTAAGTTATTTTACAGCTCCTTGTATAGGACTGTTCTTCATGGTATCTGGTGCATTACTTTTACCAGTACGAACAGATACGAAGATTTTTTAGGTAAACGTTTATCAAAAGTTGTTGTTCCTACGTTGGTTTGGACTGTAGTCTATGTAGTCTATAATATAGGAAAGGATGAAAATTGGATCCAAACTATTGTTTCTATTCCCTTTTCAGCTCAGGGACATGGAGTGTTGTGGTTTATGTATACCTTGATAGGATTATACCTTCTTGCTCCTGTTATGAGCCGTTGGTTAGAGAAAGCCAGTAAGCGTGAAGTGGAGTTCTATTTATTGCTTTGGCTTATCAGCTTATGTTATCCTATTCTTAAATTGTTCTTGAAAATACAAGATGGAGCAGAAAATATCCTATATTACTTTTCCGGTTATGCAGGTTATTTCTTATTGGGTTACTATATGCGTAAATATCCTCAAGTACTTGCTTTCAAAAGATTGCTCCCCTTGTTGATTATCTCATTGGCAGCTCCTGTGTTATGTAAGGTCTTTCATTTGAACGTAAATTTTTACAGTTTGTTTTGGTATCTTTCCGTTTTTGTTGTAATAATGTGTGCCGTATGGTTTCAAGGTATATTCAGTTATGGTAAACGCCATTTATCATCTTGGATGTTGGGGAGATTAGAGTTGATATCCAATCTTTCATTTGGTATCTATTTAAGTCATATCTTTATTATGCGATATATTTTATGGAAATGGGATGTTATCGTTTCTATAAACTCTTATGGACTTCAAACCTTGATTGTTGTTATACTTACTTTTATAATCTCTCTATTATTTTCTTGGCTTATGGCATATTTGCCTAAAGGAGATTATATCATTGGATATAAAATAAAAAGATGATACCTAAAGTAATACATTATTGTTGGTTTGGGGGAAAAGGAAAACCCGAAGCAGTCCGGCGGATGATACGAACTTGGAAGTTATATTGCCCCGACTATCAGTTAAAGGAATGGAACGAAACAAACTTCGACATTCATATTAACCGATATTGTAGGGAGGCGTATGAGCAACGGAAGTGGGCTTTTGTGAGTGATGTTGCCCGTATGTATGCTTTATATAATGAGGGAGGGATTTATATGGATACAGATGTTGAAGTGGTCCGTTCGCTTGACAGCTTATTAGATAATCCTGCTTTTTTAGGTTTTGAAGGAACAAAGTGGATTGCAACCAGTATTTTGGGAACAGAGCCTAATAATCCGGTGATTCGTTCTTTTATGGATTCTTATAATAGTCGTTCTTTTGTTCGGGAGGATGGCAGTTTAGACCAAACTACCAATGTGGAAGAGTGGACCAAACTGTTAGTCGATAAGTTCGGATTACAGTTAAACGGAAAAAAACAATGCGCTGCCGGATTTAATATTTTTCCTGCTGATTATTTTACTCCGTATGATTATCTAACCGGTAGGCTGCATCGAACCGATAATACTTATACGATTCATTGGTTCGGGCAATCATGGATAAATAATAAGCCGTGGCGGACGAAACTTTCTCAATGGTATCATCGTTTGCGCGGTATAAAAATGGAATAAGGATTGATGAAAACACTTACTATATTTACTCCTGCCTATAATCGGGCACATACCATCGGTAGGACTTACGAAAGTCTTTGCCGTCAGACATGTAAAGATTTTGAGTGGCTGATTGTGGATGATGGCTCCTCGGATAATACACGAGTGTTAGTTGAAGGTTGGATGAAAGAGAATAAGATTCCGATACGGTACATTTATCAGCAGAATCAGGGAATGCACGGTGCGCATAACACTGCCTATCGGAACATTGAAACCGAGTTGAATACGTGTATTGACTCTGATGATTACATGCCTGATGATGCGGTAGAGAAAATAATTACTTTTTGGAAACGAAATGGCTCAAATCGGTATGCCGGATTGATTGGTTTGGACCGGACGGAAGATGGAAAGATTATCGGAACAAAATTTCCTGAAGATATGAACTCGACTACGCTTTACGGGTTTTATGCGCGGGGCGGAAAAGGGGATAAAAAGTTGGTGTATCGTACAGAAGTTATTCGGCAATATCCCGAATATCCTTTGTTTGAAGGAGAACGTTATGTCAGTTTAGGATATAAGTATCAGTTGATAGATCAAGATTATGAATTACTGACGATGAACGAATCGTTGGTTGTTGTAGAATATCAGGCGGATGGTTCCAGCCGGAATATGTATAAACAGTACTGGAACAACCCGAAAGGATTTGCGTTTATCCGGAAAGCAGATATGAAGTTGATGCCGGGTTGGATACGGAAATTTAGGGCATGTATTCATTACGTATCAAGTTCGTTACGTGCTAAAAATAAATATTTTATATCTGAGTCTCCGTTACCCCTTGCTACTTTGTTGGCAATTATTCCGGGATTTATATTGTATAAGTACACGGAGTATAAAGTTAAGTCTGATAAAAAGTTTAAATTGAAGCATGAGTGAACCGATAAGGATATTGAATTTATTCACCATAATGAACCGAGGTGGTGCGGAAACAATGGTGATGAATTACTATCGGAAGATAGACAAGACGAAGGTACAATTCGATTTTATGGTACATCGTCAGGAGCGTGGAGCATACGATGACGAAATCGAAGCAATGGGAGGGCGAATCTTTCGCATGTGCCCCATTTATCCGCAAAATATTTTTCGGTATAAGCGATTGTTAAGAGAGTTTTTTGATACCCATCCGGAATACAGAATATTGCATTCCCACATGTCCGAATTAGGTTATTTCGCTTTTAAAGAAGCTGTTCGTCATCGTGTACCTGTCAGGATTTGTCATGCGCATAGCTCACCTAACTTTTCAATAGAAACTTGGAAAGAAAAACTGAAAGTTCTTCCCAGAGAGCTTTTGGCAAGACGAATCCGAAGATTAACCACTGATTTTTTTGTATGTAGCCAAAAGGCGGGAAATTGGTTGTTCGGAGTAGAAAATGCGAATCGGTTTGTTATGATGAACAATGCGGTAGATACGGAAAGATTTAAGTATAGATACGATTTGGCTTTAAAAAAGAAAAAAGACATGGGGTGGGGAAATAAGATTGTTGTGGGGCATGTAGGTAGGCTTATTGTTCCTAAGAATCATATTTTCTTATTGAATCTCTTCATGCAGTTTCACAAAGTTGTTTCCAATAGTATTCTTGTGTTGGTTGGAGATGGAAATCAGCGTAAAACATTAATGGAAAAAGCGCAACAGTTGGGAATTGAAGATTGTGTATACTTCCTTCTTACCCGTACAGATACTGATGAATTATATAATGCTTTTGACATTTTTGTTTTTCCTTCTTTATATGAGGGACTTCCCGTATCATTAATTGAAGCCCAAAGTGCTGGTTTGCCCTGTATCATTTCAAACACAATCTCATCACAAGCAAAATTATTAGATAGCTGTAAGATATTATCTTTATCAGCGGAATATAATTTTTGGGTTGAGGCTATGATTATAGCTTTAAAAGAAAAAAGAAAAGATACCTCTTCAGAAATTAAGCAAGCGGGATTTGATATAACTACCAATGCCGAGTGGCTAACTCAGTATTATATAAATCGTTTCAACGGACATGGATAATCCTTTGGTATCAATTATTGTTCCTGTTTATAATGTGGAGACTTATTTATCTCAGTGTTTAGATTCTTTGCAGAACCAAAGTTATACGAATATAGAGGTAATAGTTATAGACGACGGCAGTAAAGATAATAGTTGGTCGGTACTTCAGAAATATGTGGTCGATAAACGTTTTTGTTGTATCTCTCAAAACAATCAAGGTGTTTCCAAAGCCCGTAATAAGGGATTGGATTTGGCCAAAGGGGAATACGTCATGTTTGTCGATGCTGATGATTGGTTAGACTGTGATGCTGTAACTGAGTGTGTGGAAGCTATGCAGGAATCAAACTCGGATGTTTGTCTGTTTGATTACATGCGTGAGTTTCAGAACATAAGCGAGCGAAGGTCATTGTTTGAAAAGTCACAGAGGTTTGATGAAAAGGCTTGTCAAGATTTGCAATGCCGTATGATTGCTCCGACAGGTACGGAGTTGGTTCGTCCGCAGACCTTAGATTCGTTTGGAACTATTTGGGGAAAGTTATATAAACGTTCGGTATTGACAGATATCAAATTTGTTGATTTGAAAGTGATAGGAACGGCGGAAGACACTCTGTTTAATTGCTTTGCTTTTTTGCAAGTAAAGGAGGCTGTTTATTTGCACGAAGCCTTTTATCATTATCGGAAATATAATGCAGGAGCAGAGACGAAAAAATATAAACCGGACTTGTATCAGCGTTGGAATAAATTGTTTGAGTATATGAGTCGGTCTGCCTGCTCTGAAAAAGCTCGTACAGCATTGTCCAACAGGATAGCACTGAGCATAATAGGATTAGGATTGAATGAATGTATGTCCGACCAATCGTTTTCGCAAAAAAAGAAACAGTTACTTCATATTATAGGGCAATCCCATTATAAAGAGGCTTATAGAGAATTAGATTTTACTTATTTTCCTATTCATTGGAAACTGTTTTTCTTTTGCGCAAAACATCGGTTGGCTACACCTTTATTATTGTTGTTAAAAGTTATACATCGAATAATCGGTTAAGTGGAAAGGTATGAAAATCGTATATTGTCTGAATAGTATTCGCGGATTGGGAGGTATTCAGAAAGTAACGTTGATAAAAGCGAATGCGTTGGCAGAAATTGTGGGGAACGAAATCTATGTCATCGTTACAGACAACTGGGAAAAACATGTATTGACGCAAGAAATATCCCCGAAAGTACATTTTATTAATCTGGAAGTGAATTACTATAAAGATGATTACAAATCAAGACTTCATCAGATAAAATCAAATTTGCGGATATTTCGTCATTATTTTCGTTTGCAGAAACAGATAAATCAGATAAAGCCCGATGTCATTATTTCGGTAGGGCAAGGCGAGAAGTATATTATCCCGTGGTTGCGTACGAAAGCTGTGAAAATACGCGAAATCCATTTTAATTCCACTTATCGCCACTATACGTATGGAAAGGATTGGATAGCCAAATTATTAGATTTTGTAGATTATAAATTAAATGCACGAGGGTATGATAAAATAGTTCTCTTGACCAAAGAGGATAAAGAGACCAATTTCCCAGATAATGATAAATTCACATATGTTCATAATCCATTGACATTGGAGAGGTCATCTTATTCTGTTTGTCGTGAGCATACAGTAGTTGCCGTAGGACGATTGGAATTGCAGAAAGATTTTGCATCATTGATACGGGCGTGGCAGTTTGTTCATAAAGCAGCTCCGGATTGGAAGTTGAATATTTGGGGAGAGGGTTCTCGTAGACCGTATCTAACTCATTGGATAAAAGAATTAAGGCTTGAAGATTGTGTTTTTCTGCAAGGCTATACAAAAGATGTACATGCTAAATTAGAAGAGTCTTCTATTTTTGTGCTTTCTTCGTTGTACGAAGGTTTCGGATTAGTACTTTTAGAAGCTATGGCATGTGGACTGCCTGTTGTTTCGTTTGCTTGTCCTTTTGGCCCGCGTGATATTATACAAGAAGGAGTGAATGGTTTTTTAGTGGAAGGCAGGAGTGAACTGGATTTAGCAGAGCGGATTATTTGTCTGATTCAGTCGCAAGAGTTGCGCGAACGTATGGGAAAAGCAGCATTGAAACGAACTAAAGATTTTGATATTTCAAAGATTGTTGAACAATGGATGAATCTGTTCCAAACAGAGTTACAGAAGAGAGAGAAATGAATAACTTAAATCCTACAATAAGTATAATCGTTCCGGTATATAATACAGCACTTTATTTGTCAAAGTGTTTGAACAGTATAGCGGCTCAAACGTTTACCGATTTTGAGGTTCTGATGATAGACGATGGCTCAACCGATGGTTCGGGTGAGATTTGCGATCGGTATAGCCAATCTGACAGTCGGTTTATTGCTATTCATCAATCTAATCAGGGTGTTTCGGCAAGCCGTAACAATGGTTTGAAGCAGGCAAGAGGAAGTTATATCTCTTTTATTGACAGCGATGACTATGTTCATCCTCAAATGTTAGAGTTGTTATATGAAGCAATTCGGAAAGGGGATTATGATTTAGCGATAGCTTATTATCAAACAGTAGTAATAAATAAAAAAATAAATTTTCAATCAATTGTTACTCCTTGTTTTATTGATATACCTGTTCAAAAAGCTATTATTGGTTTATTTGGAACATTAGGAGAGGATATGCGATTGGGTTCATGTTGGAATAAATTGTACAAAAAAAGGGTATTAGAGGATATTTATTTTTCAAAATTTTTAATGTCGGAAGATTTATTTTTTAACATGCGAGTGTTTAACAGGGCATCTAAAATCATAGAGGTTGAAAATGTATTATATTATTATCTGCAACATGAGGCATCAGCTGTACATCAACTTTCGAAAAGAAAAGAAGAAGATAGGATAAATGTTCTTTATAAATGTTTGGATTTTCTTTCTTTAGGTTCAGATATTGAGGCATGTTGCCTATTAAAGTTATATAAAACATTATTTAGTACTCGCTTGCGAGTTAAAAAAGAAATCTATAGAAAAGATGTGGTAACGAAAATAGCAGAAATACATAGACAAATATGTGGACGTTTTTTTCATAACAAACATATTCCTTATTTTAAGAAGTTCTTATTTATAGTTTTATATTATATCCCTTTTTCATATCAGATTTTTATTATTTTTTGTGAATTGAAAGCGAGAAATGAATAATTTGCATCCTATTATAAGTATAATTGTTCCGGTGTATAATACAGAGCAGTATTTAGCGAAATGTTTGGATAGTATTGTTGCACAAACTTTTACCGATTTTGAAGTTTTGATGATAGACGATGGCTCAACCGATGGGTCGGGTGAGATTTGCGATCGGTATAGCCAATCCGACAGTCGTTTTATTGCCATCCATCAAACCAATCAAGGTGTATCGGCAAGTCGCAATAACGGTTTAAATCGGGCGCAAGGAAGATATATCTCTTTTGTTGACAGTGATGATTATATTCATCCTCAAATGTTGGAGTTATTATATGAAGCAATTCGGAAAGGGGATTATGGTTTTTCTATGGCTTCTTATCGAATGGTAAATATTGATGTGACAGTTAAATTCCAATCAGTGACCTCGCTTAACGTGAACGAGTTGACAGCCCAAAAAGCAATGTGTAAATTATTTGGAAATTCTAACGAAGATGTAGCATATATTATATGCTGTAATAAATTATATGATAGTCGATTTTTGAGGAATATTCGTTTCGCCGATTTTAAAGTGTCAGAGGATTTATTGTTTCATGTTGAGTTGCTTAGTAGAATTCGTAAAGCAGTAGAAATAAAAGATGTAATCTATTATTATGTGCAACGTAATACCTCTGCTTCTCATCATGTTTCGAGAAGGCATGTGACGGATAGAATAAAGGCTTTTTGTGAATGCTTAAACCTCCTTTCTCCGGTTTCGTTAGAAGAAGCATGTTGCGTTACAAAATTATATAAAGTGTTGTTCAGGTCTCGTTTTCAAGTAGAAAAAGAATCTTATCGGAACGATGTGTTGGTATTAATTAAAGAAGTTCACAGACAAATATTCAAGCGGTTTCTGCGGAGTAAGTATATTTCTGTTTTTATTAAGGTATTGTTTATGGGATTTTTTTATTGTCCTTTGTTGTATAGAGCTTTCGTTATTTTTTGTGAGTTAAAGACAAGAAAAGCATAATTGGAGGAGTTAATGAAAAAGATATCAATTCTTATACCATGTTATAATGAAGAAGCCTCATTACCTCTGTTGTACAATGAATTAGTGAAGTTAATGGATGCTCATTGTGATTACGAATGGGAGGTGTTAATGGTGAACGATGGTTCTAAAGATAAGACTTTAGAGGTTATAAAAGCGTTAAGGAATAAGGATAACAGAATCTGTTATGTTGACCTTTCACGAAATTTCGGAAAAGAAAAGGCAATGTTGGCAGGGTTTGATTATACGACAGGCGATTGTTTGGTAATCATGGATGCTGACCTTCAACACCCTCCTCATGTGGTAAGCGAAATGATAGCTAAGTGGGAGGAAGGGTATGATGATGTTTATGCAAAAAGAAAATCACGGGGCAAGGAGTCGTGGCTGAGAAAGCAATTTTCGTTGTTGTTTTATAAAATATTACAGAAAACAACGAAAATCGAGATACTCCCGAATGTAGGCGATTTCAGGCTTTTAGATAGAAAATGTATAAATAGCTTGAAACAGCTTCGTGAGACGGAACGATACACAAAAGGAATGTTTTGCTGGATAGGTTATCGGAAAACATCGGTAGAGTTTGAACAGCAGGATAGGCAAGCCGGACAAAGTTCTTGGAATTTTCTAAGTTTATTGTCGTTGGCTATCGAAGGAATTGTTTCATTTACCACATTTCCTTTAAGAATTGCTACGTTGGTAGGAATCTTTACTTCAATATAGGCATTCGTTTATATGGTTTACGTGGTGATAAAAGCGATTCTTTTCGGTGACCCGGTTTCTGGATTTCCTACACTGATTTCAGTAATATTGTTTTTAGGTGGTATACAGTTATTGGCTCTTGGAATTATAGGGGAATATATCGGACGTATTTTCCATGAAACAAAAGGGCGACCTGTTTATTTGGTGAGAGAATATAATGGGAAAATAATATGGTAACGAAATATTTTGATAAAAAGGACTGTATAACATGTTTAATCATAGGCCTTGCATTTTATTTATTAAACCGATTCAGTCTGTTTATCAGTGATGATTATTTTTATACTTTCATTAAAGGTAGTAAGTTTCCTGTTGATTCTTTGGGAGATGCTGTAAGATCACAAGTCTATGACTATTTTCATTATAATGGTCGTTTTATAGTACATGTTATTGTTCAGTATTTTTGTGGTGTTTTAGGCAAGGGGGCTTTTGATGTGTTTAATTCGCTATGCTTTACTTTTTTATGTTTGATTGTATTATGGATATTGCGAATTGAATTTGCTGGATTTGTAAGGGGTAATTTTATTCTATTTTTTGTTCTTCTTATATTTGTGTCAGGAGTTGCACACATTTATTTAGGAAATATTTCGGGCTCTGTTAATTATTTGTGGACATCATGCATTATTCTTTTGTTTTTAGCCTTTTATTTCCAAAAAAGAAAGGAAGTTAAGAGTTGTGTTTACTATGTAGCCGTATTTGTTTTTGCTGTTATTGCAGGATCTTTTCAAGAAAGTTTTTCATTTGGAATTTCACTAGCATTTTTCTTTTACTATTGTTTCCATTTAAAGGACTTTCATGGAATTAAAGCTGTCTTAGTTGTAGGATTTTGGGTTGGAACTGCTATTTGTGTCTTCGCTCCTGCAAACTTTGTGCGATTAGATAAGGTAGGTGGGGCTGATTTTAATTTCATGAATTATCTTACACGTTTTTATAATTTAGTAATAAATTCTGAAGTTTTTATTCTATTTGCTTTATTAATTATTTTTTCTTATTTTAGGTATCGGAAGCAAACGGTTAACTTTATAAAGTGTAATGTTATCATTATTTTAAGTATTTTATTTAATGCCGGATTGGTTGTGTTTATAGCTTATACGGGGGCTCATCAATTAACATGTATAGAACTGTTTTCTATAATATTGTTGATAAAGTGGATATTTATATTTTATGGGGATGTGATAGAACGAGAAAGTAATAAAATAACAGTTGGGTGTGTAATTTCTTTAGTTTTATTTTATGTTCCTATTTATAAATATCGATATGAATTATATTGCGCCCATGAAGAATTGGTGAGAAATGCTTATAAAGCGACTGATCATATTGTTATAGCTCCAGATTATTGTTATTGTTGTGTAGCAAGAGATAATTGGTTGGCTCGAAATTTTACTCATCAAGAAATATATAGGCAGTTTAGTAAAGAAGGACTCTCGGCTGTTATAACTAAGGCTAAGGATGTAAAATATATACGGTCAATCTTGCCCGCTACTAAATCGTATATAGCAAAAAGTTGTATTGAGAAAAATGAAGTAAAAGAAAGTGTGTATCGTGTTCCTAAAGACTTTTATTACATAATACGTTTACCTTCTGATTGTGATATTAACAGTATGTTTATCCATACTGTTTCTGAGCCAACAGTGGCGGGATATATCAAAGGTTGGATGTTGCATCAAAGTAATTTGACTTATAATACTCAACGGATTATAGATTTAGATTATTTTTTTGATGACAATTATTGTTATGTAATAGTTTATGATTTTCCTTCGTTGCGTATTCAGGACATAATGATAAAGAGGATGTAGTACTTTATTGCAATTATATCTTTTTTGATTTCCTTGTTCTTAATAATGATTTTAAAGTGTCTTTATTGTGAACTTAACCGTGTTGTTTTATAAAAATAACATGCTTCTTATTGTGAGATTTTTAAATGACTATGAGTAATATATTAATAACTTCCGCAGGAAAACGAGTTAGTTTAGTTAGAATATTTCGAAAAACCTTGCAGAATTTGTTTCCTGATGCAAAGGTGTTTACTACGGATATGAATCCAATGATGGCACCAGCAGGTATTGTGTCAGATAGATGTTTTAAGGTTCCTAAAGTTACAGATGATACTTATATAAATGTTTTGATTGAAATTTGTCTTGCAAATAACATATCTCTTATCATACCAACGATAGATACGGAATTGATTGTGTTGGCAGAGAATAAATCTTTATTGTATAGCAAAGGAATTAAAGCAATTATTTCTGATTATGATTTTATAATGTTATGTCGTGATAAAAGAAAGACATCTGTTTTATTTAGAGAATTGGATATTCGTATACCAGAATTGCGTGATAAAGAGAATCCTATATTCCCTATGTTTGCTAAGCCGTATGATGGCTCACTTAGTAAGGATATTTATATTATAAGAAACAAAGAAGACTTGAATCCCCATATTTTAAATAATTCGAAGCTTCTGTTTATGGAATATATAGATAAAAATCTGTATAAGGAATTTACGGTTGATATGTATTATGGATTGGATAATAGAGTAAAAAGTATTGTCCCGAGAGAAAGAGTAGAGATAAGAGCTGGAGAAATTAATAAAGGGTATACTCGGAAAAACTATATTATTCCATATTTGAGAGAACGTATGGAATATATGCCGGGGGTAATAGGATGTATTTGTATTCAATTATTTTTTAATGAAATAAACCAAGATGTTATAGGTATAGAAATAAATCCGCGTTTTGGTGGAGGGTATCCTTTGTCTTATTACGCTGGAGCAGATTTCCCTAGTTATGTATTGAAAGAATATCTGTTAAATGAATCTATTCCATATACGGAAGACTGGTTGGATAATACCTTAATGCTTCGGTATGATGAAGAAATAATAGTTTATGAAAAGTAATGTAATAGTATTTGATTTAGACGATACATTATATAAAGAAAAAGATTTTTTGCTTTCGGCTTTTAAAGAAATTGCTAATTGGATAGAGATAACTTATTCGGTAAAAGATGTTTTTTCATTTATGCTGAATATTTGGAATGAAGGAAAGGATGTTTTTTCAACATTAATAGGGTATTGGAATTTACCTATACAAAAAGGTGAACTATTGGCTATGTACCGTAGGCATAAACCGAATATTAATCTTGACACGGACACTCAAGAGTTATTAGAAAATTTAGCATTACAATATTCTTTAGGTTTGATTACTGATGGCCGTTCTATAACCCAGTGGAATAAAATTCATGCTTTGAATTTGCAAAACTGGATGCAAAAGGGAGATATAGTTATTTCAGAAGAGTTTGGAAGCGAGAAACCCTCTTTAGATAATTTCATTTATTTTCAACATAGATACCCACATGCAAGGTATATTTATGTGGGCGATAATACAGCTAAAGATTTTCTTGCTCCTAATATTTTGGGATGGGAAACTGTTTGTTTATTGGATAATGGAGAAAATATTCATAAACAACATTTTGACCTTGATAGAAGATATTTACCTAAATATTGTATTGACAATATAAAATCATTGTTTAATGTTATTTAGGGGGATAGAGAAAATATAATGATGCTGTAATTACTTTGTTGGAAGATTTAGAAAACAGTCTCTGAACAGGCTTTTCAAGTAGGTGAGATTATAGGGCTACTCTATTAAAACATAGTGGCTTTGGTTGTGTCTCTCAATATATAGGAGTTTATGAAACAAAAAATATTGATTCTTTTATCTATTCTTTTTCTGCTTTTTTATATTTATTCTTTAAGTATTTCTCCTTATGGTGTGGATCATGGTTATTACGTATCCGTGAGTAAGTGTTTGGCAGAAGGAATGATTCCGTGGAAAGACTTTCAATTAATCTATACTCCGTTGGGTATGTACTTTATGGCTATTCCGTATATGGTTGGAGGACTAGGATTATCATCAGCGTGGGCACAGGCTGTATTTTTTCTTTTTATAGTAGGAACAGCCGTTTTAGTGTATTATATATTATCTGAATTTGATTTGAAAAATTCCACAAAATGGTTAAGCGTATTATTTTATTTGATGCTCTATTATTCATCAGATACATTGTCTGTTGAGCTAGAACCTTTTGCTGTTTTTTGGTGTTTGTTGGGAGTTTTGTTTTTGTTGAAGTTTAATAAACAAGAGAAAGGCACGTTATATTTGTACGGAGCAGGACTGTGTGCTACATTGTCTTTTTTATCCAAGCAATACGGAGTGATAATTTTACTTGTATATATTTGCATGTTGTTATTGGGAAAGCGGAAAAGGATAATGAATATTGGAATACTTTGCTCCTCATCATTGATAAGTGTTCTGGTTTATTATGTTTGGATGGGATGGATTGTTAATGACTTTAGCTTTTATCAAGATTTAATGGGTAATGACTACCCAAGCAGATGGCAAACTTTTTTTCTTGGGGAGTTAAGTTCTTCTTCTTAAAGTCATGTGTTTTTATAGTTATATTACCAGTTGTTTATTCCAAACTGAGCAGTGTCAAAAAAAGAATGGTGCTGATTTCGATTGTGGGAATATTGCTCTTCTCGTTACAGTTTTATGTCCGGCAATATTCTCATTATTGCTTGTTTATGTATCCATTTGTTGTTTTTATTTTTGCTTTTGTTTGGGATTCGATTACCTATAAGTTGTCATACTTGTTTCCGATTGGGAATATCTGTTGTGTTTTGATTTTATGTTATTTAGATTATGCACGAACGGAGCAGGGACAGATAAAACTGATCCAACAATCGCTTTATAAAGAAATATCCAAGCAACTTCCTGCACCGACAAAAACAATCGTAGGGATAAAGGAATGTTTGCAAGGACCTCAAATTTTTTCTGAAGTAGAAAATGTGAAACCTGTAAATTATTTATGTAATAAATTTGGTTTTGATTCTACCGAATATCCTGAACGTGTATTGAAACTTTTTCCGGATGCTGAATGTATGATAGTGGATGATGATTATTTGTCTTGGGTTTATCAATTAGATTCAATTCAAGTCAGTAAGCAATTACAAAGAATGTCATTAGTGACAACGATATATCCTTATAAAATAAAAATATATAAAACTGTAAGAAAGTAAATCAAATTAATATCTTATGAAATCGTTAGTATTGGTTATTACATGTTTTATCATGTCATTTGGCATGGAGGTAAAAGCATCAGTTTTTCATTTAAATCAGACTGTTGATCAAACCGTTACACAGGCGGTGAAAGAGAAAAACTGGAAGTTGAAGGTAGATATGGCTTTCTTGAGCGATGGAAAAACTCAGGCGTTGCCTTCCGATTCGTGTTTTATGATGGTGAATGGGGCAGATGCTACCCTTTGTTTGCCGTATGTGGTGAACGAACAGAGTGATGAAAAGGTGAGTTTGCAAGGAAAAGTAACGGCTTATTCGTTCCGCGATAAGGGAGACCATTATACCGTTAATCTGCATGTTACGTGCGAAGCGAAAAACTATTCGTTTACGATACACGTGTATAAAGAAGATGGATTGGGGTCTATTCTGCTTAACTCGTCGAAATTGAGTTATAGTGCGGAGCTGGTAAAATGACAGCCTATGTATAGACACTGTTTGAAGCGTGTTTTTGATTTCTTGTTTGCATCGGTTGCCTTGTTGATTTTGTTGCCTGTTTTGCTGTTGATAACGGTAGGGCTGCATGTCGCTAACAAGGGGGCCGGTGCATTTTTTTTTCAAGAACGCCCCGGTAGATATGGCAAGTTGTTCAAAGTCATTAAGTTTAAGACAATGACTGATGAACGCGATGAGCAAGGACAGTTGCTGCCCGATGCGGAGCGCCTGACGAAAATCGGAAAGATAGTACGCTCGCTTTCGATTGATGAATTACCTCAGCTGGTCAATGTGCTGAAGGGAGATATGGCGCTTATCGGGCCTCGGCCTCTGTTGCCCCAATACCTGCCTTTGTACAGTAAAGAGCAGGCACGCCGACACGAGGTACGTCCCGGTATTACAGGTTGGGCACAGGTTCACGGACGGAATGCCATCAGTTGGACGAAAAAGTTTGAGTTGGATGTGTGGTACGTAGATCATTGTTCGTTTCTGCTCGACGTGAAGATTTTTTTCCTGACCATCAAGAAAGTGCTGGTCAGGGAAGGTATTTCGCAGGAAGGACAGGCTACGATGGAATATTTTAACGGTAAGAATTAAAGTTTAATTTAAAAGTATATCGTTTGGTATTTTACTAATGAAAACTTAGTGTAAAGTTATAAAAATGAAACGTAAGATTATTCGTATTACAACAATTCCAATGTCTTTGAAAATCTTGTTTCCCGGACAACTGAAGATGTTGGCAGAGGAGTATGAAGTGGTAGCCGTTTCATCTCCCGGCAAAGAGTTAGACGAAGTGGGCAGGAGAGAGGGAGTGCGCACGGTGGCCGTACCGATGGAGCGTCATATCTCGCCTTTTAAAGATTTAGTTTCTCTGTGCCGGCTTATCCGGCTGTTTCGTAAGGAGAAGCCGTGGATGGTACATTCGCATACCCCGAAAGCGGGACTGTTGGCGATGTTGGCGGCATGGATGTGTGGCGTTCCGGTGCGTATCCATACGTTTACCGGACTGGTGTTTCCTACGGCGGTAGGTATGAAGCAACGCCTGCTGATGGCTACCGACCGGTTGACGTGCGCTTGTGCCACGCTGGTTAATCCCGAAGGGAAAGGTGTGAAGCGCGATTTGGAGCGGTATCATATTACTTCAAAGCCTTTGCGCATTATTGGCAACGGGAATGTAAACGGTATCGATTTGTCGTATTTCAGTCGGACGCAGGAGGTTTGTAAAACCGCTGCGACCGTTCGTGAAGAGGGCTGCGTTACGTTCTGTTTCGTTGGTAGAGTAGTGGGAGACAAGGGAATGAATGAACTGGTCCGGGCTTTTTTGCGTTTGTATGCGCAGCATACTCAGGTGCGGTTGCTGTTGGTCGGTCCTTTCGAAGATGAGTTAGACCCGCTGCAGCCCGATACCAAGCAAATCCTCTTGAACCATCCTGCCATACGTTTTATGGGTTGGCGGAGCGATATCCGTCCTTTCCTTGCCGCATCGGATGTTTTTGTCTTCCCCAGTTACCGCGAGGGCTTTCCCAATGTCGTTTTGCAAGCCGGGGCGATGGGACTGCCTTGTATCGTGACTGATATCAACGGATGTAATGAAATCGTACAGGAAGGAGTGAATGGCTTGATTATTCCACCCCGCGATGAAAACAGTCTTTATGAGGCGATGTATAGGCTGGCAACACATCCGGAAGAGCGGGAATTAATGGCTCAACAGGCTCGTCCGATGATAGCGAATCGGTATGAACAGCATGATTTATGGAATAAGTTAAAAGAAATTTATCAAGCTCAAATCAAAAAATAGCTATGTATTTTATTCTCTCCTCGTTGCTTTCATTTGTTTGTAATCCTGTGTTTTATATCATTGTATGTTTGGTTTTGACATGGTTGGTTAAGAACCGAATCGTAAAAAAAGTTTTATATGGCGTGAACATTGTTCTTGTTATATTGTTTACTAACCAGCCGTTTTCCCGGTTTGTCAAGGAACAATGGTATAAAGAGTATGACCATCCGCTTCCGGCAGGCAAGGTATATCAGTATGGCATTGTATTGGGCGGATACAGCAACTGGGACTGGGAAAGAAATCGAGTAGAATTTAGTGAGATAGCCGACCGCTTATTGGCTGGCATTTATTTATATAAACAAGGAACAGTTAAGAAATTGGTTTTAGCTTCCGATGGTTCGATTATCGAAAATCCTACGGGGCAGGGACCGAAAGGTAATCCGAGAGGGATGATGGCTTTCTTGCGGGCGATGGGTATGCCTGAGCATGATGTGATATTAGAGGTCAAGGCACGTAACACCCGGGAGAATGTTACACGTACGCTGGAGTTGCTGGGCGACAGTCTGCGCACTTCTCCTTCGCTGCTGATAACATCGGCAGTCCACATGCGCCGCTCGTTGTCGGCTTTCCAAGCCGAAGGTTTGCATCCGGACTATTACATTACCGATACGCAGGTGCGGATAGACGGTGAGGGGGACAGCTGGATGCCATCGCTCCAAACCTTGTCTGAGTGGCCGGAACTGTTGCATGAGTGGATTGGGTATTTGGTGTATAAAGTAAAAGGATGGTGAAGTCGTGGTAGAGGCTTTTTTCAACGTTATCCGGCATGATTCGGAGTGTGAAAAAATTCTACCCATAGTGCAGGTAAGTTCTATGGGTAGAACCGGGGAACTTTACCGCATGAAACAAGGAACGCTAACGGTTGCGTTTTCCAGAATATCTGATTAGATTTAATGTGTTGTTAATCAGACTTGTAGATTAGAACGGATTCATGATATTTTATTTATAATTTTAATGATAAAGATATGTTTAAAGGTAATTTGTTGAAATTCGTTTCGCATGGTGCATGGGCTTTTCTGATACTGGGAGTGACTGCGTGTGTAGATAACGACTACGATTTGACGAAAGACATTGATTACACCGTTACGGTGGGAGGTGACTTGAGTATTCCGGGGAGCAACACGGAAGCCATTACGCTGAAAAAGATTCTGGACATGGATGAAACCAGCATCGTGAAGGCCGATGAGAATGGCTTTTATTCGCTGGTAAAGTCAACGGCTCCGCAGCAAACCGATGTGAAGGTTGACAGTATTTTGTTTAATAACGAGATGTTTGATTCTGAAGGAGCGGAAACATTCCTTGAAATGCCTCAGGGGATGTTTGATGCGTTGCCTGAAAATGAGGCAATAGAGTATCCGGTTCAGCGGGAAGTTACATCGGTTACTGCTGAAAAAACAGACGTTACGGATGAGTTGCTGGCGATTGACAGCGCAGTTACGGAACTGCCAATGGATTTGGAATATCGTTTCCTGCCCGATAACGACTTGCAGAAGATTTATCTGAAAGCCGGATATCAAATTGATTTTCCGGATTACGTAGTAATATCGGAGGCTGAGAACACCGATAAATCGTTGATAGAAGTCCGCAATGGGAAAAGCATTTTCTTCAAAAAAGATTTGATGGTTAATGAAAACGGATTGAATATCCCCGTTATGATTCGCGTATTGGATTTTACCAATATGCCCGAAGGCAGTGGCTTTACTTATCCGAGCAAAATGAAAATAGACATGGAACTTGTTTCGGAAGGACAGATTTATTTCTATAAAAAAGACTTTGTGCAAAATACCAACCGGCATAACATTCATTTCATGAGAACGCCTCGACTGCGTGAGGGAAAGATTATGAACTGTAAGGTTAAGGTTCAGCCGGAGATAAACATCGAGATGGAATCGATACAGATAGATAATCTTCCGGACTTCTTGTCTGATGAAGACGTGGTAGTCGATTTGGTCGATCCCAAGTTTTATGTAACGGTAACCAACTCTGCTCCGGTGGATGTCAACCTTAATGCCACGATAACTGCGCATCGGAAAGACGGCAGTAGTTCCATTCAGGTAGGAGACAAACACGGTGTTCCGGTGGTGATACCGAAGAGTGTTGAAAATTATGTGATTTGTTTCCATAAACAAAACACCGAGGTTGAAGGTGCCGACCAGAGCATTCAGCTTACCGACATGGATGTGTTGATAGAAAAGATTCCTCAATATATCAGCATTGACGATATTGAATCGAACGTGCCCGACCGGTATTACTACGTGCGTCCCGGACGTACCTACTCTGTACTGACCGAAACTCGGATAGATGCTCCGCTGACGTTTGGCGAAAAAACAAATATTGTTTATCGGGATACGTTGGACGGATGGCATGAGGATTTGGATAAATACGACATGAAGGCTGCTACGATAACAATGGATGCCGTAAATGCGATACCGCTGAATATGAAACTGGACGTACAGGCGATTGACGTAAACGGCAATGAAATTCCGGACATCGTTGCTACGGTGGATAAAAGCATTGCCGCAGGCTATATGGAACAACCAACCACTACTACGATAACTATTCAGTTGACTTCACAAAATGGTTCGATATCTAAATTAGACGGTTTGTTGCTAATAGCTAACGCTACGTCTCCCGCCACGAATGAGTCACAACAGTTAAATGAGAATCAAACCTTGACGCTTACCAATGTGCGTGTATCGGTTAAAGGAGGAGTAAAAATAGATTTGAATTAAAAGACACTGAAGTTATGATAAAGAAATGTAGTTATTATTGTGGAACAAGTATTCTGTTGTGGTTGGTGTGTGTGTTTGCTGCTGTTGCTCAGCAGCCGCTTCGTTCGGGGTATTTTTTAGACGGTTTTTATTATCGTCATCAGTTGAATCCTGCATTTGCTGCCGAACGTAATTATATCAGTATCCCTGTCCTCGGAAATATCAACGTTGAGGCGCAGGGAAATATCGGAGTCAGTACGTTTTTATATCCGTATCAGGGCGACCGTCTGACTACTTTTCTGAATGAAAGCGTAGGAACGGATGAGTTTATCGGTAAGCTGAAAGACAGAAACCGTTTTAACGTTAATCTGAACCTGTCGGTGCTTTCTTTCGGATTTCATAAGTGGGGAGGATTCAATACTTTCGATATAAACCTGAAGTCATCTACCGGCTTTTCGTTGCCGTCTCAGTTGTTCGAGTTTATGAAGTTGGGTATGCAAGGCGAGAGTACGGAATATCGCATGGATAATATCAACATCCATACCAATAATTATGCTGAAGTGGCACTCGGACACTCACGTCAGATTAACGAACGCCTGCGTGTAGGCGGTAAGTTCAAGCTCTTGGTGGGACTTGGTAATGCCAGTGTCAAGATGAATGATGTACGTGTAAACCTCTCGCAAGACAAATGGATGGTACAAGCGAACGGTGAAATGAATACTTCCGTCAAGGGACTGCATATACCTACCAAGCAGGAGAGCGGCAAAGATGTGAATACCGAAGCCGAAAAAGACTTGGTAGACTGGGAAAATATCGACTTTGATACTCCCGGACTTTCGGGAATGGGTGCGGCAATTGATTTGGGTGCATCTTATAAGTTGAACAATGAAATTACCCTGTCGGCAGCGTTATTGGATTTCGGTTTCATCTCATGGCATAATACCATCCACGCTGTTACGTCCAATAAACCGTGGGAGTTCAGTGGCTTTCAAAACATTGCCATCGATTCGGATTTGGGGGATGACGACCCTAATTCGTTGGAATCTCAGATAGACGATTTGGGTAAGGGGTTGGAAGAATACGCCAGCTTTCACCGCCGTTCTACGGGAGGAAGCCGTACAGCCATGCTGGGAGCTACGCTCAACTTAGGTGCCGAATACGTTCTTCCGGTTTACCGGAAACTGAAATTCGGCTTCCTGTCTACCACCCGCATTAACGGAAAATACAGTTGGAGCGAAGGTAGACTGTCTGCCAATGTAGCTCCGGTGTCATGGTTCGAAGCAGGAGTTAACTACGGGCTTTCCTCGTTCGGTTCGTCCTTCGGATGGATAATCAACTTCCACCCCGCCGGTTTCAACTTCTTTATCGGTATGGACCATCTGATGGTGAAAGTAACTCCGCAGTATTTCCCTGTTCACCGCGCCAATGCCAACTTCAGCATAGGGTTTAACGTTCCTTTCGGTAAGAAGTGTTCATAAAGGATTAACATTTTATCTACATGGAAATAGCCAACTGACTCTCTGCGAATCGGTTGGCTATTTTTGTTTGTTGTAATCCGGTGTTTATCCATAGCGCGTAGCATTAGTAATACGTAAGCATCCGATAAAGTGTAAGCATCCGATAAAGGTAAGCATTCGATAAACTACAAGTTTTAAACCTTTATATACAACAATAGCGACTG
>ENA-ORSI01000223-ORSI01000223.1-human-gut-metagenome-genome-assembly--contig:-NODE-223-length-60097-cov-12.961510_pt1 | contig 60097 bp, 49 predicted proteins | sample MGYA00242187_ERZ509154 | MGnify/ENA primary metagenome ERZ509154 (study PRJEB26280, sample SAMEA2338627) | human gut metagenome | biome: human gut; feature: human-associated habitat; material: faeces...
CAGACGATGCAGAGGCATTCACTATGAAACTAACATATACTGCTCAAAAGCTTTCTGACGATTACGAAAAAGACCAACTTCATACCGGGTGTGATCTTAATTTACATAACAATTATTTACGAAAAGCGGTTTTAAGCGATTGGAAATTTGAAGGCGGTACTATTAGCGGAACTTTTAAAGGTTATTATGTTACATCGTTCAGAAGTGACGGTACAGCAAATACATGGAAAGAATTTACGCTGACATTCAAAAACGGAATTTTACAAAAAGCAACTTGGTAGGAGGTTATTATGAAATTTATCGCAGAAGAAAAAACAGTTTGTGAAAACGATAAGGATAAAGCTCCTGCTGAATCCGAAGTCATTTTTGCAGAAGAAACAGGAGGCAATGATGAAAATACAGCATTACAAACTTAATTTAGACCTGCTCAAAAATACATCAACTCCGGTTTTATACAGTCATCAATTAGACAAAAAATCAAGATTTATTGATGTAACACTTACAGCTAATGATGCAGAAGTTACCCTTGACAGTACAATGACTGCTGTTCTTAACGCTACAACTAATAATGTTATAGTTGCAGAGTCTCAAAATTGCACAATATCAAATAATGTAATTGTTGTTGAGCTTACCGATAAAGTCTTATCTTTGCCGGGCGTGACTAAATGTGAGGTTGTGCTGTCTGACAGCAGCGGAGCTGTTATTACAGCACAGCATTTTATTGTTAAAATCACTGAAAAAGCTATTAACAGTAAGTCAAAATACGAAACGAACGGCGGTACACTCGCAACAAAAGATGACATAAACGCAGCAATCGAAAAAGTAAAAGATGAAGTACTTACAAAAGCGGACAAGGCGGATACTCTTGCCGGTTACGGAATTACCGATGCTTATGATAAAAAATATCTGGATAAGGCACTAAAGGACAAACTTAACAAAATGCCGTTTGATACTGTACCTGTGAAGAACAGTCCTAACTATGTAACGAGCGGCACATTATATAACTGTGTTAATACCCTTAATCAAAGTATTGCGGCGAAGTACGACCGCTCAAATTTCGAGAGCGGTACAGGAGAATTATCTCCTGCGCAGGCGATTTATGACGGCAACGAGGGCGGTTTTAACTATGTGAAAAACGGCAAGGTGGTTACGGTGTCGGTAAATATTACAAAACTTGTTGCGGATAAATCGTATATTCAGATGGCAGGCTTGCCTTTCCCTGCAAAAAACGAAAGTCGATTTTCGAGTATTGCTGTGTACTCAACTACAAATAAGCTGAGAAATATCCGTCTTGACGGCTCATGGCTTTACATCAGCTCGCCAACGGATAAATTTGCAGAGGACGAGAAAATCAATTTTACAATTACATATATAAGACAGTAGGAGGTAATTCTATGGAACTTAAAGAAAAAATCACACTCGATATGCTTACAAAAGACAGTGTAAGCGTATTAAGACAGAAGTTTGTTGTTATCGACGGCACAGAAATGCAGGTCGGCGGCAATGTTCGCAACGCTTACAAAAACTGTGATGAGGATAAGTCAATCTTAAAAGAACAGCTTTCAGAAGAATATTATAACGCTGTTATGGCTGTATGGGAGGTTTAATATATGTCAAAAATTACTTGTGTTGATATTTCAGAATTTCAGCAAGGCATTAATTTTAACAAAATGAAAAACGACGGTATAAAAGCGGTCATTATAAGAGCAGGCTACGGCAGAGAATCAAGTCAGAAAGACAGTATGTTTGAAAGCCATTACAAAAACGCAAAAAGCGAAAATATGATGATTGGTGTGTACTGGTACAGTTACGCAGACAGCGTCGGCGATGCAGAAAAAGAGGCAAAGGCTTGTCTTGAGTGCATTAATAACAAATCTCTTGATATGCCGATTTATTATGATTTGGAAGATAATTCACAAACTAAATTCGGCAAAGCAAAACTTACAGAGATTGCAGAACGCTTCTGCGAAACTATCAAGAAAAGTAACTACAGAGCAGGTGTATATGCTAATCTGAATTGGTTTAATAATTATCTTGATTATGATAAGTTAAAGAAAAAGTACAGTATCTGGCTTGCACAGTACAATGACAAAGCAGAGATTGACTGTGATATTTGGCAGAACAGCTCAACGGGCAAGGTCAGCGGTTACGGCGGTAACATTGACACAAATGTAATTTACAACGATAACATCTTCGGCAAATCTGAAACAAATGTTAAAAAGCCAACGCTGACATATAGAGTCTTTGCAGACGGCAAGTGGTACAATGAGGTCAAAGGTTTGTCGAATATAGCAGGCAGAGCGAAGCAGGCTATTTCTGCGGTTGCTGTTAAGGTTAGTAACGGTAAAATTAAGTACAGAGTGCATTTGCTCAATGGAGATTGGTTACCTTGGGTGACAGGCTATGACATTGACGATGATGTAAACGGCTATGCAGGTATCAAGGGCAAAGTAATTGACGGATTGCAGGTTGAGTTTGAGGGTGTCGGCGATTTTAAAGCTACATACCGTGTCAGAAAGCAGGGCAAGAGCAGTTTCTTTGATTGGCAGTACAACTCAGAGCAGGACAGCAAACAGGACGGCTACGCAGGACTTCTCGGCACTAAAATTGACGGCTTGCAGATTACATTGACATAATTTTGGAGGTAAAATATTATGGTAAATTATATTGGAATTAAAAAAATTAAAGCTGAACCTATGACAAGAGGTGATTATAACAAATTCAGAGGCTGGAATATCCCTGAAAACGAAAATCCAAATGACAAGGGATATATAGTAAAATATTCTGATGGTTATATCTCTTGGAGTCCAAAGTCAGTTTTTGAAGAAGCTTATGATGAAATTGGAAATAAACCTTTGATTGATACAGTTGTATTAATGAAAAGCAATGATTATAAAGAAAGATTTATTGCAGAGTATCAGCAATTGGTAATCCGTTATAAGGGATTGAAGAAAATGCTTGATAATTTGGATAAGGGAGAACTATCTTTCGTTCCGGCTTGTCCACGCAGTACATATAATATGCAGATTAAATCAATGGCAGACTATATTGCCGTACTCGAAGCAAGGGCGGTTATGGAAGGTATCGATTTGTGGGAGGTATAAAACAATGAAAGACAATTTTAAAAAATGGATAAAAGCTGCTGCCGTGCGTGCTATTAAGACTGTTGCTCAAACAGCTATTGCAACCATTGGCACAACAGCAATGATAAGAGAGGTTGATTGGGCAGTTGTATTGTCAACCAGTGCGTTGGCAGGTGTTCTATCTGTCCTTACAAGTATAGCAGGCTTGCCGGAGGTCGAGAGCAAATAAATTATTTTTCCCTTCATAATAATGCCCCAAACATTAATATTATGGAGGTACAAAATGAAAAGTTTTATAGGCTGGATAGGTGGCAAAAGTCATCTGAAAAATCAAATCATTTCGCTTATTCCTGCTGAGTGCGAGCGTTACATAGAGGTATGCGGCGGAGCAGGCTGGGTGCTTTTTGGAAAAAATAAAATCAAAGGTCAAATGGAAGTGTTCAATGATATTGACGGTGATTTGATTAATCTTTATCGTCAAATTAAGTATAATTGTTCACAATTGCAGTCTGAAATTGACTGGCTTCAATCCCGTGAATTATTTAATCAGTATCGCTATGAGATTGAAAATAAAATTGAGCTGTCTGACTTACAGAGAGCAGCCCGGTACTTATATCTTATAAAGTGCAGCTTTGGCAGTAATCGAAGTTCGTTTGCTACAGCCGTGAAAACGATAAGTAATATAATTGATGCTCTTCCTACTTATCAAGCAAGGCTGAAAAATGTTATAATAGAAAACAGGGATTTTGAATCACTTATTAAAACATATGACCGTGAAAAAGCTGTGTTCTATATAGATCCGCCATATGTAGCCTCAGAACGCTATTATAACAAAAAATATGTAAGCTTTAATAATGGTGACCATATCCGTTTAAATGCCGTTTTAAAGGCGATTAAAGGGCGTTTTATACTATCTTATAATGATTGTGATTTTATCAGAAATCTTTACAAAGATTATAACATTAGAAACATAAGCAGGCATAACTTACTGCCTGTAACAAATGAAAATCGTGCAGAATTCAAAGAAGTTATAATAACAAATTACTAAATTAGTAATAATATTACATATTTATGTAAATAATAACGCTTTAAGGTATTATATTACTTGGGGCGTTATTATGATTAAGATCCATTTATCTACTATTCTTGGCAAATATCGCATGACACAAGCAGAATTGGCGAGGAAAACAGGTATCAGACCTGCAACTATCTGCGACATTTATAATGAAATGTGTGATAGAATTAATCTTGAACATTTGGATAGAATATGCGAGGTTCTGAACTGTGATATTTCAGAATTGCTCGAATATCAACCAAATAAGATTAAAAAAACAGGTAAAGATCTTATTGTAGAAGCAAATGGAAACAGAAAAATGAATAAAAAATGAAAATACCCACGCAGATTTGGATTTTCTGCGTGGGTATTTTTTTGCAACATTATACATTTTTATAAACAATCAATTTTTCTATTTTATGCGAAAAGTTTTTTCATTTTGTGCGAAAAGCTACAATTGGATATTCCAGTAGAACCGCCTCCAAAGTTTGGCTTTATGACAAGAGGAAGCTTTAAGTTTTTTATAGCTTCAATGACATATTCTTTATTATCAAAATTTCTTACCAAAAAACAAGGTGCAGATTTTATTCCAAACTGTTTTGCAAATAATTTAGATGTGTATTTATCATTGCAGATCATATGTGTATAATCATCAGCACCTATATATCGCATGTTCATTCCTTCACATATACCGGGAATTATACTTTTGGAATCTGGGGTATTTTTACCATACTTCATTGGGAATATCAAATCGTTTTTATGTTGTTTAATATTATCCACAAAATCTTCAATTTTTGTATACATTTGAAATTCTTTACAACAATTTTTTATTGCATTCGAAATTTTTTGAGTAGCAATGCTATTGTTTCCTTCCAAATTACGGTCAGAAATAGAAGCCTCGGTTCTTTTTGTGTTACTATCTGTTACTAATACAATTTTTTCATTAATCATTTTAAACATCCTTTCTCATAGATAATTTAAAGTTATCCTTCATTTATTAAGACATAATTAAAAAAGTTATAGAAAACAAATACACCACAAACGAATTATCTGTGGTGTAGTAATAATACTTATAAAATAATTTATTCAATAAAATGTATCCTATTAGAAAGGAAATTCTTATGAACAAGGATGATATATTTAGGACGATTCAAGAATATACAACAGATGTTCCGCTACTTTTGATTGGAACAGGAGCATCTATACCAGTAGGTATTCATGGTATGCCGGAATTGGCAAATTATTTACTAGATAATTTAGATTCAAAATATTCTAGTGATAAAAATTGGTGCGATATATCTAAGAAGTTGAAGAGTGGTATTGATTTAGAAAGTGCTATGACATCGTATCATTTAGATGAAAATTTACTAAATGATATAAAGAAGCTTACTTGGAAATTGGTAACTGATGCTGATTTGAAATTGTTTTATGAAAAAGTTCTTTTTGGACAAGATTTACCGTTGTCATTATTACTTCACAAGTTAATACAGCCTCATCCTTATAGTATTGATATATTGACCACAAATTATGATAGATATATTGAATATTGTTGTGATCAAATAGGTGTTATGATTGATAATAGATATAGTGGTATGTATTTAAAGAAGACTAATCATCACGAATTGAACAAGAAGAATGTTGTAAATTTACTTAAAGTACACGGTTCGCTCGATTCTTTTAGCGATGAGAAAACCAATGAAAGTATATCTATTCCATTGCAACAGAATATTCCAAATGGTTTTATACCAGAAATAATAACACCAGGTTCAGATAAGTATAAAGCGATTCTTACTTCTACAAGTAGAGAAATCTTACATAATGCAGATTCGTTGATTGATAAAGCATCTAATTTCTTATGTATTGGTTATGGCTTTAATGATAGTCAAATTCAAGAAAAAATAATAACTAAAATTAAGGCAGGAACACCTATAGTGGTTGTTACAAAAAGTTTAACAGATAATGCACTTGATATTATTAATAGCAATAGTGGAAATTATGCCGTGATAATGGATGGAGGAGAAAATAAAACAAGATTTATTATAAATAAAACTGATATAACCCTGGAAGGCGTTTACTGGACTATTGATGGATTTAATGAAATAATATAAAGGAGATTTTATATGTCTATTTTTACTTTTAATGACAATTCATATGTAGGCACTGTACAAGCTGTAGATACGGCAAGTGTAGTAGTAAGTGTGGAGAATGAGACGGTATTATCTAACATAAAGGTTAATAATCTTGTTATTATAAATGCATCTAAAGAGAGACAAACTCTCATTGGTATGGTTAATAAAATTATTAGAAAGTTTAATGATCTTATTCAGTTGGAAGATGATGAAGAAATTACCACTGAAGATATAGTTAAGATTAATCTTATTGGTACTTTATTGGATAAGGATGGTGTTGATACGAATGTATTTAAGAGAACATTAGAATCAGTACCTGAGATATCATCAAAATGTTACTGCATGGATGATAAAAATTTAACTAGTTTTATGGAAGTGATTTCTTCTACTTCACAATGTAGTGGAACTCCCCTTAATATAGGTAAATATGCATTGAGTAAGCATGCGGATGCATATTTAGATGGAAACAAGTTTTTTCAGAAGCATGCTGTAATCGTTGGTAGCACAGGATCTGGAAAGTCGTGTACAGTTGCAACTGTTATTGAGCAAATAGCTTTATTAAAATCATCAAATGCTATATTGTTTGATATTCATGGTGAATATTCGCCAATTACAGGTGATAATATTAAGCATTATAGAGTGGCAGGACCAAATGATACTTACTCAGATGATGTTTTATTTTTACCATATTGGTTGTTAACATATGAGGAAATGATGTCGATGATGTTGGATCGTGGAGATAATAATGCACCTAATCAAGCCATGTTATTTAGTAAAACTGTATTGCAAAAGAAGAAAGAGTTTTTATCCAATAATGGTTTAGAAGAAATGGTAGATGACATAACTATAGATAGTCCAATTCCATATGAAATGGATAAATTAATTGATCAATTTGTATTTTATAATGAAGAAATGGTAGATGGTGCAAAAGCTAATACTAAGAAAAAAGGTGATTACAATGGTATATTATCGCGTTTTATACAGAGATTAGAAAACAAAATCAGCGATAAAAGACTCAATTTTATGTTTTCACAAGATGAGAATTTGATTAATTCTGATTATATGAATGAATTATGTCAAAAATTATTGTTATCAGCATCTGATGGTGGTGGAATAAAAATAATTGATTTTTCTGAAGTCCCATCAGATATATTGCCGTTGATTGTTTCTTTAATTGCTAGAATTATTTTTTCAGTTCAACAGTGGATTGATAAAGGTAAAATACATCCTATTGCTATTTTTTGTGATGAAGCACATTTGTATATTCCACAGAATGTTAAACAAGGAATGGAATCGTTAAGTTTAATGAGCTTTGAAAGAATAGCAAAAGAAGGAAGAAAATATGGAGTTGGATTAGTAGTAATTACTCAGAGGCCATCTGAAGTAGACAGAACTGTATTGAGTCAAAGCAGTAACTTTGTCGCTATGAGATTAACTAATGCAGACGACCAAAATGTTATAAAAAAGCTGTTGCCAGATAGCATCGGTAATTTTGGTGACTTACTACCGGTTCTTGATGTTGGTGAAGCTTTAGTTGTTGGAGATGCAAGCTTGTTACCAAGTAGAATTTTAGTGAAACGTCCAGATCCAGAACCAAACAGTTCAACTATTAAATTTTGGGATGAATGGTCAAAAGAGAGTGTTGATAATTTAATTGATAAAGCTGTTGACTCAATGAGAAAACAATCAAAGTAAGATAATATGTAATTTAATTAAATGAAAATTAAAGGTGTATTACTTAAGTAATCACTGATTAAAGATTTCTTTTTCTATAAAAAAGTATAGCCACCCCTAATAACTCAATATAGGTTCACGAACGACTGTTTTTTTAGATTTATATTGTTTTTTCTACTTTTGAGCGCAGTTACTCATAATCGGCAAAGCTCGGCTTTTTGAGAAGATCTTTGTGTATGAGTATATAGAGATTTGCAAATGTGCGTAGTAGATTTTGTTACGCAAATTTTTTTAAATCCCTCGTACCTAACTTTCTTGTATCCAAAGATATTCTTCATAATTTGGAAGATATATTCAACTTTTCCTCTAACAGCAGATTTCTGTTTCTTGATTTCGCATTGTTTGTTCTAAAATCAATACTTGAAAGATTTTCATCGTTGATAATTCCATCTCGTTTGTTCAAAGCAATGTACGATGATTATTTCTAAAATCTCGTTCTATGTAAATTTTTGGGGGGATTTTTTATATCAGAAATATATTATGATGCTTACAAAATTGTATGTAAAAATCGTCAATTATTTTACAAATTGCAACAGTTGCTATTGTATATGTTGTGTATTGTGTTTCTCGTTTATTCTATGATAAAATAAAATAATACTCCAACATAAATCGTCCTTCTTTATTATAATAACATGTTAATCTAATATGGGCAAAGATGATATGATGAGGAGTTGTATGGAATGAGGTTAAGAAAAATGAAAGTATTTATTAGTTGGTCAGGCAATAAAAGTCTTAAAGTTGCACAATTACTTAGAGAATGGCTTCCATATATTATTAATTCAATCGAACCGTATGTTTCTTCTGATGATATAGATAGAGGTGCTCGTTGGAGTGTAGACATTGCCAAAGAGTTAGAAGATTCGACTTTTGGTATATTATGCGTGACTAAAGATAATCTAGAAGCTCCGTGGTTATCTTTTGAAGCAGGAGCTCTTTCAAAAACAATGGAAAAATCTTTTGTTGCACCATTTTTATTTGATATAAAGCGTTCTGAAGTTAAGGGACCCATTTTACAGTTCCAGTCTACCATTTTTGAAAAAGACGATATTAAAAAATTGGTTAAGACATTGAATAAGGCATGCGGAGATGCTGGAATTTCTGAGACTCGTATTGATAAATCATTTGAAGTTTGGTATCCGACATTGGAAGAAGGACTAAATAAACTCAAAAATTTATCTTCAAGTAACATAGAAACGCAACAAGCTGAAGAATCTATCCATGCATCTGAGATTCTCGAGGAAATTCTTGAATTATCTAGGGATAATCAAAAATTATTAAAAAATCCTGATAAAAAAGTATATGAAGATATGGATAAAATTAAAGAGATTCTTGAAAGTGTAGATAGGCGTAGTTCTATATCATATGATCAGAAAAGAGTGAACAGAAAATATAGTACAATGCTTCTGGAAGATATTATGCATATGAGTGAAAGTAGAAGCTCTTACGGCTTTCTAATGACATTAAGTTTGTTCAAGGACGATTTTCCTTGGATTTATGATATGGGAAAGGAATTAGTTGACATCTTAAAAGATAACAATGATCCAGAAAATAAGTCAATGGCCATTAGAGATTTTAGAGAAATGGTTGATTACACATGTAGCCATCCTATGATGCGTGAAGTTTTTGGTCGCAGCAAAGGTGGTATGATGCTAATGAAAGAACTTCCGTATGTTTTAATGAAATATATGGATGACATGGCAGATAAATATGCAAATAATTAGCTTAAAATTAGCTAATAATATACAGATGCAAAAAAATAATTTTAGCATGACTGGCTTGCCTATCCTATTTAGATCAGTTGGGTTATTATTTATGTAAGAATTGATTTGATACAAAATATAATTATGTATTAGAATAATAAATCATGAACAGAAAGAAGTATGATATAATTAATGGTGAAAGGGGCTGAAAAAATAAGCTATCAGCAGAGCTTCACCGATATGGAGTACAACAACAGGAAAAGGAAAACTAAAATCAAAAGAGAAGAGTTTTTAGAAGCAATGGACTATCTTATCCATTTGGAAGAGTGGGTCGAAAGAGTAGAACCATGTTATCTAAGTGAGAAAATGCGAACGGGCCGACATGCGGTATTGAAAGTATATTTTATTGCCAATATGTTTTATCTCAGACGGAAGAGTAGAAGAGGCAATGTACGACAGCTATGGCTTTCGTAAGTTTATTAAAATAGTTTTTTTCAACAAATAGGCTTCTGATGCAACAAATTTGTGTAAATTTAGGGAACTGATGATTGACAACGGAATACAAAAAAAGTTTTTTTCGAGAGTATCAACAAATTTATGAATGAGAACAAACTTATCTTAAAAGGCGGTACAATTGTAGACGCTACAATTATTAGCGTTCCTACATCAACAAATAACGAGGCGAAGCAACGTGCTCCTGAAATGCATTCCACAAAGAAAAGAAACCAATGGTATTTTGGTATAAAATGTCATATCTGAGACAGGACTAGTTCACAGTTGCGAAGCCACAAGAGCCAATATCAGCGATATAGAGGTGGCTCACAATCTGTTGCACAAAGACGATAGATTGGCTTACAGAGATTTAGCGTACAGTGCTTTGAACAAACGAAATAAAATTATCAACGATTAAAATCTTTAAAATATTGATTCCAGAACAAACAAAAGGAAACCCTACCGAAAAAAACAAGTGTGAAGAATGACCGGAAGCATATTGGCTCTGCGAAATGGAGAAACAGAAATCTGTTATTAGGGGAAAGGTTGAGTATGTTTTCTACACATTATGAAAAATATCTTTGGATACAAGAAGGTCAGGTATGAGAGATTAAAGAAAAGCTTTGCGCAACGAAATCTACTGTTATGCTCATTTGCAAATCTCTATATGCTCATACACGGAGATCTTCTCAAAAAGCCGAGTTTTTCCGATTGTGAGTAACTGTGTCCAAAAGCAGTAAAAACCAATTGAAATCAAAAAACAACAGATTAAAAGCAATTACTTGTGAACCTATATCTTATTATTAAGGTTGACTGTACTTTGTTATAGAAAGTCAGGCTTTAATCAATGGTTATTTAACAAATATTAATATTCTGATTTATGGGCGAGAATAGAGGAAAATCAACTGTTTTCAAATATGTACTAATGTGATTTTATATATGGAGAAAACTAAACCTAATTGAAATCATTAAAAAATATGCTTAGATTAAAACCGATGGTAGGAGTATAGATTTGCAAATGCAGATTAGTGATTAACCAGTCAATATATGAAACATTTTATTTTGTGATATTAATTTTATAAATATCACATTATACGCATTGTAATATCTTAATTTTTATGCTGTTTCTCTCCACTCGCCAGAGCGCATGACTGTTAATCATGATGTCACTGGTTCGAGCCCAGTTGGGGGAGCCATAACAGAGTAGTTTTTATAGCTGCTCTGTTTTTTTGTATCCTTTTTTACTCTTGCGTTTTTTCCTTATTTTTCAGAGTCACCTCCTAGTTAATTATAATTTTTTATTTAATAAAAAGCGTTTTTCACCTGTATCAGTATTTTCTAATGTTATAGGAACATTAGAAGGAATACAAAACCCCGGTCTGACTGCACCGACTCCACTTCCCGTGATAGTACTTATCCCTCCCATTCCAATACTGCCATCGTCCGCAACACCAATAATAGTATTTCCATCTCTTAATGCCGGAGTACGCAACAGCCAAGAACTTGATTCCAAATTATCAAATGTTGCTATTCTTTTCGAAGTTTTATCAAAAAACAAAAGTGGCTTTCCCTCTTTGATTGCCGCACGACTTAATGAGGAATTTACCTCGTTTGCTGAAAGTAAAAACACATTACGCTCTATAATCTCGGTTTCATTATCGTGTGTGTCTATTGCATTTTTTGTAGTTATTTCTATTTTACACGGAACTATTAATTGCTGTATATCTTGCGAAAGTTGGGAATAATATGTCTGATTAAGAAAAACATCAATATTACTATCGGCATAGTAAGAGGCATATTCTCTCGGAGTGTTGTAAACAACATATTCATCTAATAAAAACTCTCTCAAAATCAAGCAATAACCGTCATAATCAGAGGTAAGCACAAAAAAAGGAATTAAATTTTCATTTTCTTTAAGATATATTCGATATCCATTTGAATTATTTTTATCATAGGCTATATCTCCTATGGTCAAAGATTGATTTTTTGACTCAGATAAATCACTTAAATTTTGATTTTCATCACTACAACCATAAAAAAATACAGATACAACAAAAACCAACGCCGTCAAAAACAAATATTTCAAATATTACACCTTCTTTTCAACCACAATAAAATTGTAAAATAAAGAAAAACTTATAAATATATATCATATATTAGCAAATATTGCAATGTTAGTCAAGATATTTTTATTTATTTTTTCACGCTCTGCTCTGCGTTGTAAATAGATGTGACCCATTTTTAGTAAAATAATAAGTCAAAGTATAGTACAATGATTTTTGGAAGCCTTTGAAGTGGAGCGTAGCGGAACGAAAAAGGCTTCCAAAAAATCGGCGGTCACTCCGACAGCTTCTCTGCGAGGAGCTGAACAGGGCTCTTTCTTCCGAGTGTCCGCATTGTTTTGTTGTTGCTCCAAATGAGGTGTTTTGCTAATTTTTCATTTAACTTGTCAACGCTTCTGGCTGTATTTGACAAGGAGATTGAATACTAAAGGGGCTGTCGCAAATGAGAAAAATTTGCAACAGCCCCTAATTTTTGATTGATCAAGTTTTAGTAAGAATGAAATTTTAAAAAAAGTTGAAAATATCTGGTTCATCACGAATTTTTGTGGGATCGTGAACGGACAGACGGAATAGAAAGATAGCGAATTAAGGTAAAGAAGAAGTCGTCGTCACGGTAACCATAGCCGATTCGTTTAGCGACCTTGATCTTGTTGTTGAAGCCTTCAGGCTTGCCGGTGCTGATTGAGTAGATGGCATGAGCCGCTAAGCTGTGGAGTCGTTTTTCTTTTTGAACTGCAAACCGTACCAATGCGGGAATATCACTTTTTTTCGCCGCCTGAAACCATTTTGTCCATCCGATGACTGCTTGTTGGTAATCTGTCAGTTCATAAAGTCTGCACATTTCCTCTTTCATGGCATAACAAACAGCAAGGTAGTGATGATCTTGCAGAATAGATTGTAATTGCTCGGTTTTACTGTCGGAGAGTTTATCAGAGTTAGTGAGCAATGACCAGCGCAGCTTCTTGAGTTGGCTGTATTCCTGCTTTTCCGCTTTAGCTTCTTGTTTACGAGATTTCATAGTTTCCTTGTCGGTATCATCCGAGATATCGGCAAGGATTTCTTTTTCTTTGGCTTTATGCCTGCGAGCTTCATCCAGACGAACAGCGCCGAGAACATCTCTGCCAAATTGCGACTGCATATGAAACCGATCATATATAATCCGTGCTTTGGGCAAATGCTTTGTTACAAGCTTGTTGTAAGATGCGTTCATGTCCATCGCTACCGCGATGACTGCCGATAAGGAGTCGGAGGGCACATCTTCAAAGAATTTTTCAAAATACTTCATTGCTCTGCCCTTTCCGACCCATAAGATATCTCCCTGCTCCAGATCCATCACGCAGGTTGCGTAACTATGTCCTTTATGGATTGCAAATTCATCAACAGCAAGTATCCTCGGCTTGTAGCCTTCCTCTCTTAACATTTTTTCTCTTTTCCAAATCGCCTCGTCCATAATCTGCTGTACTTTGCGAATCGTGTCCCAGTGAATACCGGTCAATTCCTGTATTGCTTTGATGGACATTTTTTGCGGCAAAAAGCCTTTGATCCAGTTTGCAGCTCGGTATGCTATCCGTGTTCCGGGATATTTGAAAGGTATTTCCTCTGTAAATGTTTCGTGGCAACAGTTGCATTGATATCTATGGATAAAGAAGTTCCATATGTGTGTTGTACCTCTCTGTATTGGAATATCTTTGAGTTTGACTTGTCCGTTTTCATAAATATATACACTGTCTCCACAATAAGGGCACCGAACTGTCTGCGTTGACCTTACGCTCTCCAGAAACAGTACGCTTTTATCTTTATCAGGGCTGATTTCTATATGTGTTCCTTTAAATTCTTGACTTTCAAATTCAACTTTGATATCATCTAAATATAGCATAGGTTTCTCTCCTTCATTGTTTGTCTTGTCAACTACAATTCTGGAGCTTCCTATGCTCTTTTTCAATATTTATTTTTGATTATCCCACATTTTTCCGTGATGAGGGAAATATTATCCGTTCTGTAAATAGTTTACGCAACCTAATAAAGCCGCAAAACAAAAATCTACCGACAGAGTATTCTCTGTCGGTAGGTATTGCTTTTATTGAAATTTTAATTTATTATCATCATTACCCGGTAACAATACTTATGTTATCGGCTTTTTATAAACTAAATTTCGGACTCATCTCCAATTATGTATAATTTAGAAATCGTTAAAGTTTACATCGGAATTATCTCCTATACTATAGTATATCTAAATATAAACTTCCTCGTACATCGGTCTTATCTCCAATCTTTAGATTTTTATTAGATAAATTTTATCTGTACATTGGTACGACCACCATTAACAAAATTTTAAATTATATTAAGTTGTAATCATAATCTCGGATAAACCTGATTACCTTAGAATTGTGATTACTTTAAAGCTCATTTTTACGAATAATAACCTAACAACTACTTTCGCAGACAATCTATATAAAAAATATGAAGTTCTTTTTTGTATTCGTACGCTTTGAATGCAATTGTTTGATTGGTAGTAATCGGAAACCTTGTCTGATTTTAAATTAATAATATGTTTAATAACATTGAAATTATCAGCTGCCCGACAAACAAACGAGATATTATAACCTTTTCTAATGTATCAGGTTATTGTTTGTTTGGGGGAAGGCTCCGCATGAAATCTCTGATATGTCTTATGTAATGGACTTTTACTTTCATATTAGAAACCTCCTTTTGTTCCTTTTCTTTGTCTATATTATACAGAATAAATCAACTGTTGTCAATATAAATATTAAAAATATTTATATTTTTATTTTATCAAAATCTATTGAAGTGCATTTTGCATTGTGGTATAATTAAATAGTTGGGGTATTGCAAAATACTCCTTTTATTGACTTTTTTGTTGCTGTTGTGTATAATAATTACATATTAATATGATTTTCAACGGATAAGAGGTGTGGTATATGATTAAGAAGTATAATAAACTTGTGAGAGATAAAATTCCGAAGATCATTGAAGAAAACGGTCAGATGTGTGAAACCGAAATTCTTTCTGACGAAAGATACCTTGAAATGCTTGAATTAAAGCTTTCAGAGGAGTGTACAGAGTATCAGATTGATAAAAATACCGAGGCGCTTGCCGATATTCTTGAAGTTGTTTATGCCATTGCCAATGCAAGAGGTATGACAGATGGTGAACTTGACAGATTAAGACTTGCCAAGGCTAATAAAAACGGAAGATATAAAGATAAAATATTTATTAAAGAAGTTACTGAGTGGTAAACAAAAGCACGGTGCATTAAACGCATCGTGCTTATTTTTTGTGGTTCTTTGTCAAAAGTTGGGGTAAATTATGGTTTAGCTGATTGCTTTATCAAGCAATTATAAAAGTTTGGTCGACCTTTTCAAAGGTCGTGGGTGTGGGCAAAGCCCACAAATACTTTCCGTTTATGCAGTCTGACTATAGCTAAACAGCTCGCTGTTTGGCGGCTTGAACACAACGGCGTTAGCCTTTGCGAGAGCAACAAAAGGAAATAAACATCATTTTCATAGTCAACGCAATGCGTTGACTATGTTTTTAGCATTTCTGTTTATAATGGCTGTCGCCTGTTTTAACATACTTAGTTTTAGTACGCAAACAGCGTGGCTGTTTGTGCCCAAAAAATTGTTATATTGGAAGATATTATGGGCGCTGCCCAAACCCGCAATTTTTGAAAAAATTGAGTAAACTTTTTTTGCTTTTTGGGAGGATAATTTAGCGTTAGCTAAATTTCAATTCCCGACCGACACTCCGCTAAACCATAATTTATTATTGTTACCCCAACATTTATTATAGAGCCTTTTTTGTTTGTTATTATTTACATATTTTCATCATAAACCGCTCTGCAGCCGCCGATAAATTTCGGTCTGGTTCTTGCGGCAAGTAAAATAGCGTTGCCAATGTGATCAAGGCTCAGTCTTACGGGAACAGCTACTTTTTTAAGGTGCATACCTATTAATGTACCGCCAATGTCAAGTCCTGCGTCAGCCTTGATTTCTTCAAGAGCAACAGGATTTTTAAATGTTTTATATGCTGTTGTGGCAAAAGAACCGCCTGCCTTTGGTTGCGGAACAACATTTACAATTTCCGCATACGGAACGGCATCATGCTCTACAATGACTGCACGGTTCAGATGTTCGCAGCATTGAGCGGCAAGATAGATTTTCTTTTCGCTAAGCACTTCATAAATACCCTTGAAAACCTGCTCGGCAACCTCAAGATTAGAGTTTTTGCCAATAGTTCCTCCGGCAACTTCACTTGAAGAACAGCCGACTACAACTATACTGCCTGCCTTAAGTTTGGCAACATTACAAAGCTCTTCGCAAGCCTGTTTTGCTTGAGAATAAATATCAACTGACATATATATCAACTCCTAAATTATCATCTATACTTATTATAGCATTATTTTTATAAAGTACAAGTCTATTAGCTTTTTAAGATAAAAATAATAGAATTTATATAACATTCTTGATTTTTTAGTAAATATGTTATATAATAAAGCTACAAAAATTTTTTAGCAAAGGATGAAAAATATATGAATAGATTTGTATTAAACGAAACTTCTTATCACGGTGCAGGTGCAATCAATTCTATACCCGAAGAAATTAGGGGAAGAGGTTTTAAGAAGGTGCTTGTAGCGTCTGACCCCGACCTTGTAAAATTCGGAGTTACAAAAAAAGTTACGGATGTGCTTGAAAATGCGGGCATTGAATATACTTTATATTCAGACATCAAACCTAATCCTACCATACAGAATGTTCAGCACGGTGTTGAAGTATTTAAAGAGAGCGGAGCAGATTGTATTGTTGCAATCGGCGGCGGTTCTTCAATGGATACGGCAAAGGCAGTCGGCATAATTATTAATAATCCAGAATTTGCGGATGTTCGCTCGCTTGAGGGTGTTGCACCCACAAAGAACAAAGCAGTGCCGATTATCGCAGTTCCGACAACGGCAGGTACAGCCGCTGAAGTTACAATTAACTATGTAATTACAGATGTTGAAAAGAACAGAAAAATGGTATGCGTAGATGTTCACGATATTCCTGTAGTTGCAGTAGTTGACCCTGATATGATGTCAACTATGCCAAAAGGTCTTACCGCCGCAACAGGTATGGACGCACTTACGCACGCAATTGAGGGCTACATAACAAAGGGTGCATTGGCACTTTCCGATATGTTCCATTTAAAGGCAATTGAAATTATTTCAAAGTCTTTGCGTGGCGCAGTGGATAACACACCGGAGGGCAGAGAGGGAATGGCTCTCGGTCAGTATGTTGCAGGTATGGGATTCTCAAATGTCGGACTTGGTATAGTTCACTCAATGGCTCATCCGCTCGGCGCTTTGTACGACACACCGCACGGTGTTGCAAATGCCATTATTCTTCCGACAGTTATGGAGTATAACGCTCCTGCCACAGGTGATAAGTACAAATACATTGCCGCCGCAATGGGTGTAGATGGTACAGAGAATATGACTGTTGACGAATACCGCAAGGCAGCAGTTGACGCAGTTAAAAAACTTTCTCAAGATGTAGGTATTCCTGCGGATTTAAAAGAAATTGTCAAACCTGAAGATGTACCGTTCCTTGCACAGTCGGCATATGATGACGCTTGCCGTCCCGGCAACCCAAGAGATACCAGCGTAGAAGAAATTGCCGAACTTTATAAGAGTCTTATGTAATTATAATTCGGTAACAGAATATTTATATAACATTGAAAGCCTGCGATTTTCGCAGGCTTTTTGTATAACAAAAAATGCAGTCAAAACCGACTGCATTTTTTCGTATTATTTAGATTTTCTTTTGAAGATTTTGCCGTAAAGTTTGGTATCTTTAAAGCCTTTCGGTTGTTTGTCGGGGATTTCTTTTAAGCTGTTTACTACTTTCTTTATGCCTGTATATTCGCTTTCAAGAATTGTGCAGAGCGCATATGAGGCATAGGGGAGGAGAAGAACAATGTATGTCAGTATATACTGCGATTTTCCTTCGAAAAGCAAGTGATAGCCGAATCCTCCGAGCAATACAAGCGGCAGCAATACCGTAGAAATGTTTGTCTTTTTATACAGGAACATAAAGTAAATGCCGAGTGTAAAGAGTATAAACACTGCCATCATATAGAAGTTAAAGTACAATTCAAGGAACTGTCCTGTACTGCCGTCATAAACAGCCTTGCCAAGACCCTCCTGTACATCAACATCGTGTCCTTTAACCTTGCTTACCCAAATGCTTTCGTATGACGGTTCATTCCACTGACTTAAAATTTTGTTGCCAAAGAAATTAATTGCATATTCGGAATCGTTTTTCATTTTATTAAGACGGCTGTTAATATCTGACCATGCTTGCGATTCTGCGGCATCAATATCACAATTGTTGCTTGTATAAAGACTTAGTGCGATATTGTTGTACCAACCGGGAGCCATATAGGATTCGTTAAGTCCCATATCAAGATAAAGTACCTGTGAAACACCGCCCTTAAGTTCGGTGTTTGCTCTTGATGCGTAGCTTTTGATTACAAGATTACTTGTACCGACAACGGCAATACAGAGAGCAAGTGCAAATGCGATACTCTGCCATTTTTTAGCCTTTACGGTGTGAATGATAAGCATAATTACAAAGGCAACAAGGTAAATTAAGTTGTTGTACTTTGCAAGTGCCGATACAACGAGCAGAACTCCGCAAGGGATAAGCACAAGATATTTATTGGTTTGGAAATATTTGATTAGGAAGTGTGACGCCCATATTGCACAGCACATACCGATTATGTTGCCGTATACGAATGTGCAGAAAAGTACAGGCTGAATACAGCCGGCAAGTGCAAGAATTACTATAAATTCAATTTTGTTTCTGCCGAAAATCTGCTTTGTGATTTTTGCAATGCCAAGATATGCCGCCGCAACGCAAAGTACATTTATAACTTGTAGAGGCATTGTGCTGTCTGTACCGAAAATTCTGTAAACGATTTCGCTTATAAGCACAAAGCCTAGTTGGAACGGATAACAATTGTAGTATGAAAATCCGCTGTAGAAATCCTTGTTATAAAAATCGGAACCGTTATGTAGAAATGCATAATTGCCTTGTGCCGTTTGAGAGGCGGTTTCGTAAATATTGTAACTGTCTGCCGCAGGAATTGATTGTACAGAGAATATCCATACAAGTCCGATGATTGCAGAAAAAGCAAACAAGCCTGCCTCCATAAATTTCATATTTACTTTGGCGAAAAATGCGGTATGCTTATTAATCTTAAAAAGCAAAGCTGTAAATATCACAAGGCAGAATATATTTATTACAAATAAATCGTCTTGAAACAAAATAACTTCGGAGCTGTAGTTTGCAGGGTCAATAACGCAGGTCTGAAATATGCTCATTATTGCAATATAGCCGAAAACTAAAAACAGCAGTCCGCATATTATATTCACCGCTATGCTTTCGGTAAGGCAATGCTTTGCAACAGCAGTTTTAACCGTGGTTTGAGCCTTTTGCTTAGGCTCTTTGTTTTTTTCTTGATTAGTTGGGTTATTGCTCATTTTTGCACCTTCCTGTTAAAATTCTTTTTTTACAGAGCGCATAAAGAGCTTTCCGAGTGCGTCTTTAGGGTCTACATTGTCAAACAAAACGCTGTAAACGCTTTCGACAATCGGAAGCTCAACATTATTTTCTTTGCCGAGTTTGCACAATGCTTTTGATGTCATAACACCCTCGGCAAGTTTTTCAAATTTAATACCCTTTACATAATTTTCACCGTAACTGCGGTTATGACTCCATTTTGAGAATAAAGTTGCCTCATAGTCGCCGAGATGACAAAGTCCGTAGGCGCTCATTTCATTGCCGCCGAGAGCTTTTATAAGTCTTGCAATCTCTCGTGTGCCTCTTGCCATAAGCGCACCTTTTAATGACGCATAGCCAAAGCCGTCAAGCATACCTGCGGCAATGCCGATAACATTTTTAGCGGCCGCACCGATTTCGCTTCCGATAAGGTCTGTGCCGACATAAAATCTTATGAGTGAGCTTGAAAAACTGTTTACAAGCTTTTCTTTTATTTCGTGATTTTTGCTGTCGATTACCATACAGTTTGGAATACCCTTTACATAATCCTGCGGATGTCCCGGGCCTACCCATACGGCAATAGGTGTTTTTTCTTCGTCAACAAAGTCGCCGACAACTTGGCTGAGTCTTTGACCCGTTGCTGCCTCAACACCTTTCATACAAAGCACAATGGTTTTGCCGTCAAGATTGTTTTGAGCGATGCTCTGCATATATGAACGCAAATGTTGAGATGAAATAGAAATAACAATTACTTCTGCGTGATTGACCGCCTTTGCAAGGTCAGAAGTAACCTCTATTGATTCGGGAAAAGTAAGGTAGTCGTTTTTATGTGTTGTGCTTAACTGTATAAATTCGGGAGCGTCGGCAAGTCCGCAGGAAATTACATTGTTGCCTATCTTATCAAGATACCAGGCAATGCAGCTGCCCCAGCGACCGCAACCCAAAACAGAAATATTCATTTATAATCACCTGAAATTTATTTTTTTAATAATATAAACGCAGCCCGCAAAAGGCCTTATCGGCACAAATGCAGGCAAAGTCTGCTTTTAATATGTAATAATATTAAATAAAAAAACAAAATAACCCCGCCTGACCGTATGATTTTTATAATAACCTGCCTACGAGAAAGCAGGTGGGTGCTCTCCTTTAAACATTAGGCTTCCTTCTTCCGCCAAAGCGGGAGGTCTGCACACCGATTAAAGAGCCGGGCTCCCGATTTAAGAGTTGTAGGGTTATTTTAAAATCATTCACGCATCAGGCAGGGAATTTGTCAAATTGCCATTACTGATATTATATGACAGAAAGAGAAAAATTACTCTTCTTCGTCTTCCTCGTCATCATTGTAATAGTTTTCTTCAAAAATAGCAGCAATTCTGTCGAGCTTTTCATCGTCTTCGATTTCGGCAAGCTCTTCTTCACCGTCTTTTTCAAATACTTCCATAATATAGTATTCGCCGGGATCGTTTACAGCGTCTGCCGGGTTCTCATAGTAAGGGAAGAGTACATAGAACTTACCTTCTTCATTTTCAATAATATCAAGAATTTCAAATTCTATTTCTTCGCCCTCATCACTGATTAAAGTAATAAGATCTACATTAAATTCGTTATCCATAAAAATATATCCTTTCGTTTGCACTTAGCAAATAAAAACAGCATTTATATTATAAAACCAAAATAAAAAGAATTATAAAAAATAATTACCCATTGCTGTTTTAATTGTTCAAGATTATTTTACAATTTTTTAAGCGATTAGTCAAGCATTATTCGTATTTAATTAAAATATATATTTTTTTTACATAAATATTGATAAAAGTATTGATAAATTACAATTAGTATGATATATTATAGATATATTAAACAATAACTCCCTTTCAATGTGCTTGAGTACTCCATAAAATTACCTAAAAACCGGCGACTTCTCAGTCGCCGATTTTTACTGTATGTAAAAAGTGTTCAGTTAAAATCAAACTTATTTGTATTATCATAGCTATAATTACGCTTGAAAAAACTTTTCAAAAGATATATAATGCTAAATAATGCTGTCTTTAAACAGATTATTGTGTTTGTATAAGCGATATTTTAATTTTACGGCAAAATTACTCTAATGAAGGGTGGAACTATGAGAGCTTTTGAAAAATTACCTCCTAAGTTTCAAAATGATGAGGTAAAGCATTATTACGATATTATTGCCAAAAAGTCTTTTTCTCTTGTATTAAAAAGGATTACGGATATTATCTTCTCCCTTATTATTCTGGTTATTCTTATAATACCGATTGCGGTTATTGCCGTAATAGTTAAAGCAACCTCGAAAGGCCCTGTTTTTTACAGGCAGGAGAGAGTTACTTCTTATGGCAGGGTATTTAAGATTTTTAAATTTCGTACTATGGTGCAAAATGCCGACCGTATCGGCACACTTGTAACAACAAGCGGAGATGCCAGAGTAACTAAGGTGGGCAGAATCTTAAGAAAATATCGTCTTGACGAACTCCCGCAGATTTTTAATGTACTTGCAGGCTCAATGACCTTTGTCGGTACTCGTCCGGAAGTACAGAAGTATGTGGATATGTACAAAGACGAATACAATGCAACCTTGCTTATGCCTGCGGGAATAACCTCGCTTGCTTCTATTATGTATAAAGACGAGGAAAAACTTTTACAAAATGTCGAAGATGCGGATAAGGTTTATGTTGAAACTATTTTACCCGAAAAAATGAAGTATAATCTTATGTATCTTGAAAATTTCGGCTTTTTGTCCGACATAAAACTTATGTTTAAAACAGTTAAAGAGGTACTTAGGTAACAGGGGGTGTATAATGAAAGAGCTAAAGAAAAAAATAAAGAGCTTTTCTTGTTACAGAAAGGTTTATATTTTTACTCTGTTTTTTTGTAATGTATCATTTTTACAAATTCCTGCGTATATTCTTGTAGCATTTTTGTTTTGCTGGGGCATATGGCTTACCTATTATAAGCAAAAAACAAACAATACATTTTTTAAACTGCGCTTTGGCTTGTGGGTGTGGGGATTCCTTGCGGTTTCTCTTTTAACCATGCTGTTAAACTTTACTTATACTATTTTCTACAGTGCGTTAATGTTTTTACATATACTGATATGCTTTTTTATATTTTACGGTATGCACACAGAACCTGATTTTGATTTCAAAAACGAGCTTTATACCGTGGCAAGAGGTATTGTGTATATTACTACAATTGCAAACTTCATCGGTATTTTCTGCCTTATGTTTAACATAAGGTTTGAATGGTACTGGATTAAGTTTACAATATACGAAAACAGATTTACGGGTATTTACATAAATCCTAATTTGCTTGGTTTTGTTTCCTGTGTAGCAATTTTTTGCTGTCATATTCTGTGTAAACCTGATTTTCAAAATGCGGTTAATCAAAGGAAAGTCAGCAAAATATGGATAGTTGCCTGTATGTGTACGAGCTTGTTTTCGCTTTTGCTTTGCGATTCAAATGCGTCTATGGTACTTATTCTTGCATATATGATAGTTTATATTGTATATCAGTTTTTTGCTGCAAAAGACGGACTTTCTCCCGCAAAAGTCACGATGAGAATAGTGGCGCTTGTACTTGTAGGAACTTTTCTTGTGGGTTCTTCACTTATGTTCAGGGAAATCTGTCAGCAGGGGTTTGCTGTTGTTACTGCAAAGACTTATTCTTTACTTGATGAAATTACAGGAAAAGAGCAGTCGGATACCGATGAACAGCCAAAGCAAAATGATTCCGACAATAATAAAACCGCTGCGCCGTCCGACAAAGGGCCGATAACATTTGAACACGAAAATTCCAATATTGACAGCGGTCGTTTTAAGCTGTATAGAGAATCTTTAGATTTGTTCAAAATATCGCCTGTCTTTGGAATAAGTAACGGAAACATCGTGTTCTACAGTCAGGAATATGCAAACGGTACTTTAAAATATACTTACCATAACAATGATTTGCACAACGGATTTTTAACTATACTTGTATCTACAGGTGTGCTCGGATTTGTTATTTTCGGTATATTCGGTTTCCGCTTTGCAAAACACGCCGCACAACATTTATTCCTGCAAAAAAAGACCTTTAAAAATGACGCTTATCCGTGTATGTTCGCATTTTTAAGCGCATATCTTTTCTATGCGTTATTTGAAAAGGCACTGCTTTACGATATATCGTTTATGGTAATGTGGTTCTGGCTGATAATGGGTTACACAAGCTGTTACATAGCTAAGTTTGAACCGATGCTTGAAACACGCTATCTTTTTCATCAAAAAAGACTCCACAGAAGTCTGCTTTGATACTTGTATAATTACAATTTTTAGGCTATAATAACCGTAGGTATGTTTACCTGCGGTTTTTATTTTTCTGAAAAGGAATTGATATAAATGAAATACGGATTTGTAAAGGTTGCGGCGGCTACACCTATTATCAGAGTATCTGATTGTAAAAAGAATACCGACGCAATAATTGCGCAAATAAAAGAGGCAAATATTGAGGGTGCCGCACTTGTGAATTTTCCCGAATTATGCATAACCGGCTATACTTGCAGCGATTTGTTTTTACAGCAAACTCTTCTTAAAACAGCAGAAAGCTCGGTTTACAGAATAATTGAAGAAACCAAAAATCTTGATATTATATCCGTTGTGGGCGTTCCGGTTGCTTTTAGGGAGGCTCTTTACAACTGTGCGGCAGTTATTTTTAAGGGCAAATTACTCGCTCTTGTGCCAAAGGCAAATATTCCGAATTATTCAGAATTTTACGAGGCAAGACATTATACAAGCGGAAAAAATACGGATTTTGAAATTGAGTATGCAGGCCGGAAAACTGTTTTGACCGATAAAGTTTTGTTCCAAAATAAAAATATGCCCGATTTTACCATTGGTGTGGAGGTTTGCGAAGATTTATGGGTAGCGGAATCTCCGTCAATAGCTCTTGCAAAATCGGGAGCAACGGTTATTTGCAATCCGTCAACCTCCGATGATACCATCGGCAAAGCAGAATACAGACGCTCGCTTGTGAGAATGCAGAGCGGCAAACTTTGCTGTGCATACATTTATACCGATTCAGGATTTGGGGAAAGCACAACAGACACAGTTTATTCTGCACAGAATATAATATGTGAGAACGCATCTTTGTTGAGCGAAAGCGAGCGCTTTACGACAGGCATTACTTATGCGGATATTGATGTTCAAAAACTTATGGGCGAGCGCAGAAGAATGAGTACATTCTGCTACGACAATGAAAATGTCAGAAGAATTTATTTTGATATGCCGCTTACCGATACAAAGCTCTCAAGAAAATTTGAGCAGACTCCGTTTGTACCGTCGGCAAAAGATGACCTTAGCAGAAGATGCAAGGAAATTATAACAATGCAGGCAACAGGACTTGCAACCAGACTTGCTCATACAGGAATTAAGAATGTTGTGCTCGGACTTTCGGGCGGTCTTGACAGTACACTTGCACTTATTGTTTGCGTTCACGCTTTTGATATGCTCGGTATTGACAGAAAAAATATTCACACTGTAACGATGCCTTGTTTCGGTACAACAAAGCGTACCAAATCAAATGCCGAAAAACTTGCAGAGGCTTATAATGTTTCTTTTGAAGAAATTAATATTACCGCAGCGGTAAGACAGCATTTTATAGATATTAAGCACGATGAAAGTGTAACAGACATTACCTATGAAAATTCGCAGGCGAGAGAGCGTACTAAAATTCTGATGAATCTTTCAAATAAGTACGGCGGCCTTGTAATCGGTACGGGCGATTTGTCGGAACTTGCGCTTGGTTGGGCAACCTACAACGGCGACCATATGAGTATGTATGCGGTGAATGTTTCTATTCCTAAAACACTCGTCCGTTACCTTACAGCGTACGAGGCTGAAATCAGTGACGGAGAATTAAAAACGGTTTTGCTTGATGTACTCGATACACCTGTAAGTCCGGAGCTTTTGCCGCCTGATAAAAACGGAGAAATCGCACAGAAAACCGAAGATGTGGTCGGCCCTTATGAATTGCACGACTTTTTCCTTTATTACTTTGTGCGTTTTGGATTTACTCCGTCAAAAATATATTATCTTGCAAAGCGTTCCTTTGCGGAAAAATACAATAACGATACAATTAAAAAATGGCTTGTTACATTTTTAAAGAGATTTTTCTCTCAACAGTTTAAGCGCAGTTGTTTGCCTGACGGCCCAAAGGTAGGCTCGGTAACGCTTTCTCCTCGTTCGGACTGGAGAATGCCAAGTGACGCAAGCGTAAGAATTTGGCTTGACGAGCTTGAAAATCAGTAAATCTGAAATTCAAGGGGGCTTTTTGTGAAATATTTTATTAAAAGAGATGTTTGTGCGGATTTTGGCGCTTTTGAAATTTATGACGAAACGGGCATAGAAAAATATCTTGCGGAATTTTCAAAAAGCAAACGAAGCCGAAAAATTATTATTCACAGTGCTGACGAAATTTTTGTTAAGATAAGATGCTTGTCGGTGTCAAACATTATTGCCTGCAATATAAACGCAGGCGGTAAAAAAATGCGCATTTTAATGGGCGTAAACCGCAATGAACTTGTTTGTATTTGCTCCGGTGTAAATTGGAAAATTTGCGGAAATATAGCGCAAAAAAGTTTTTCCGTACAGGATGTTGACAATACGGTTATTGCAGTGCAAAAGAGGGTATTTTCAAGTACGGAAAGTTATGAACTCGATGTGTATTCGCCGTCAAATGAACTGTTATCAATATCTGTTGCGGTTTGTATAAATATGCTCAATACAGTTGACAATCCCGTCAGACAGGCGGTATAATTATTAAGTACCCGATTTTTGTCGGGAAAAGTATAAATTCACAGGGGAGGATTTATTATGGATAGATTACTACAGCTTTTAAGTACAAACTCAGGCTTTACCACAGCCGAGATAGCGACAATGCTCGGTGAGCCGGAAGATTACATCAAGGCTCAAATAAAGGAATACGAAACTCAGGGCATTATCAAAGGCTACCAGGCAGTTGTAAACTGGGAGAATACCAAGGAAAACTATGTTGAGGCACTTATTGAGCTTAAGGTTACTCCTAAAAAGGATGCAGGCTTTGACGAAATGGCGAAAATGTGTATGGCATTTGACGAGGTGGATTCTGTGTATCTTATGGCGGGTACATATGATTTTGCGCTGATAGTTAAGGGCGAATCTATGCAGGATATCGCAATGTTTGTATCTAAAAAACTCTCCACAATCGACGGAGTGCTTTCAACAGGCACACATTTCATTATGCGTCGCTACAAAGACAGCGGAATGAATCTCATCGATTTTGAAGGGTCGGATGAGAGGAGTTTAATTCTGTGATTGACTATTCAAAATTTTTAAATAATTCTATACAAGAAATAAAACCGTCGGGTATTCGTAAATTTTTTGATATTGCAAGCGAAATGGACGATGTTATCTCTTTGAGTATCGGTGAACCCGATTTTCAGACACCGTGGCATATCCGTGAAGAGGGTATAAATTCTCTTAAAAACGGCAAGACTTGGTATTCACCGAACCGTGGTTTCGCACAGCTTAGAGAAGAAATTGCCAATTATTATGCAAGACGCTTTAATATATCATATGAGGGCAAAACACAGGTGCTTGTTACCGTTGGCGGCAGTGAGGCTATTGACCTTGCTTTCAGATGTCTTGTTTCAGAGGGTGACGAGGTAATTATTCCCGAACCGTCATTTGTATGTTACGAACCTCTTACTCATATGGCAGGCGGCAAGGCTGTTATTATTAACACAAAGGCCGAAGATGAGTTCAGACTTAGAGCAGACGACCTTGAAAAAGCAATTACCGATAAAACAAGGTTAGTTGTTTTGCCTTTCCCTAATAATCCGACAGGCGCTATTATGGAAAAAGAAGACCTTGAGGCTATTGCAGAGGTAATTAAAAAGCACGATTTGTTTGTGCTTTCGGATGAAATTTACTGCGAGCTTACATACGGCGGAAAGAATCATATTTCCATTGCTTCCGTTGACGGTATGTATGAGCGTACTGTTGTTGTTAACGGCTTTTCAAAGTCTTATGCAATGACAGGCTGGCGACTCGGTTACGCTTTAGGTCCTGTTCCGATTATTGCACAAATGACAAAACTGCATCAGTATGGCATTATGTCAGCGCCTACAACCGCACAGTATGCGGCTGTTGAGGCTTTACGCAACGGAGATCCTGATGTTGTAAATATGCGCAATGAATATGATATGCGCCGCCGCCTTGTTGTTGATTCATTCAACGCAATGGGACTTACTTGTTTTGAGCCTTACGGTGCATTTTATGTATTTCCTTGTATTAAGAGCACAGGTATGACTTCAGAGGACTTCTGTACAAAGCTTATTATGGACAAGCATGTCGCAGTGGTTCCGGGAACAGCCTTTGGCGAATGCGGCGAGGGTTTTGTAAGAGTTTCTTATTCTTATTCATTAAACCATCTTAAAACCGCTTTACAGCGTATCAGGGACTTTATAGAGGAGCAGAAAAATGGAAATTAAGGTTCTTGCACCTGCAAAAATCAATCTTACGCTTGATGTCACTGGCAAACGACCTGACGGCTATCACAATATTTTGTCGATAATGCAAAGTGTTGATTTATATGACACAATTACCGTTACCGATAATGACAGCGGTCAGATTACCGTTTCGTGTAATTATGAGGGCGTCCCTTGTGATGAAAAAAATATTTGTTACAAAGCGGCGGAAAGATTTTTTATTGCTACCCGTAACGAAGGACAGGGCGTACATATAGATATTGATAAGGTTATTCCTACTCAAGCGGGACTTGCAGGAGGAAGTACAGACGGTGCGGCTGTTCTTATGGGACTTAATAAGATGTTTGACGCATTTTTAAAGCCCGATGAATTGCAAGAAATTGCTGAAAAAATAGGAGCGGATGTTCCGTTCTGCCTTGTGGGCGGCACAAAGTATGCTACGGGAATCGGTACAAAACTTCAAAAAATGCCTAATTTTTTGGCATCGCATATTGTTATCTGCAAACCTGATAATGTAAGTGTTTCCACGGCCGAGGCATATAAAAAAGTGGATGCGTTAAATCCGCACCCACCTTATACAGATGAAATGATAAAGTCACTTTTCAGCCGTGATATGTTTAGAATTACATCTACTTTATTCAATGATTTTGAGCTCGCATTAAAGCTTGAAGAAGTGAATGATATTAAAAGAATTATGTACAAGCGCAAGGCACTTGGAGCAAGTATGTCGGGTTCGGGTTCGGCTGTTTTTGCAGTCTATAATTCCGAACGCAAGGCTAAAAAGTGCGTTGACGCATTAAAAGAAAAATATGATAAAGTTTTCCTTTGCCATCCGACAAAGGAAGGTTGCAAAATAGTCTGATTATTATCAGGCTATTTTATTTTGTCTTAATTTTTGTTGTTTTTATCAAAAGTTGGGGTAAATATTGTTTGGCTGATTGCTCAATCAAGCAATTATAAAAGTTTGGTCGACCTTTTCAAAGGTCGTGGGTGTGGGCAAAGCCCACAAATACTTTCCGTTTACGCAATCTGACGATAGCCAAACAGCTTGCTGTTTGGCGGCTTGAACGCAACGGCATTAGCCTTTAAAAATGCGATAGCAACAAGAAAGCCATTCAATAAACAATAAATAAGCAAATTTTTTTCTAAAAGGCTACCGCCTGTTTTTCAAACTCGGTGCAAGCACGCAAACAGCGTGGCTGTTTGTGCCTGATAAATTGTTATATCGGAAGGTTTTTATGGGCGCTGCCCAAACCCGCAATTTTTGAAAAAATTGAGTAAACTTTTTTTGCTTTTGGGAGGATAATTTAGCGTTAGCTAAATTTCAATGCCCGACCGACACTCCGCTAAACCATAATTTATTAATGTTATTCCAACATTTAAAATACAACCCAAAAATCTATTTTAACTTACAAGTCTGTTTATCCTCTTCTTCGGCTTGCAAAAACATAAGAAGAAAACCTACAAAAAGCAATATGCAACTGCACCAGATTGTATATTGTTTCCAAAATCCTATTATAACATTTTCAATAACCGCTCCGAAAGCAAAGAAGAATATAACTCCGTAGTATATAAGCGATTTTCTAAGACATTCTTTATCTTTATTAAAAATAAAATTAAATAAATTTTGTGTACCTGAACGCAGGTTGCCGATGCACATTGTGGTTGCCGAAGCATTGCCCTTTACTTTTCTGAAACTTTCAACCTGTATACCGCAGGCGAACGAAACAAGCGAGTTCGCAATCATATTGTATTCTTGGGATATAAATCCTACAGAGAATAAAATAATACATTCAAGCAAGACGGTGTATTGTCGCCAATGCAGGATATTGTCAATCGTGCAAAAGCGGTGCACTACCTCCGCAATAATTATTCCGAACGCAAAGGCAATTACCGGAAAAAGGTACTGCAACATTTTCTCAAAATTTCCTTCCGATAAATTGATTGCAAGCAAAATTATGTTGCCCGTCTGTGCATTTGCAAATACTTCACCACGAAAAGTGTAAGTATAGGCGTCCATAAATCCGCCCGATACCGCAAGCAATATTGCAAGTCGGCGTGATTCCGAAATCTGTCCTCTTAACTTTTTCATAATCTATTTCTCCTAAAAATTTTTCCAATATGTATTATAGTCTTTTTTGTTAAAAATGCAAGTATATGGATTATAAAACAGAAAATTAAGTTAATCGTATAATTTATAAAAGCAGCGTTAGACATAGTTTAAAACTATATCTAACGCTATTTTTTTAGTATTAACACTTTTTTTACTTTAGCTGTATAATATTTACAGACTTCTTTGAAAGGATTTGTAAATAAATATGAAAACTTCGATAATCGGTTATCCGAGAATAGGTAAACTTCGTGAACTTAAATTTGCGAGTGAAAAATATTTTAGAAATGAAATTGCACAGTCAGAGCTTTTCGATACAGCAAAAAAGTTAAGAACAGAAAACCTTACAGAACAAAAGAACAGCGGGCTTGATTTTATTCCCTCAAACGATTTTTCTTTTTATGACGGAATGCTCGACACGGCTTTTCTTTTGAATGTTGTTCCCGACAGATACAAAAGCCTCGGTTTATCTCCGCTTGACGAATATTTTGCGGCTGCAAGAGGTTATCAGGGAGAAAAGGGAGATGTTAAAGCTCTTGCGATGAAGAAATGGTTTAATACAAACTATCATTATATGGTACCTGAAATTGACGATAATACGGTTTTGAAATTATCCGATAACAAACCTTTTGAACTTTTTACCGAGGCATTGGATAACGGAGTAAAAACCACTCCTGTAATAATCGGTCCGTATACTTTCCTTGAGCTTGCAAGATATATCGGCACAAAGACCAAAGAAAACTTTTTTGGCAACATTACAGACGCATACATTCAGATTATCGGTAAGTTTGTAACTCTCGGCGCAGAATGGTTGCAGCTTGACGAACCTTGTCTTGTAAAAGATATGAGCAGAGAGGACATAGAGTTCTTTAATTCATTGTACACCAAGATTCTTGAGAATAAAAACGGTCTTAAAATCCGCTTGCAAACTTATTTTGACGATGTAAGAGATTGCTACAAAGAAATATGCACTCTTGATTTTGACGGAATAGGTCTTGATTTTATTGAGGGTAAAAAAACACTTGAACTTATTGAGAAAAACGGTTTTCCGTGTGACAAAGTGCTTTTTGCAGGTGTAGTAAACGGTAAAAACATTTGGAGAAATAACTATGAAAAGACAGTGGAGTTATTAAAGAGTTTACAGAATAAATCAATTAATACTGTAATCAATACTTCGTGTTCGTTACTTCATATTCCGTATACCCTTAAAAATGAAGTTAAGCTTTCGGATACATATAAAAAACATTTTTCATATGCAAGCGAAAAGCTGGTTGAATTAAATGAAATCAAAAAAATTATCGAAACCGAGGATTATTGCAATTTACCTGAATATACAGCAAACATCAAACTGTTTTCCGAAGAAAGAAGCGGCTGCAATACAAATGTAAAAGAAAAGGTAAACGCTTTATCGGAAAAAGATTTTACAAGATTGCCTGTATTTTCGGAGCGTGAAAAAATACAGAAAGAAGAGTTTAAATTACCGCTTTTACCTACAACAACCATAGGTTCTTTCCCACAGACTTCCGATGTTCGTCAGACAAGAGCGTCATACAAAAAAGCAAATATTTCCGAAACCGATTATGAAAAGTTTATGAAGTCAAAAATTGCGGAGTGTATTGAGCTTCAGGAAAACATTGGCCTTGATGTACTTGTTCACGGTGAATTTGAAAGAAATGATATGGTAGAGTATTTCGGTGAATGCCTTGACGGATATATTTTTACCGAGAAAGCCTGGGTACAGTCATACGGTACAAGATGTGTTAAACCTCCTGTTGTATGGGGTGATATTTCAAGAGCAAAACCAATGACTGTTAAATGGTCAACTTATGCTCAAAGTCTTACAGAAAAGCCTGTTAAGGGTATGCTTACAGGCCCTGTTACAATATTAAACTGGTCTTTCCCGAGAGAAGATATTTCTTTAAAAGAAAGTGCATACCAGATAGCTCTTGCAATTCGTGAGGAAGTTTTGGATCTTGAGGCAAGCGGAATTAAGATTATTCAGATTGACGAAGCTGCTTTAAGAGAAAAATTACCGTTGCGTAAATGCGATTGGAACAAGGAATATCTTGACTGGGCTATTAAAGCATTCCGTCTTGTACACAGCGGCGTAAAATCTGAAACTCAAATTCATACTCATATGTGTTACAGCGAATTTGCCGATATTATTGAGGATATTGACAATATGGATGCCGATGTTATTACTTTCGAGGCAAGCCGTTCTGACCTTACACTTCTTGATGTACTCAAAGCAAAGAAATTCCGTACAGAGGTTGGCCCGGGTGTATATGACATACATTCGCCGAGAATCCCTACAGTTGAGGAGATTAAATCGGCGATAAATAAAATGCTTTCCAAGGTATCTTATAATAAATTGTGGATTAATCCCGATTGCGGTTTAAAAACAAGAGGTAATGAAGAAACTGTACAAAGTCTGAAAAATCTTGTAAAAGCAACAAAAGAAATCAGAGAAGAAAATAATTTATAATTCAGATGAATATTTTAAAAGTAACCTGTCCATACTCCTTAAAAAGAGAGGGCAGGTTATTTTTATGAAATTACTTATAAAATCATTTTGTATTGCATTTGTACTTACCGTCATTTACTCTGTTATACCGTTTCAGGCAGAGTGCGAACAGATTTCCGAAGAAGTGTTCAGACTGCATATTCTTGCAAATTCCGACAGTGCGGAGGATCAGGCATTAAAGCTGAAAGTGCGTGACGCTTTGCTTGAATATACCGATATGCTTTTTGATAAAGCCGCAGACAGCGATGAGGCAGAGAACATTGCAATGGAAAATTTAAAAACTTTGCAAACCGTTGCACAAAATGTTGTTTATGAAAACGGATATGATTATAAGGTAAACGCTCAAGTTGTAAAAATGTATTTTAATACAAGATATTATGATAATTATACAATGCCTGCGGGTATATATGATGCATTGAGAATTACTGTGGGTGACGGTAAAGGACATAATTGGTGGTGTGTAATGTATCCGTCAATTTGTATATCATCTGCGGTCGATACGGATGAAAAGGTGGAAAAAACTTTTTCGGAAAATCAGCAGGAAATCGTTAAAGGAAATGATTATCAATATAAGTTTAAGGTTGTGGAGATATTTGAAAAAATAGTTTCTTTTTTTGAGTAATATCCTTTAAATGACACACCTGTTATGGTATCATAGTAGTATAATTTATTTACTACACCTGAAACGGGGGATAGATTTGCTTAGATTTGTACTCGGAAAAAGCGGTACAGGCAAAACGGAATACCTGTATAATACGCTTACAAAACTTGCAAAATCGGGAGAAAATCGCATAATTATGCTTATTCCCGATCAGAGTTCTTTTGAAACAGAAAAAGTGTTTCTCGACAGGCTCGGCGCAAAAAAGTGCCAGAATGTAAAAGTATTCGGTTTTTCACGCTTTTGCAGATATGTTTTTGATACGATTAATTTTGAACAGAAAAATGTTATAGATGACAGCACAAGAGCGGTAATTATGAGCCTTGCACTCGAACAGCTTGACACAAGCCTTGAAATGTTTGCAAACAGCAGCGGTAAAAAGAGTGTGATTGAGGCAATGCTTTCTGCGCTTAAGGAATGTAAAAAGGCGAAGATTTCTACCGAGATGTTAAGAAATGTATCGGCTTTGGTTGATGATAAAACATTGAAAACCAAACTAAGGGAAACTGCGTTAATAATAGACACTTTTGACGCTATTGTTGAACAAAGTTATATAGACCCACTTGATAATCTTACAAGAGCAGCGGAAATTTTAAAAGAGAAAAATATTTTTGACGGTTTTACACTTGCTGTAGATTCTTTCAGCGGATTTTCAAAACAACAGCTTGAGGTGTTAAGACTGTTATTTATGCAGTGTGAAAGCGTTTTTGTCGCACTTACATTAAATCCTTTTGAAGATGAACAACAAAGCCTTTTCAGCACCACAAATGATACATATAAAAGTCTGAAAGCTATTGCAAAGGCAGAAAATATTGATATAAAATTGCCGATAAAACTTGAAGAAAATTTCAGAAATGAGAGTGAAGAACTAAAAATTCTTGAAAAGAATTTTTATCAAAACAAAAATAATAAATATGAGTTAAAAACAAATGCAATAACTGCTTTTTCTGCCGATACCGTGTACGGAGAATGTGAGTTTGTTGCAAAACAGATTAAAAAACTCATTATCGAGCAAGGGTATTTGTATTCCGACATTGCCGTAATTTGCAGAGATATTGCACCGTATGCGGGTGTTTTGAATACTGTGTTTGACAAATACGAAATTCCGTATTTTATGGATATGAGCTACGATATTTATATTAAGCCCGTTATTCGATATGTATGCTCGATTTTCAATGCTGTTTTGAACGGTTGGCAAAAAGATGATTTACTTGCAATTTTAAAAACAGGACTCAGTAATAATTCTGATGAAGAAATATCAGCCTTTGAAAACTATGTTTATGTGTGGAATATTAACGGTTCTGCCTTCTTAAGACCATTCGAGAACAATCCTAACGGTTATTCAGACAAATTTACACAGTCTGATTTTGAACAACTGGGAATGGCTGAAAAAGTCAGAAAAAGTATTGCACATCCTTTGCAGGATTTTAAAGAAAATATTAAGGACAAGACAGGAAAAGAAATAACGGAATTACTCTATAACCTTTTATGCGAATTAAAAGTTACAGATGCTATTTCTAATATGTATGACAAACTTAAGGCAAACGGTGAAATTGCACAGGCAAAAGAGCAAATCAGACTGTGGAATTTGCTTATGGGCACTCTTGACCAAACCGTTGCGGTTGCAGGTGATTTAAAAATATCTTTGAAAAGGTATTTTGAGTTGTTGTCGCTAAGATTGTCGGCACTGCAAATCGCAGATATTCCCCGTACGGTTGACAGTGTATCGGTGGGTACGGCAACCCGTGTAAGACTTAATAATGAAAAAGCCGTTTTCCTTATAGGTTGTATTGACGGAGTATTTCCGGCAGTACCTTCCGCATCAGGACTTTTTTCTGCATACGAATTAAAAACGCTTATTGCCAATAATCTTCCTTTCGGAGATGAACCTGCCGAACTTGCGGATTTTGAAAATTATATGGCTTACAAATCCGCAACAGCGCCGTCGCAAAAACTTTTTGTTTCATTCTATAAAACCGACCTTACGGGCGGCACATATATGCAATCTTCAATTATAAATGAAATAATCGCTGTTTTTCCGAATATTTTATTGCACAGAGAAGAAGAGTATTGCTCGGTTGCGGACAGCACATGGGCTATATTGCCTGCGTTTGAGGAGTGTGCAAGAAATTTTAACAGTGACAGCAATGAAGAAAGAGCGTTAAAAAAATATTTTTCCGAAAACGAAATATTTAAAGATAAGTACAGTGCCGTTGCAAACGCAAGCAAAGCAAAGCCTTTTGTATTTGACGATAAAAGCAATGTAGGTCTTTTGTTTGGCAATGATTTAAACATATCCGCCTCGCAGGTTGAAAAATTCAGTTTATGCAGATTTTCATATTTTTGCAATTACGGTCTGAATGTTCGTGAACGCAGAAAAGCGGAGATAAATCCCCTTGAATACGGTACTTTTATTCATTATATTATGGAAGTATTTTTCAGCAAATACTCTAAAAACGAATTCTCAAATATGAGTGAAGATGAGATAAACAAGGAATGTGACAGTATTCTTGATGATTATGTCAATAAACATTTCGGAGGTTCAAAAAAAAATACTCCCCGCTTTATGTACAGGTTCAATAAGATAAGAGAAAATGTACATTTTCTTGTTTTGCATATCATAGAAGAACTTAAGAACAGCGGTTTTGAACCTGTGGATTGTGAACTTAAAATAGACGGAGATATTCCGGGGTACGAAGTCGTTTTGCCTACGGGGCAGAAAATATTGTTGAGGGGCAGTGTTGACAGGGTAGATATTCTGAAAAAAGGCGAGGAAAATTATATCAGAATTATTGACTATAAAACAGGTTCAAAGGAATTTAAACTGTCTGATATTTTGTACGGACTTAATTTGCAAATGCTTATCTATCTTTATGCCATTACGCTTGGCGGTGAAGAGCGTTACGGTAAGGTTACTCCTGCAGGAATACTCTATATGCCTGCCACCGTAAAGCCGATTTCTGCCGATAATACCATAAGTGACGAGCAGATAAACGAGCAGGTTTCCAAGGGACTTAAAATGAACGGTATGTTGTTAAATTCTCTTGATGTTATTGATAATTCGGATGCCGCTTATATTTCATTCAATACCAAAAATGGAACGCTTACAGCGGGCGGAAGTCTTGCGAGCCTTGAAGAATTGGGTATGATTTTCAAAAAACTTGATATGACGGTTGCCAAAATGGGTACAACGCTTTATTCGGGCAATGTAGAGGCTTCTCCGCTTAAAGGCGGTAAAGATTCCTGCGAATATTGTCCGTATGACAGTATTTGTGCATATCATATGAGTGACTGCCGAAACAGTTTTTCACTTAAAAACGACGAGGTATGCAGAATACTTGAAGAAGAACAGGAAAACGGGGGTGAGGAGTAATGGCTGCTTTTACTGATGCGCAGACCGATGCGATAAATGCTCAAGGCGGCAGTGTGCTTGTATCTGCGGCTGCGGGTTCGGGCAAAACTACCGTACTTATCGAAAGAATTATAAGAATGATAACACGCAGAGAAAATCCCATAGATGTTGACCGATTGCTTATTGTAACTTTTACGAGAGCAGCGGCAAGCGAGATGAAAGAAAGACTTGCCAAAGCCATTAATTTGCTCCTTGAAAATGACCCGTACAATTCTCTGCTTTTGCGCCAGCGACAGCTTATGTACAATACAAACATATGTACAATAGACAGCTTTTGCGGTTCTGTGGTAAGAGAGTATTTTCATATTCTCGGCGTGCAAAAGGATTTTCGCCTTGCCGATGAAAACGAAATAAAAGTAATCGGCAGTGAGGCACTTGAAAGCGTACTTGAAGATTTTTACAGAGAAAATACCCCCGATTTTACGGCGCTTGTTGACGCTTTTGCAAATAAAAACGGTGACGATAATTTAAGGGCGGCGGTGCTGAAAATTTCTGATTTTCTTGCAACCCAACCGTTCGGCGAAAAGTGGCTTGACGATATGTTGTTAAAGTACAGTCCCGAAATTCCCGTTGAACAATCGCTTTTTGGCAAAATATTAATTAAATATGCAAGGTCTATGGTTGATCACTCGCTTTTGATTACGATTAATTCAATTAAATTGCTTGATGGAGACGAAAAACTCAGAGATGCAAATTTGCCGCTGCTGCTTGACGATAAAGCATATTTTGAAAAATTGTCGGAGCGTTTTGAGGACGGTTCGTGGGATGAAATAAAAAGATTTGCCGAAACTTTTGTGAAAGGCAGACTTAAAACTCCTAAAGGATATAAGGATGACCCGATAAAAATTTCGATAGCAAATTCCCGTGATGATGTCAAGAAATCGGTTGAAAGTATTTGCAATATCTTTATGTGGAGCAGTGAAGAAATAAAAAACGAGATTGGTTATTTAAGCAAAACAGTTGCCGAGCTTTTTGAGGTAGTGAAAGCGTATTTAAGCAAATTTTCTGAAATGAAGTATGCAAAGAATATTCTTTCCTTTTCGGATGTAGAGCTTTTGACCGTAAAATTACTTGCCGAGCCTTGCGGTGACGGATATACAAAAACCGAGCAGGCAAAGGAAATTTCAAAGCGTTTTGACCAGATTATGGTCGATGAATTTCAGGATGTAAACGATGTTCAGGACCTTATCTTTAAATGCGTAAGTACGGACGAAAACAATATGTTTGTTGTCGGCGATGTAAAACAGAGCATTTACGGATTCAGACAGGCAAAGCCCGAAATTTTTATTGACCGCAAGGATAAATACAATAAATATGACCGAGAAAAAGAGATTTTCCCTGCGGCTATAATTCTTGATATGAATTTCAGAAGCCGCAAAGAGGTTTGTTCGGCAGTCAATTTTATCTTTAAAAATCTTATGACGAAAACTTCGGCAAAAATGGATTACGGTACTGACGAATATCTGAATGTCGGTGCGTCATATCCGCCGAGTGACGGCTGTAATTTTGAAGTTGACTATATTCAATATGAAAGTTCGGACGAAAGCGTAGAGAATGAGGCTGTATTTATAGCAAACAAAATTCTTAAAATGAGGGCAGAGGGATTTACCGTAGGCAAAGATAAAAAGCCTCTTGAATACGGTGATTGTGCAATTCTTTTGAGAAGTACAAAGAGTACGGCGACTGACTTTGTAAATATTTTAAACAGCCTTGGTGTGCCTGCAAGTTCAGAGATAAAAGAGAGCTTTTTTGATGCGAACGAAATAAAGGTTATGCTTAACTTTTTGCGCTGCATAGACAATCCGTCGCTTGATATTCCTTTGCTTTCTGTAATGTGCAGTCCTGTTTACAGCTTTACCGTTGACGAACTCGCAAAAATCAAAGGCAACAACAGGCATACTAATTTGTATTCGGCAGTTGCCGCTTACGCTAAAAATGACAGTCGCACAGCCGAATTTTTAAGGGAACTTAATTTGCTCAAAACATATTCCTGCACCTGTTCCGTTGATGAACTGTTGGACAGAATTTATGAGCTTACTTCTTTTTCTGCAGTCATTTCCGCAATTGACGGTTCAAAAGGCATAAAAAATCTTAATCTTTTAAGGGAATATGCCCGTGGCTTTGAGTCGGGCGGTTACAGGGGATTGTCGGCATTTATAACATATATGGATAAGCTGATTGAAAACGGTGCCGACCTTGAATCGTCATCGGGTGCAAACGGTGAAACCGAAAACACAGTAAAAGTAATCAGTATTCATAAATCTAAAGGTCTTGAGTATCCTGTCTGCTTTATTGCCTGTTCATCAAAAAAGTTTAATAAAACCGATTTGAGCGCAGATGTGCTTATTGACAGTAAGGCAGGTCTTGGCATAAGGAGAGTTGACGGATTTTGCAGATACAATACATTGCCGAGAATGGCGGTGGGAGTGGAAATATCGGAAAACGAAATTGCCGAGGAGATGCGTGTTCTTTATGTTGCGCTAACCCGTGCAAAAGAAAAGCTGATTGTAATATCATCGCAAAAAGACCCGAAAGATTATCTTGTAAAATTAAATTCAAAACTTGCAGGCGGTGTAATTGACCCGTATGCGGTTATGAAAGCAAGGTCAATAAGCGACTGGGTGAGTATGTGTGCGCTTGTTCATCCGCTGCATAACGAATTGAGAATGAAATTGCAAATAGGTGAATCGGATTTAATGGGCACGGCATCGGAAGATTTGCCGTGGCAGATTAATTTTATAAGTCCGTCTGATTTTGTAAGTGAAACAGATGAACGAAGTAATGATGCAAAAAATAATTCCGATAACGAAATATACGATAATTCCGTAATAGATTTATTAAAAGAGAGAACAGGTTTTGTATACAGAAATCAAGCTGTTCTAAAAATTCCTCAAAAAGTCAGTGCCTCTGAACTTGCCCATAATGAGGGCGACAGCTTTGATAAAATTTTTCTTAAACCTGCATTTATGTCTAAGGGGAATACATCGGCTGTTGAAAGAGGTACGGCTCATCATAAATTTTTGCAGTTTTGCAATTTTAAAGATGCTAAAAATGATTTGCAGGCAGAACTTGACCGACTTTTATCCGAAAATATTTTGACGCAAGAGCAGTTTGACGCCATTAATAAAGATGAAATTCAAAAATTCCTTGACGGCAGTCTTGCAAAGCGAATTACAGCTTCGCCGTTAATTATGCGCGAAGAACGCTTTACCGTAAATATCAAAGCAGGTATGCTCGACAGCACGCTTGAGGGCAATTCTGCCGACACAAGAGTGGTAATGCAGGGAGCTGTTGACCTTATTTTTAAAGAGGATAACGAACTTGTTGTGGTTGATTATAAAACTGACCGTGTTCGTGATATAAGCAGATTGAAAGAGCTTTATGCTAAGCAGTTAAATCTTTACAAACTTGCGGTAGAGGAGTTTACCGACTATAAGGTAAAAGAATGTATAATTTATTCAATTCACCTTAACGATTATATTTCGGTCGACTGCTAAATAGACAATTAACGGGAAATATGGTATTATTTTACAGGGTGATATTTTGAAACTAAGGCTACCGCAATCCCACTTGCTTTAGACGGTGGGTTAAGGTAGCCAAAAGTAGAGGTTTGTGTTATACTTATGTCATGGGAACATTGAAATCAAAAAACAGGCACAAATATTTGCTCAAATATCATATTATATAAAATTAGTTTTTTATAGGAGGAATATTTTTGAAAAAATTTAAAGCTATATGTGAATCTGTGGGTTATTTTTTAGTTTTTTCATTTACACCAATAATATGTGCATTAATAATTTCACTTATATATATTCTTTAATTTATTAAATTTAAATCTGCCTCAAATGTCAACTTATGTTATGGAGATAATTTCTTGTATATTGATTATGATAATTTTTTATTTTATCCTTAAAGTAAAGAGAGTTAATTTTGTTGATAGTATAAAACTAAATAAAATTACTGTGCATTCTGCATTATCTTTTATTTTTTTAGGGTTATCAGTATATTTTATTTTTATAATTCTACTGAATTGTATACCATTCTTTCAGGGGAATGATACTGTTTCGAATACAAATGATTTGCATAAATCAGTAAATGGAATAAATGTAGTTTTTTTGTTTGTGGCCAAGAGTATATCAGCTCCAATTGTCGAGGAGGTTACATTTCGTGGTTTAATCTATTCAAAACTAAAATTGGCTTTTCCAAGATTGGTATCATCACTTTTAGTTTCGATAATTTTTGGTATTATTCATTTTTCGTCATCTTTTCTCACAGTGATATTAGCAATTTTATTGAGTTTGATTTTTAATTATCTTGTTGACAAATATAATTCAGTAGTACCGGGTATACTAATACATTCAGCTTATAATTTTATGGTTACATTTATAAAATATAATATTAATTATTTGGATTTTGCGACATGTGAGATTCCGATTATTGTTGTTTCAATTTTAACTTTTATCGTTTCTATAATATGTATTATTTTTGACACAAAGAAGTTAAGTAGTAATTAGGTGGAGAGAAGTAAATGGAACTAAAATTACTTAAAGATTTTAATATTAATATATTATATATGCGATATTAATAACTATATATATTTACAAGATGATTCGATTATAAATGAACTAGATATAGATAAAGACATACCTGAAGAGGAATTCTTGAATTTTATAAAACTAAATTTTTGCAACTTGCTATGCAATTTGCGTATAAATAATTTTAAATTTATGGAGGTACATAATCATGGAAATGATTAAAACAACAGGTTTTTGCGAAATGAGTGCTGAAGAAATGCAAAAAATTGATGGTGGTTTAGACACAGTAGGTTTGTTTGGTTTAATGCTCGCACTTGGTTATGCGGTTGGCAAAATCACAAAATATTCTTTGGATGAAATTAGGTGAGTAGATTATGAATAAGACAATTAATTTAATATTGGCAATATTATCTGTAATTACTTACATTGGTATTATTGTAATGAAGTTTCACACACAGATAAATATACCCAATGGCTCTTTCGTAATAATGACTTTATTGTTCATTATTTCGGTATGCCAATTTTTAAATTCGTTAAAAAAATATGGAGGTAAGAAATAGATGCTTGAGAAATTTGCTCATTTAGTTAGAAATGTATCTAAATGTACTAGAGGATGATTATAATGAAAAAAACGACAATAATTTCAAAAAAACTTTTAACTAAAAAAGACATTTAAAATCAAAGCAAAAATAAAGGCTGCTGCAAATTTTGCAACAGCCGATTTTGTTATCAGTTAGCTTTTTGTGGGAGTTTTACTCGTGACATTATCTTACCGCAGGCAAGAATAAGTAAAATTTCAGGAATACATTTAACAGCCTGACTGATAAGTCTTGCTGAAAGGTAAATGAAATATGACTTGCCCGAAGAAGTGCCATACAATAAGAAGAGCCAATATGCGATAAGGAAGATTTCAACAGCAATGCAGTTGATAACCCAAGCAATGACTACCTTTGGAACAGTTACTTCATTCTTATAGAGAAATAAACCGTAAATAAGGCCTGTGAGAATACCGTTAATTGTAAAACCGGGGAAGTAAGCACCGCCTGTCGGATTCATAATGAATGAAAGAACATCACCAAGCATACCGACAATCATAGCAGGTACAGGGCCAAACATCGAGCCTGTAATTGCTATCGGCAAAAATGCACCGCTTAATTTTACATTGTTGCCAAAGAAAGGCAAGGTGCTGTTGCCGATGAATCCGAGGATGATTCTAAGAGCAAGCAACATTGCAATCATGGCTAGTGACTTAACTGACTTTAGTTCTGTAAAAGAATTATAGAACTTTTTAGAAATTGACATATATTTTCCTCCTAAAGATTTTTTCGGTGTTGCTTTAGGAGAAAAATAAAAGCGGACAGAAATTCTGCCCGCTATCAGTCCCAAAGTAACAGCGGGATGCGAAACTTGTACCGCAGGATACCCTTTCGTTTTTGTGGCAACTCCCCGTCCACAAAACACTTTACGCACAAATTTCTACTCTGTTAAGCAAAAATGCTTACGAAGTACATTATATCACTATGTCGAAAAAAGTCAAGCCTTTTCAGCTTTTGAATTACGCTTTTTTGTAAAAGCCGTATTCATACGAACAATCATATTTGAAAGTGGCTTGTAAATAATCATAGCTATAACTGCATCAACTATACCTTTAAATAAGGTAAAAGGCACATTAAAGATGATTAAAGATTTGAGCAATGTGTCTGAAGACGGAAGAAGTAATTTGTACATATTTACAATTACATTCATATCACCGCCTGCCCATAACTCGGCATAAACAGGATAAACTATAAAGTAGTTTGTAACTACGCTTAATACAGCCATTGCAAATGCACCTGCTACGCAACCGATTAAAGCGCCTTTTTTAGTTTTGTTATACTGATAAATAATGCCTGCAACAAATACAAAAATAGCACCGAGTATAAAGTTTGAAAATTCGCCGACAAACATTGAACTTGATACAGGTAAATGAATAAGATTTTTAAGCAAGCAAATAATTATGCCGTACTGCGGGCCCAACACAAATGCGCCGATGAGTTCGGGCAGATCCGAAAAATCAAGCTTTAAGAATGACGGTACAAGCGGAATAGGAACTTCAATGTACTGAAGTGCAATGGCAACGGCAGTTAAAAGTGCCGTTACGGTGATTTTGGTTGTCATAATTTTTTGACTGTTTTGTGCTGTTCTCATAGAACACACTCCTTAGAAATAAATTCAGATGTCCCGAGAAAATAAAAATCCCCGCTACTGCCGTAACGGGGAAATTTTCTGCACAAAAGGTTCAACAAAGCCAAAGGCAATGTTGATTGTTTGCGTTTCTTCTTTCATCCGGACTATACCGTCGGTGTCTGAATTTCACAGACTCGGCAAGCGAATTGCTTGTTCGTGGACTTTTACCACCGGTGGAGAATTTCACTCCGCCCCGAAGACAACTGTAATTATATTATAATCCTTATGTTTGATTTGTCAATATGAAATAAGATTTGTTTATGTAATGCACAATTTTTGAAACAAACATTTATTATATTAATTTATATTGACAATGAATTATTTATACCTTAAAATAAAATTAACATATTGTGAGGTGAGTGTATGAAAAAATTTCTGATTTTTTTAATTTCAACTCTTATTTTACTTGTCGGCTGTCAGAGTAACAAGGTTAATAATGATGTATATTTTGATAAAATTGCAAGTATTTCTTGGCTAAAACCTGATGAAAATGAAGTCAATTTTAATAAAGAAGATTCAGAGAAAATACTTGATATTCTCTCTAAAGCCGAGTTGTCATCGGATAACGAAGAAACGAACGGCGGGTTATGGCTTAAGGCATATGCTGATGATAACGAAAAATACAGTATTACGATATGCGGTTATAAAAATATCAGTTTTAGTTTTGATTCGGAGCACAAGTACAAAATACCCGAAAGCGATTACGATACTATAAACAATTTAATAGATTTATACAGGTAATATTAAAGCCAATTAATCAATATGCGATTAATTGGCTTTTGTTATTAATTATTTATGCCTTTTAAGAGTTCTTAAAAACTTTTTATCATCATCTGTAACCCGTCTGCTTTCAATGCACTTTTGAATAGCTTTATTAAAAGTAGCGTCATTAAGGTTATTGTTCAGAAAATATTTATGAGTTTTTTCTTTTTGCTTTGCATATGCTGTTGCAAGCATCCATGCTTGCGCCATTAAAATATAATATTTATCACTGTTTACGCTGTCACAACGAGCAAGCACATCGTCTATAAATTCACTCTCAAGGTAATAATTAAGCATAATTACAAATGCAAAGCGAATGTACCACTCATTTTTGCTTTCTAAGTAATTTGAAAGGAAGTCAAAAAATTCCTTTTTATATTTATTGACTTCCTTAAGTCCCGCACAAAAGCCGTCACAAACTGCCCAATTATTTATTTTGGGGACAAAAGCATTTACAAGAGAAACAAAATCGTCAAAACTTTCGGTTTTTATCAGTCCCATAACAAGGGCGGAGATAATACGCTGCTCATAATATTCTGTTTGAGAAATATCAAGAAATTCCCGTGCATTGCCTTTTGAAATTTCTTTTGCAATTTTGCGCATTATCGGCATACGAATTCCAATAATGCTGTTGCTTTCGGTATCGGGAACAAGCGAAGAATGAAAATCTCTGTATTTTAAATCTGCATTGCTTTTAAGGTACTCGGTAAGATTATCGTAGTCATCCGCTGACCAACTGTCGAGTGTAAACATCAGCGTTCCTCCGGTTTCAGGGTATTCTGAATTACCTTGCGTCTTACCTTTTCAATCTTTTCTTTTGCATTACTGTTTTTTATGCTTTTCTGCCATGACGGAATCTGAATTAAGCCGACTATTGTGCCTATTCCGTATGCAATATGGAGCATAGGGAAGATGAACGGCAAAAGTACAAACTGCGGCTGAACATTTTTCATTGTACAGCAACCGACTGTATTTACAATGTCAAACATTCCGTAAATTGCAAGCAAAACATATAAAAACAGCGGAAGTCCGATAAATGCGAGGATAGAACAGAACAGCAATGCCATTACGAAAAGAAACGGAGCAAAATGAAAATAGGAAAGACAACCCGGACATTCCGATAGGGTAAGTCCTATCCACCTGCCGTTTGAATATTTTTGATGAACCATATATTTAAGGTTGTTTCTTGCGTGCTGATATGACACAATGTCAGGGCAACAGCACATCTTATAGCCTGCTTTTCTTATGCGGTAGTGAAACTCATTATCCTCTGTTCTTCCGAGATTTTCGTTAAAACCGCCGACTTTTGCGATTACTTCTCGTCTGTAAGCAGCGTGAAAAAGGCTGTCGAGGTATTCTTTTTGTGCAGACGGTCTGCGATATGAGGCTACCGAACTGCCGAAAAGCGAGTCTTCGGCAGCAAGTAAAGTGAGTTTCCATGAAGAGATGTCGGAGGTAATGTTTGGTCTGCCGCCGCCGACTACATTCTCACCGTCTTCAAGATTCATAATATTTCGTGATACAAAATCTTTTGGAATACGGGCATGGGCGTCAACTCTTATTATTACATCGCCACGGGCAGTCATCAAAGCGGCATTCCATGAACTCGCCTGATTTTTTTTCATACACTGTACAATGGAAATATTGCGGAATCCGTAACCGGTTTCTTTGAATTTTTCCATCATTTCATAGGTTTTGTCGGTGGACATACTGTCAACAAATACAACCTCTATTTTGTTGTGAGGATAGTCCTGTAAAGAAATATCCTTAAAAAGTCCGCTAAGAGCGTCCGCCTCGTTGTAGGCTATCATACACAGAGAAACTATCATAGTTAATTCCTGCCTTTTTCAATTGATATAAGCCACTTTGCAGAGGTAGCAAAGGAAGTTGAAATATAAGGTAATACATAAAATGCCGGAACCACAAAAAAGCAAAGTGCAATCCAACCGGCAAAACCGAAATACAATTTCATTGTGTTGCCAAAGTTTTTAACAAACATTTTTACGCCTTTGCCAAAGCAACAAAATACATTTGAATTTGAATCGTCAATAAATAAAAACATAGCATAATTTACGAAGAACAAATAAACAAATGAAATCAAAAGTACCGATACAGCGCCGAATACAATATTTAATACGGCAGTTATAAGCGTAGTAAGAGCGGTATTGCTTGTTTTAAGCGAATCTGTAATCATAGTTACAAGGTAACCGAAGTCAAATGCGAAAAACGCCAAAGACAGAATTACAACAAAAATAAGATTAAGCAAGATAGTCTTAAAATACAATTTAGGTGATTTAAAAAAGCTGAATATTTCCCAAAAGCTCGGTATTTCATTGTGAGCAACAGTATAAACAGATTTAAAAAATCCGTTTATAAGAGGTGTTAAAAAGAACATTACAACCAAATCTATTATGCTTATAAGAGTAAAAGTAAATTCTTTTCCCGATTTTGCCATACCTGTGGCAGTATCAAGTGACTTTGTAATTAACTGAACTATACTTCCCATACTGTATATTGCAATCATTACGGCAGATATTGTAAGAACCATTGCAATCAAAATTATCCATGAGCCTTTTAAGGAGGTCAGCGCCTGATTTTTTATAAGTTTTTCTTTATTCATAAAAAAATCCTTTGTTAATTAAAGTGTGTCTATACAACAATATAATTTATTAATTTTCGTTGTCAGAAATACCGCAGTACATTCTGTACATTGCCTCAAGGCAGATTTGTGCGTGGGTAAAGAATTTTTCTTTATCAATGCTTTCGTCTGCATTGTGCATATTAACCTCATCATCTTTAAAAGCAGGGCCAAATGCAAGACCTTTACCGCCGAGTTTTCTTGCGTAAGTTCCGCCGCCTGTGGTGTAAAGTTCGGGTTCTTCGCCTGTTACTGCTTTATATGCGCCCGAAAGGAGCTTAACAAGCTCACTGTCCTTTTCAATGTAAAGAGGTTTTTCGTGGTTAAGTACCTTAACATCTAATTTATTATGTTTAGCTGCATATCTGAACTGTCTGTAAACACTGCCGCCTGTAATTGAAACAGGATAGCGAATGTCGAATGCGGCTCTTGCCTCATTACCCTCAATATGAATATAACCGAGGTTTACGGTAAGGTCACCGGAAATACTGCAATGAGTTTTAAGACCGAGGGAACAACCGTCGGTTTCGTTTCCGAGGGCAATATCAATAAAGTCACAAATTGCACCGATTTCGGTTGATGTATATGCCTTTGCAAGAAGTTCAACAAGCGCTGCTGCGGCATTAAATCCTTTATGCGGTTCGCAGGCATGAGCGGCTTTACCGCGGCCGATTACCATAAGACCGTCAATTGTTGAGTTAAATTCAAAATTACCCTCTGTCTTTTTTGAAAGCTCAAGAAGATTTTGCTCATCATAGTTTGAAGAATCAAGCAATGCATAGGCAATATCGGGTACGGCGTTTATTGCTTTTCCCGAATGTAGCTGTGAAAGTACGGTTGCGAGGTTTCCTTTTGTGCTTACTTCAATCTGTAAAATACCTTTTTCGGCATAGCAAATACCGTAATCGCTGTCGGGAGTGAAAGAAAGGTCGGGAACAGGCATTTTTTCAAAATAGCCGTCAATATCTTCCATACCGCATTCTTCGCTTGTACCGTAAATGGCACGGAGAGTATTTACACCGTCAATACCCTCTTCTTTTAAAGCTCTAAGACAGTACAATGTAACGAGTGCGGCACCTTTGTCATCGGCTATTCCTCTGCCGTAAAGTCTGCCGTCCTTTTCTGTGAGAGAATAGGGGAGTACGCTCCAATTATTGCCTGCGGGTACAACATCAAGATGGCTTAAAATACCGCAAAGTTTACCCTTGCTGCCAAGCTGAATGTGCATACTTTCGTCGGTAACCTGTTCACCTGTAAGACCAAAGTCATTTGCTCTCTTGAGTATAAAATTTATTGCATTCTGACATTCTTCGGGCTTTTCGTTTGCAACCGATTCAAAGCCTATGAGCGTGTTGAGATCTGCAAGAAGTTCGTCTTTGTATTTTAATATTTTGTCACCAAACATCATTTTAAAATCCTCCGAATGTAATTATTTCCTCTTTTTTATTAATCTGAATATAATTATTGATAAAATGTAAACAGCAAATGCTACGGCTGAAAGTACAGAAATAAGAATACCTGCGGAAAGTCCCGGAGTTTTGTAAACAAACTCAATACTGCATTTTGTATTTTCGGGAATATAAACAGCCATAAGTCCGTTATTTACTTTTTCTATATCTGTTTTGTTACCGTTTACATATGCCGTAAAACCGTCACTGTAAGGAACGCTGAAGAAAAGTAAATTTTCGTTGCCGTCCGTATTATCAAACTCGGCAGTAAAGCCGTTATTAGTGTATTTAAATTCCGAACAAGAATTATCGGCGTGGCTTTTACAAATCTTTGTATAGGTGTCTTTATCGTAAGAATAATCGTTAACCTTACTTGTAAATTTTTCGGGTGTTTTACTGTACAAATATTTATAATCTTTATCGGAATATCCTGTAACAGAGGCATATTTTTGCATCTGCTCACGGCTTAAAACCATTGAGTACAGAATAGCCTCGGTTTTGTGAGAATTTGTAATAAGGTCAAATTCTTCGTTTGTAATGAAAGAATCATAGGTAAAGCCCATCGGAATGTAGCAGGTGTTTTCGTAAATTCTGAAACCGTTTTCCGCTTTTAAGAATTTCCAGTAAGGCATTTTTGTTTTGTCGTCTTTTTCTGTAAATGACTTTGAAATATCGGCATCGTCACCCATATAATCAAAAAGATATTTACAGCTTAATAAAGAGCGTATGCCGTACATATTTGTTTCGGGGCGTGAGGCAACATCTCTGGTCATTCCGAGAGAATCGTAGAACTCCATAATTGAAGGTGAAACCGAACTTTGGAAACAATTGATGGATTTAATCCGCCAAAACATTGCCGTGTTATCGGGACATTCGTAAAAATCACTTCTTACGCTGTCATCGTCAAGGTCTTCGATATGAATAGTGTCACGCTTGTTTATTATATTTTCTTTTATCGGCTTTATGGTAGAGCTGTATGCGGTTCCCGAGCCGATAATAAATCCGCTTGTGAGCAGAATTGTAAAGCAAAGTGTGACGGTTGTTGTAATATAAAATGCTTTTGTATGGAAACCGAATTTTTTAAATATAAGCACAAATCCTAAAATGCAAACAACTGCAATGAGTGCGTATATCCAAAATCTTCGTGTGTCGCCCGCAATGCCGATTGACCATTCATCTGTTTCGACATCGTTTGTAGTAACGGTGGTAATTTTGGGCATAAATCCTATAAGAACCGTCATAGCAATGGTGATTCCCGTTGACCATCTTACAGCCCTGCCCCAATCGGACTGATGACTTTCAAATGCACGGATTGTGGCAAGCGTGAGCATCAGTACAAGCATATAGTACCATCTTGCATAGTAAATTGAGCTGTTGAGCATTTGGAAAGCGGAGTTTAAAACAGGAACAAATGCCATAATTATAAGCAGACTGATTATTTTCTTTATCCAGTCACGCTTTTTTAATTGCAGATAAGCAATTGCTCCCGTCATACCGACAAGCGGCAGCCAACCTGCGACAGAAGCCCATTTACAGTTTGAATCGGGCGTAAATGTCGGGAATGCAGGCATATCGGCAGGGAAGAAAAAGCTTGCAATCGACAGCCAGTACCGTTGCGGACTGCTGTGAACAAGTGCGTCCCAACCGTTTGGCAGAGTGTTGAGTCGAGGATTGCCCATAATGCCGAGAACCGACGGCAAAAGTATGAAAGCAGACGCAAGAAAACCTGTTAAAACCTCTACCGCAAGAAGTAAAAATTCTTTTATAGAAAATTTATATGTTTTTGTAAACACAAGCATAAGGAAGTAGATAATCACAAACAGAACTTGTCCCGTAAAGAAGTAGTAATTAACTACGCAGGCGCAGAACACTGCCGGAGCAAAAATGCCACGCTTTTTATCAAATAAAAATGAATCCAATGCCGCAAGCAGTAACGGAAACATTATCATAGGTTCATGAAAATGGAAAAAGAATATATTATAAATCGAAAAACCCGAGAATGCATACAGAAGTCCGCCGATAACGGCAAATTGCCCGTGTCTTACATATCTTTTCAAATAAAGATATGCCGAAAGCGAGGCGAGCGATAATTTCAGAATTAACAACGGGCCTATAAGATAGGGAACAGCCTCACTCGGAAACGGAATTGTCAGCCAAAAGAACGGACTGCCCAACAGATAAAAGCTGTAACTTGAAATTAAATCGGAACCTAAGTCCGTAGTTGTATTCCACCCGAGATTACCGCTTTTTATCGCATCGTGTACCATTTGGTAAAACGGAATTTCCTGTACATTAAAGTCACCGTAGTAATAAAACACTCCGCCGTCAAAAATAATAAACGGAATAATAAGCACACAGGCAGTTACCAAAGCTATCAAAAAAGCCTGTAATCCAAAGTGATGATTTTTATTTGTGTGTCTTTCAAGTTGCCTGCCCATATTATCCTCCATAAAGGGTTAATATTAAAATCAAAATTCTTTACAAAGCCTTTAAATACGGCTATAATTATATTAAAATTTATACTTAATATTTATTATACCACATTGTATGGCAATTTGCACTATATTTTTGGAAAAAACAGGAGAAAACAGCTATGGAACAGTCGAATTTTTATGCTATGATGTCAAGAATGAAATACATAAATCGCTGGGGACTTATGAATAATACAAAATATGAGAATTTAAGCGAGCACAGTTTGCAGGTTGCAATGATTGCGCACTGTCTTGTGCTTATTCATAACAAAAAATTCGGCGGTAATCTGAATGCTGAAAGAGCAAGTATTCTTGCGATTTTCCACGATACCACAGAAATTATTACAGGAGATATGCCGACACCGATAAAGTATTTTAACAATACAATAAAAGATGCATACAAAGAAATTGAAAATGCCGCCGCCGACAGACTTTGCTCACTTTTGCCCGAAGATTTCAGAAAAGATATGGAAGAAATTATAAAACAAAGCGGTAAAGATGACCTAAAACTCAAAAGGTTTGTTAAGGCAGCCGACCGATTTTCTGCTCTTATAAAGTGCATAGAAGAACTGCGTATGGGAAACGAAGAATTCAGAGAGGCTAAAAACGGCATAGAAAAATCAATTTCCGATATGAATATGCCTGAAGCAGATGTGTTTACAAATGAGTTTTTACCTGCATTTTCACTTTCTCTTGACGAAATGCAGTAAAAAAACCTCTGATATTTACATAATTTTACAAAATTATAAAATATCAGACATAAAATTCTTATTTAGAATTAATTATTGTGCTTATATGGTATAATTATTAAATTAGTTATGCTCGGATTGTAACATAATTAAATCTTTGTTTTTCGGAGGAATGTTATGGCAAATCACGATAACAATAACGAAATAAAAGAAGGTTTTGTCGATATAAGCTCTAATAAGCAGGTAAATAAAATTTACAAAAAGAGGGGCAGAGCAATCAGAATAACATCAATTGTTCTTTCAATTCTTTTGCTTATCGGCGGCAGCGGACTTCTTTATTATTATTCGGTTCTTAATTCGCTTAAGTTTGTTGATATTTCGGATAATAATTCAACGAAAGCCACTTCAAGTACATTGCCTACATCTGACGGTACTTTCAGTAAATCGCAGCTTAGCAATGACGAATTGCTTGAAGATTCAAAAGTCCTCAATGTTATGCTGTTCGGTGAGGATAATGCAAAGGGAGAGAAATTCGGCCGAAGCGACTCAATGATTATGTTGTCTATTGACAACCGTCACAAAAAGCTTAAGATGACTTCTTTCCAGCGTGACAGTTATGTATATGTTGACGGTTACGGTTATGACAAACTTACAAATGCCTATGCTTACGGCGGTCCGAAACTTACAATTCAGACTATTGAATCAAACTTCGGCGTAAAGGTTGACCGTTATGCGGTTGTTGACTATGCAAGTTTTATTGATATTATTGATGTTCTCGGCGGTATTGACCTTGAGCTTACTCAGGACGAGATTGATTACATCAACTATCAGCTTTACAAGAACAAGCAGTCGGATACCCGTACAACAATAACTGACGCACCGGGCAAGGTTCACCTTACAGGTCAGCAGGCTCTTTGGTATGCAAGAAACAGAGGTCTTGATTCTTCCGAAGAAGGAATCGGTATTGCCGGTGATGACTGGGACAGAACATCCCGTCAGCGTAAGTTACTTGAAACAATGTTCAACGATATGAAAGGCGCTGACTTAACTCAAATAATTTCAATCGTAGGCAAGGTTGGTCCTCTTGTTACAACAAACCTCAAGAAAGATGAAATTACAGCGCTTGTATCACATTCAATGACATACCTCACATATTCGGTTGAACAATATACAGTACCTGAAGAAGGTCAGTGGTATTATATGAACGATACTCCGGTAGGTTCGGTAATTGCATTCTCGGATCTTGAAACCCAGAGAAAACTTTTTGCGGAGTTTATTTATGAGGAGCTTATAACAGGAAATACAACCTCAACAAGTTCAAATTAATATCTAACATAGGTGCTGCATCCTAAACGGGTGCGGCACTTTTTAATTTATAGATATTTTTTGAAAATTTGTTTGTTAATTTGTTTTATTATGATATAATTACAAAAAGAGAGGGATTTTGCCCTTGAAAAATAAAAAATATTAACAGGAGGGCTATATAAATGTTAAAAATTCAGCATTTAACAAAAATGTACGGCAATAAAAAAGCTGTAGACGATTTAAGTTTACATATCTGTCCGGGAGAAATCTACGGTTTTATCGGTCATAACGGTGCGGGAAAAACTACAACCCTTAAATCGGTTGTTGGAATTTTGCAATTTGAGTTTGGCGAGATACTTATAGACGGTAAATCTATTGTGAAAAATCCGCTTGAATGTAAAAGAGAGATTGCATATATTCCCGATAATCCCGATTTATATGATTATATGACAGGAATTAAATATCTTAATTTTGTTTCGGATATTTACGGAATAAACGAAAAAGACCGTAATGAGCTTATTCATAAATATTCGGATATATTTGAAATTACAGGCGATCTCGCTCAACCGATTGCCGCTTATTCGCACGGTATGAAGCAAAAACTTGCCATTATTTCGGCGTGGATACATTCTCCGAAACTTATTATTATGGACGAACCTTTTGTCGGACTTGACCCGAAAGCGTCGCATTTGCTTAAAGGTATGATGCGAGAGGTTTGCGATAACGGAGGCGCAATATTTTTCTCCACTCATGTTCTCGAAGTAGCCGAAAAACTTTGCGATAAAATAGCTATTATTAAGGGCGGTAAACTTATTCGCTCCGGTACTGTTGAAGAAGTAAAAGGTGATGATTCACTCGAAGAGGTATTCCTTGAATTGGAGGTAGAATAATGCTTAAAACTCTTTTTAAAAAGCAGTTAATGGAGATTTTTCGTGGCTATTTTTATAATTCAAGAAAAAATCAGGCACGCTCTTCGGGTGCAACGACGGCATATTTTTTGCTTTTTGCCTGTCTGATTATCGGAGTTGTAGGCGGTATGTTTACAATACTGTCGTTTGCATTGTGCTCTTCTATGGCGAAAGTCGGAATGTCGTGGCTCTACTTTGCTATAATGGGAATGATTGCTGTTGTAATGGGAACTTTTGGCAGTGTGTTTAACACTTATTCGGGAGTTTATCTTGCAAAAGATAATGACCTGTTGCTTTCAATGCCTATTCCCGTAAGTATGATTATGCTTACAAGACTTCTTAGCGTTTATGTAATGAGTTTTATTTATTCTGGAATGGTTATTATTCCTGCGGTAATCGTTTATCTTTTAACGGTATCGGCAAGTATAAATGCTGTAATAGGCTGTATTCTTTTAGTGCTGCTGATTTCTGTTTTTGTTCTTACCTTGTCTTGTTTACTCGGTTGGGTAGTAGCAAAAATAAGCGTTAAGTTAAAGAATAAAAGTTTTATTACCGTTTTTATTTCTATACTGTTTTTTGGCGGTTACTATTTTATTTTTTATAAATCGCAAGCAATTATTGACGATTTGCTCGCAAATGTGGTTACTTACGGAAAAAATATAAAGGGCAGTGCGTATCCGATTTATATTTTTGGCAGCGTAGGTGTCGGTGATTTTTTATCAATGCTGATTATGACTGTTTGTGTACTTGCGCTCTTTGCGTTAATGTGGCTGATGATGTCACGCAGTTTTATAAAAATTACAACATCTTACGGTTCAAAGACAAAGAAAAAATACCAAAGAACAAATATAAAACAAAAAGGCGTTGATAAGGCTTTGTTTTTCAGGGAAGTAAAGCGATTTACTTCAAGTCCGAACTATATGCTTAATTGTGGATTTGGTCTGATAATGTTGCCGCTTTTTTCGGTAATTATGCTTTTTAAAGGTAAAGATATGCTTGCGGTTATTTCAAAGGCAGGCGGTGAACAAAGCAATTTTGCGGTTGTAATACTCTGTGCGGTGGTATGCGCAATGGTTTCGCTTATTGATATTACCGCACCGTCGGTATCGCTTGAGGGCAAAAGTATATGGATTGCTCAATCTTTGCCCGTTGCTCCGTGGCAGGTGTTAAGAGCAAAAATAGCTTTACAGGTTGTTTTTGCCGTAATTCCTACAATTATTTGTGAAATTATATTAGCTTTTGTTTATCCGTTTACACCGCTTGAGTTGACATTCTTTATAATTATGCCCCTGCTTTATATGGTACTTTCTGCACAGTTCGGTTTGTTTTTAGGTATAAAAATGGCAAACTTAAATTGGGTAAATGAAATTACTCCGATAAAGCAAAGCACTTGCGTATTCATTGTACTGTTCAGCTGTTTGAGTTATGCTTTGACGCTGTTATTGGGATATAATATATTTACATTTTTGTTTAATGTAAATATTTATTTTGTTGTATATATGACTATGTTCGCTTTGCTGACGGTTGCACTGAATATAGTTCTTTATATGTGGCTTAAAAAGAAAGGATCGGTCTTGTTTGCCACACTCTGATTTAATTAAATGAAGGTTGTCTGTATGATTAGAGAAGATTGTTTCGCAGACAAGGCTGTTTGGCTATTGTTAGATTGTGTAAACAGAAAGTATTTGTGGGCTTTGCCCACACCCACGACCTTTGAAAAGGTCGACCAAACTTTTATAATTATTTTGCGGATTTACTTCGATAAACCGTAATTTCTTAAACCTTTTGATAAATAACCAAACAAAAAACGCTTTAGCAACAATTAAGCTTGCTAAAGCGTTTTCTTTATTAAACTACCGAATAAATTTTGTAACCGTCAATTTCGGTTTCAAGTTTATAGAAATAACTTTTGTTTTCTTCTGTCGAGTAATATTTCTTTAAGTAGTTTTCTTTTTTATAGGTGATGTAGTTGTCAATAACATAAACATTTTTTATACTTATAGCCGCCCGGTACACACTGTCTGCTCCCTTTTTGTTGAGCACCGAATTATGATGCATATATCCAAAGCTGTCAACATTGCTCAAATATGAGGATTTAAAGCCCCACATAGGATGGACATAGTTTGTTGAATATTTTGTGTATTCAATTGCAGTCTTTGTATCAAGTATATAGAATCTTTCGGGATGTCTTTCGACCTCAACATACAGTCTGCTCGGTCGGCTTTTGGTATCTATGTTGTTGTGCAGGTGCGACTGATAAACAAGGCAGTTTACAAGCAACAGTGTTACAACAAGCATAGCTGATACAAAGAAAGTTCCTTTTCTTGCGGCTTTCAGCATTGCATTACAACCGTCTTTAAACGCTGTAAAATCTATGCTGTACAAAAGTACACAATAAGCCATTATCCACGAAATATATACAGTGTAATAGTAACTGTTGAACAAATATCTCAGTAAAGAGTTTGAAACAATGAGCTGTAAAGTTATCAGGATAGGGAAGAACATATGAGTTTTCTTGTGAAAAACAAGGAACAGTGTAACGAATATAATGTAGATTATGATAAGCATTGCGTCATTATCAAACGAGGCAAGACTTACTCCGCTTGATGAAAGGAAATCCACAAAGCTGTCCCAAATTGTAAGATTGTTGTTCTGCTTTTGCAGTGAATCAACAAGTTTCAACGCATCAAGATTAATCGGTGTGCTTTCATCGTAATAACCGTCTTTGAGAAGTTCGTACTCTGTTTTTGTTATTCCCACATTGCTAAAAGCCTCTTTGTTCTTGCTGTAATCGGGATAAGGAAAATTAGCGATTTTCTCTGTCAGTTGATGGTATTCATAGTTGCCTTTTAAAGTATCGTTTTGAGTATTGACTGCTACGGAGTAGTTATGCAGAGCAAAAGTCAAAGCCGTAATAAGAACGAATAAAATGAGAAAAGGTCTGAAATACCACATAAACTTATGAAATTTGATTTTATATTTACCTTTTGCAATAAGGTCGGCAATAAGATAAACAATCGCAAACGCCAATGCAACAAAGAAAAGTTCAAAGCAGTAGAACGAGCCAATCAAAATTTCAATTGCGCCAAGCAGGCACATAAATCTGTATCTTTTTCGTCTGATTGCATTAAACATAAGCAGAAAACCCGCAGTAAGCATAATAGCGGATGTCTTTTGACTTGCTATGTCTGCATAGTGGTTAAGTGCAAATAAAATGTTTAAAAATACAGAAAATACAATTCCTATTTTGTATCCGAATTTATCGGTCAGCGCATAGGTGATGGATGAAAAGGCAAGCCAGCCGAATATTACCTGTGCAAATACAAAAATATTGATTGTGGAAAAAATATATTGAATACTGCTTACAGCAAATGCGAGTAAGTAGTTGACTGTATTGTTGTACGGTATGTGATAATGTGAAATAAGCAGAGAATTTTCATAGTCTTTGTAAGAGTCGTATGAAAACGAAGAAACATATATGCAAAAAACCATTATCAAAGCATTTACTGCAAAGGAAACAAATAATTTATTTTTAAATAATTTAATAAAAAATTTTTTCATAAATGATTTATCCTTTTAATGTTTTTGTGTCTGTGGTTATCAGCGAATACCCCTGCTCTTTTGCTCATTTATAATAAGCTGAATGTTAGCCTGCTCATATTCGTTAAATGTTACATTCTTAGAAAACTCCGAAGAAGTGTAGCGTGGTGTGTACCATGACTGTGAATTAAAGTAAGCGGAAAGCTCCGGGTCGGAGAATATCCAGCCTCTCTTAGCGTAAATTTCATTGAGTGCAAGCTCAAGATTGTTGTCGCTAAGGTCTTTTACTTCTGACTGACTGATATATGAAGAATCGCTGTTTGCAAAGATAAAATCGTTTTCGGTCGCAGAACTCTGACTTGATTCTTCGGGTGCTGTGGTTTCGGGTTCAACATACTCTTCGCCGAGTGAAATATCAAGTGTAATTACAGTGCCCGGTTTTGCCTTTGTGCCTGATTCGGGACTTTGAGAAATTACATATCCCTCGCTGTAAAGTGTGCTGTAAAGGTGATTGCCCTCCGCAACCTTAAAGCCTTGCTCCTCAAGTTTATTTTTAGCGCTTTCGAAGTCATATCCGACAACTGAACTAATCTCTTTTTCAGCAACGGTTGTAGGTTGAGTAGTCGGTGCAACCGTCGTAGGGGGCACGGTAGTTGCCGCTGTTGTTATCTCGTCTGCCGTGGCAGGCTTTGTATTATTGATTTTTTCAGCAAAAATCTCATTGTAAACAATGTATCCGACAAAGCCGAGAACTGCAAGTATAATAATTACGCTGACCGTGATTATTGCAATTGTAGCGCCCTTTTTGCGTGGCTTTTCGTCCGTCTCTGCATTTTTTGCGTTTTTAGATTTATAATCAATCGGAATACTGCTTTTGATTTCATTCTTTTCGGGTTTCTGCTTTACAGGTTCCTGTTTCTTTGTTTCGGTTCCCGAAACGGTATTTTTTACAGGTTCTGCCTTTTTGCTGTCTGTATCGTCAATGTCATCAAAGAACGAACCATAATCCTTAGTAGATGCTTTTACTTGGGTATCGGGCTTTTTTGTTACCTCGTACTCGTCAAAAACATCGTTTGAAATAGGAACAACGGGAGCAACCGAATTTTCTTTTTCAGCAGTCTGCGGTTTAATTTTTGCGGTATCTTCCGAATTTCTTTCCGTAACCTTTGCTTCATCTTCCTTAACAACAGGTACATCGGGTTTATTTTCAACAGGTTCTTTTGTTTCTTCCGGCTGTGTGGATTTGTCTGTATTGTCTTCTGCTTTTTTGTCCTTTTCGGCTTTTTCTGCCTGTTCAAAAAGTGTCGGCACTGCGCCCGTTACTGCGGGAGTTTCTTTTTCTTCCTGCTTTTCCTGTGTTTTTTCGGGTTCTGCAGTAAGTTTTCCGCAAGACGCAAGCAAAGCGTTTTTCATATTAACGGCATTTTTCCATCTGTTTTCGTTTTTCGGCTGAATAGCTATAACGATAATACTTTTCAGCTTTTCGTTGCCGTTTTTAGGAGCGGTAATTGCCGTACCGTCGGTACGCATTTTAACAGCTTCCGATTTAGTTGTAAGACCGCCCTCGAAAGGTAAAGCCTTATTGTTTGCAAGACAGTACATAATAAGACCTACGGAGTAAATATCTGTAGTAAGGTCAGGATTTCTGCCTTCAGCAACTTCGGGTGCTGAAAAGTCAAGGTCAGATGCTTTACATTCAAAATCGGAAAAACCTCCGAGCTTGTACTTACCGTCTGCGGTTACAAAAATATTTTCCGGTCGGATATTGCCGTGAAAAATATTTTTTTCTTCGAGAAACATAAGAATTTCAGCCATCTGCAAGCCGAAATCGGTAATTTCGTCGTCAGTAAAGTTTTTACTGCGCATTACTTTTGAAAGAGGTTCAAGTTCCTCTGTAGCAATATACATATCTGCTTTTTCTTTTGACGGATTATCATAAAGATAAGCGCCAAAGCAGGTGAAATATTCTTTTTTATCAGCTATGGAATTGAGAAAATTAACTTCATCTTCAAAAAAATCGGCTTTCTCATTGCTGTAGTGATTACCGTATGCAAAAATATGGAACAGGTTAGCGAAAACCTCGCCGTTACTGTCTTTTTTTACAATTCGATATTTATTTTGCCCTTTCTTTTCGGAAACAAGCGAAGTAATTTTCCAATCTTTTAATTCTTCCGGTAATTTAATACCTCTGGCCATTTTTACACATCCTATCTATTACACAAATGTATTGTTTTCATATACCTTCATTACGGCACACTTCCGTATTATGCTATTATATCATATTACAGGATTTTTTTCTATATTTTTTTCTGAATAGTTTATGAATATTTTGTAAACAAACTTGTAAATTTTTACAAAAAACAGAGCTTTGATTCAAAAACTCAAAGCTCTGTCATATTTTGTATAAAGAAAATGTATAAAGAAAAATAATTAGTTCTGTTCTAAATGTTTGGACAATATTAATAAATTATGGTTTATTGCACGAGTTAAGCGAAATAATTTAAAAATTTAGGTCAAGCCTTTTTAAAGGCTTGCGGGTTTGGGCAGC
>ENA-ORSI01000225-ORSI01000225.1-human-gut-metagenome-genome-assembly--contig:-NODE-225-length-59796-cov-11.320467_pt1 | contig 59796 bp, 45 predicted proteins | sample MGYA00242187_ERZ509154 | MGnify/ENA primary metagenome ERZ509154 (study PRJEB26280, sample SAMEA2338627) | human gut metagenome | biome: human gut; feature: human-associated habitat; material: faeces...
CGCAAGCGTTGGTCATCTCATGCGGTAGCGTTGACCGATTCTACCCATAGCGTTGGCCGGTTCTATGGGTAGAATTTTTCACCGCCAAACAGACCGTTACAAACCAAACCGGGAGGTGTCTACATCTTTTGATTCTTTCTTAGTGTATCCGCCGAACTTGTAGCTGAACGACAGGGTAATACCGCGCTGATAGTTTGCCACACCCATGTCGAGATGCTGCGCCCCGTTGCGCACTTTCATATTGAAATGGTTATATCCATTAAAAATATCGGTTCCTTTCAGTTGAATCATGGCTTTGTCTCCGGCAAAGGTATAGCGCAGGGTTGCATTGACAGAACCTATCGGCTGAATACGGTAACTGCCTTGCAAGGCTTTGGTCTGCCCGAAAGCGGTGACTTCGAACTTAATGTTCGGCTTTTGGCTGAGAATGAATGTATTGGTCCATGAACCGATGCCGGTCCACTGCCGGTTATCGAAAGGCGCATCGTAGTAATGACTCGCTTTGGCATGTCCGAACAGGGCATTCAGCGTCAACCGGCTGTCCCACCATCCTCCTACCTTGAACGGAATAACGGCTGTCAGAATCAACTGGTTGTTGTAATCCCAGTTCTGGTAGTTATACACAGACCGCAGGCGTTCGGAATCGAGGTACACCATCTGCATAAAATAATCGGGCTGATAATCGTAACTCACCTGAAAGATATGCTTACTCTTGAGGATGTATGTCAGCGCAGCACTGTAATCGGTATAAGGTTTCAAGTAAACATTTCCCACCGACTGCTGATAACCGTTGAGGTAGCCCACCGTTCCGCTCAGCGTCCAATAGTCGGGGTAAGTTTTATCCGAGCTGAAAGAAAGCTGAAGGATATGCGACGGAGACGGCACGTAACTCAACTGCATCGTGGGATAAACCGCCCACTTTTCGTAATCTTCCATCTTGTAATACTCTACGGCGGCAGACGCGCTAAGACTCCACCGTGGATTGAAACTCTTGTCGAAACCCACATACGCATTATAGGTATATTCATCGATGCGGCTGTCGGTGTTATCGCTGCTCATTTCGGGCAGGTTGTAACGCTGTGTGTTCCGGTCGTTGACGTAGGTAAACGATATCCCGTAATTCAGTGTCCAGTCTTTCGGAAGCGTCAGGCTGTGGTCGGCATACACTTTCCATCGGTCGATACGCTGTTCGGAGTTACTGACAAATGCAGACTCCTGCCCGTCCGCTCCCGTATCGGAGAAATCTTGCGTGTCTTTATTCTTATAAAATGTATAGTCGGCACCCGCTTTCAGCCCGAAGTCGGATGTATAGCTCAACGCGGCATTGTGCATCTGTTCGTCGCTTTCGTGGTAATTCCGCGAGTTGGAAATATTTCCCCATGCCCGTAAATCGTTAGTACCGTTGGGCGTAAAGTTTGTGGTGTAATTCAAATCAAGCTGATTTCCTTCACTGAACTTATAGGCGCCTCCCAAGCGGAACAAGTGGCTGATGCCCCTACCTTCGCCGTTGTCCGACAGGTGAATCTCATGCGTTTCGCCAGCTACCGTATGCAGTGCGTCAAACTCCATCGACTGACGGCTGTAACGGTCGTTAAGATTATACATAAAGTCGACATCAAACTTAGGCGAGGTATAAGCCAACGTTACACCGCCGTTTCCACCCGCCTCATCCAACTGCACGTAGCTGCCGTTCACTTCGCCCTGCAAACCTCCTTCGCCTTCCTTATAACCTTTCAGCACGAGATTGATAGCCGCGCCGCGCACGTGGTACTGCGGAGGAGCGCTATACATCACTTCCGCCCGCTCCACGCGCGAAGCCGGCATCGCCTTTAAGAGAGTTGTCAGTTGTTCGTAAGTCATCGACGACGGTTTCCCGTTTAATATGATGCTCAGCGAAGAAGTTCCGGCAAGTGTCAATACGTCGTTCTGTTCCATCACGCCCGGAAGTTCCTTTATCGCTTCATAAGCATTCGTTACGAGCTTATTGGCAGTAAGTTGCGGCATGTCGTAAGTCAGCCGGCTGCCCTCCACCTTTACCAGCGGGCGGTCTGCCTTCACCACCACTTCGCCCAGCGCATAATCTTTTTCCTTCAGCACCGTTACGCCGGCATCGCTTCCCTTACCTTCTTTTTCCACCGTGTCGTACAGAATATGCTGGAAAATCAAACGATAATGCTCCGGCACCTGATTCAAAGAAAAGAATCCGGCAGTGTCTGTCACGGCAGCATCAACAAACGTTGAATCGATACGCTGGAGCACCACCGTAGCACCGTCAATCGGTCGTTCCCGGCTGTCTGTCACTTTCCCCGACAACGTTTGTGCCATGCTCAGGTTCGTCAACACACCAGCCAATAACAAGATGCTCATCAAAAAATATCTTTTCATATCAATTCGTTTTTAATATTTTCTTTATCTTTGACTTCGCAAAGATAGAAAGCAGCTTTTGCTTTCATGGTTAACGCGAGGTTAATGTTAGGTTAATATGGGAAAGATAAAACACATCCGCTGGATTGCCGTTATCGGACTACTGGCAATAATCGAGTTACAATATGTCTGGCTGACCAATACCTATAAACTGACGGAAGAAAGCCTGCTGATGAAAAGCGACGCACTGTTTAAAGATGCAGCTTTGCAGGAAGTGTTCTGCCGCATGGAGAAATACAAAAAGATGATGTCTTCCAAAGATACCACGTTTACCATATATCTTGAAGAAGACCCCGATACGCTTTCAGCGGATATGATGAAAAACCGCGCAAACCAATGGCTCATGTCAAGCCTGCATATCGCTTTCCAGAAAGCCGTGTTAAAGGAACTGAAGATGGAAGTATCTCTAACCGATTTGGATTCCATCTATACCCATATACTCGACTCGATTGACATCCATGCAAAGGTATTCTCGTGCGTCATAGACTCTTCAGGAAATGTTATCCGCAGCTCCGGCAAAACGGACATCAATGCCCACGGAACATTAAAGACCAGTCCCGTACCCATTAACTTCGAAAAGAGCCGATTCCTGCAAGGCATCATCACCAATCCCTACTGGCTGATCGTACAGCGGATGACCATGCTGCTGATAGCCACGGCACTGATAATGGTACTCGTCATCGGGTGTATCGTTTACCAGATACGCATCATCATCCGGCAAGACAAGATAGCCAAGCTGCGCGAAGACTTCTCATACGCCATGATTCACGATATGAAAACCCCGCTCAGCTCCATACTGATGGGAACGCAGATACTCGAAACCGGACGATTAGACAGTCAGCCGGAAAAGAAAGCCCAGTACTTCCGCATCCTGAGGGAAGAAAGCGAACACTTGCTGGCGCTGACTAACAAGGTGCTGACGCTCTCGAAGCTGGAAAACCATCGGCTGAAGCTAACAAAGACCGACTGCCCGCTACGTCCTCTATTGGAGGATTTGGCAGAGAAATACAAAGCCAATGCTCCGAAGAAAGTAACCTATGTATGGAATCTGACAACAGAAACCGTATACGCAGACCATGAGTTCTTAAAAGAGGCACTGAGCAACCTGATAGACAATGCCGTGAAATATTCGGGCGAGGAGGTGGAAATCACCCTCTCATCGGGGACACGGGCAGACGGAACAGACTATATCAGCATCCGCGACAATGGTTTCGGCATCCCGCTGAAAGACCAGTCGAAGATATTCGAGAAATACGAACGTGCCTCAGCTACCGAACGTAACCGCAAAGGAGGCGCAACGGGCTTCGGACTGGGACTGAACTACGTATTCCGAGTAGCCGAAGCACACGACGGACAAATAACGGTAGAAAGCATCGAAGGCGAATACAGCGTTTTTACGCTGCTGTTGCCATCTAAAGAAAAAGCAGAAAAAGAAAAGATATGATCAAGTTATTGTTAGTGGAAGACGATGCCAATTTGTGTTACATCATCCGGGGAGGCTTGGAGGACATGATAGGCGGTTATGAAGTAAAAACGGCAACCGACGGCAAAGAGGGATTACGCTTATGGCAAGAGTGGAATCCGGATGTCATCGTGTCTGACATCGAAATGCCGGTAATGGACGGTTATGAAATGGTGCGCCGCATCCGAGAAACCGACGGTACAACACCGATTCTGTTCACCTCCGGACGTGTATCGCCGAAAGACGTGGTAGAAGGTTATGAACTGGGTGTTAATAACTACATCAAAAAGCCTTTTCTCGCAGAAGAACTGAATGCGCATATCACGGCATTGATTCGCTTGACGAAAGGCATAAAAGCACGCGATACCCATACACTGTATCCCATCGGCAAGCTATTCTCATTCGATGCGGCTCATGCTTTGCTACATCACCGGAATGAACCCGACAAAACTTTAACCGAACGCGAAGCCCGCCTCTTGCAACTGCTTTGTGAAAATAAAGGAGAGGTAGTAAAGCGCGAAGCAATCCTCGCCCAACTATGGGATACGGAAGAAGATTATTTCGCTTCGCGCAGCCTTGATGTTTTCATATCACGGCTCCGCAAACTATTGGCTGCCGATGAGACTGTGCAAATCAAAACAGTAAAAGGTATAGGACTGATGCTGACCGACTGATGCTTTCAATGATTATCAATTAATAAAAGACCAACCATCTTTATGAATCTGGCGGATTTATTAATCAGGGCACCTCTCTTTAAAGGTTGTAGTAAATTACAGATAGAAACATTTTTATCAACGACTTATTACCGCCTGCGCAGACGGACTGCGGATTATTACGTAGCCCACATGGGAGATACGTGTAACGATATTATCATTCTTATCGAGGGTTGTGTATATACCAACATGATAAATAATGACAAGGAGGTAATAATCGAAACCATCACAGCTCCACTGGTATTAGCACCGGCTTTTGTTTATGGAGAAGTTAATTCATTTCCTGTCAATATCGTGACAAAAACGGACTGCACGTTTCTCTTTATTGATAAATCAGCGTTCTTAAACCTATTGCATAACGACAAGATGTTAATGACGAACTTTATCAAGATATTGTCAGACCGTTGTTATCGCCTGTCGGAAAGAATTCGCGAAGAAAACCTGCAATCATTAAAAGAGCGCGTTATCGAATACCTTCATAAACACGGGAAAATAGATAATGTACAATGGGTGGCACGCATATTGGGGGTAGCCAGACCTTCTTTATCAAGAGTGTTATCCGAACTAAGAAACGAAGGAACCGTCATCAACCAGTCGAACAAGATTATCCTTAAAAAAGATTAACGTCTGCTTCCTTATATTTAGCGCGTAACATTTGTTACGGCATTCCAATTTTTACAGGCATATTTTTGCATCCGATTCTAATTAAAATAACAGTTTACGAATATGGAAAAAAATATGTTTTGTTATCAGTGTCAGGAAACAGCCAATGGTATCGGATGCAAACTCATCGGCGTATGTGGCAAGAAGCCGGAAGTAGCTAAAGCTCAAGACCTTTTGATATATCTTTTAAAAGGAATCGGAGTAGCCGTTAGTCTCTGTAAATCAAAACCATGCTGCTGCTCAAAGAGAGCTGATGTATATAATTTTGTAAACGACTCGCTATTCTGTACCATAACGAATGCGAATTTCGACAAGGAGAGCATTTACAAAAGAATAGATGAAGCCATAGTACTGCGCAACCAGTTAATCAGTCGGATAAAAGAAAAGGGGGTGGCTATCCCCGACATAGATGTGCTTACTTGGAATGGAAACCGGACTGAATACGATGAGAAAGCCCAAACGGTAGGGGTGTTAAGCTGCAAAAACGAAGATATCCGCTCGCTTAAAGAACTTACCATGTATGGTCTTAAAGGGATGGCGGCGTATTTGGAACATGCCGCACGGTTAGGACTGGTTGAAACAGAAATCAATGATTTCATTCTTTATGCTTTAAGCGAATTGGTTCTTAACGAAGATGCAACTTCGCTTACTGCACTTGCGCTTACAACCGGCGAATGGGGTGTAAAAGCGATGGCGCTTTTGGATAAGGCGAATACGACGGCTTACGGAAACCCGGAAATTACAGAAGTTAATATTTCCGTAGGTAACCGGCCGGGCATCTTGGTAAGCGGACATGATTTAAACGACATCGAACAGTTGCTTGAACAGAGTAAAGACAGTGGCATTGATATTTATACTCACGGCGAAATGCTTCCTGCTCATTATTATCCGCGTCTTAAAAAATATGCTCATCTGAGGGGGAATTACGGCAACGCATGGTGGAAGCAACGCGAAGAATTTGAAACATTCAACGGGCCTATTCTTTTTACCACAAACTGTATCGTACCTCCCACAGGGAAGGCTACTTATTCCGGACGGGTTTATACGACCAACAGTACCGGATATCCGGGCTGGAAACACATCGTTTCTGACATGAACGGGAAAAAGGATTTCAGTGAAATCATCGCACTTGCCAAAACCTGTAAAGCACCTAAAGAAATAGAAAAAGGAAGCATCGTAGGAGGATTTGCACACGAACAGGTTTTTGCCCTTGCCGATAAGGTAGTAGAAGCTGTAAAAAACGGCGATATCCGTAAGTTTATCGTTATGGCGGGCTGCGACGGAAGAATGAAGAGCAGAGACTACTATACGGAATTTGCCAAATCTTTGCCCCAAGATTGTGTCATTCTTACAGCCGGTTGTGCTAAATACAGATATAACAAACTGCCTCTCGGAGATATCAACGGCATACCCAGAGTGCTTGATGCCGGTCAGTGTAACGACAGCTATTCACTGGCGCTTATCGCTTTGAAATTAAAGGAGGTATTCGGATTGAACGACATTAACGAACTGCCCATTGCTTATAACATTGCATGGTATGAACAGAAAGCCGTTATCGTACTGCTGGCACTGCTGAGTTTAGGAGTGAAGAATATCCATTTAGGTCCTACTTTACCCGCATTCTTATCTCCGAACGTAGCCAAAGTGTTGGTTGATAACTTTGGAATATCCGGCATAAACACGGTAGACGAGGATTTGAAAAGATTAGGAATCTTATAACAGGAGTTGTCGCAGAACCTTGTCTCTGCTTCAGATTAAAAATCGTTTTCGGGGATGTTTTTCCGCATTGATAAGGGCGATGGCAGTTATCGGATGGAAACGGAAAAACATCCTCGAATACAAACTCAAAGTACGGACTGAGCAAAATCCAAACCGCCTCTTAAATGGTTTTCAGATATTGCTCAACTTTTTCAAAGAATAACGAAATGTGGGCTCCGTCTGCAAAAGCATGGCTGGCGGTCAGGGCGATGGGCATATACAGCCGCCCGTCACGTCTGATCGCTTTTCCGGCATTCATCAGCGGATAGTCCAGCGGATGGCCCACAGATTGCTGGGTATAAGTTACCGAAGTAAAATAGAGTTTCGGTGTGGCGCTGAGCAAGAATACATCAAAATCGCCTTGGTCGGCTATCTGTTTGTCCGTTCCATACGGGTCGCCGTCGGCAGGAATGGAGGTTACGATACGGCGGGCCTCAGCATAGAACGCATTGAAATCTTCCTGATACGGAATGCGTACCGTATAGAAAGTTTTTCCGGGAACGGCTATGGGAGAGATAACATCTACGGTATCGTGATAAACCACCTGTCCGTTTTTATCCCAGCGGTAACGCAATTCCTTGATTTCGTTTACGGCACGCAGTATGGCGTATAAGTAGTACAAGAAAAACGAACGCTCCGAAGCCTTAGCCGAAGCATAAGCGTCTGTACAGTCTACTTCGCCGGTGATGGAAATCCATGAGTTGGCAAACCCTCGGAAGAAGTTATAATTATCTTTCCGTTCCCATGTATTGATGTCTACGGTATGTTTCATTATCTGCTGAATTTTTGTGCCACTTTATGATAGGTGGGCATGTCTACGCCCAACCGTTCGCCCAGTTCAATCATATCGAAAAGCAAGCCTTGTATTTCCGATTCATGCCCGCGGGCAATGTCTTTCTGCATTGAAGCCGTACTGTGAGGGTCGAGTTTGTCGATAACCTTCAGATTATAAGCCACGGGGTCTTCGGGAAATACCACACCGGAGCGGCGTCCTATCTCCGCACTTTCGGTAGAAAGTCCGATAAACGTGTTTCTTACCTCCCCCTCGTGTTGCACTTCTCCCATCGGAACGTCGTGATAAGCACCCGTGCAGGCCATTGCCGAAATAAACGCCCACTTGATGAATGTATCGCGGTTGATGTCATCGGAAACGTCTACTTTGATGCCGCAACTGCGCAGTTCTTCCGCAATGCCCTCCAAGCGCGTGCGTGAGACACCCTGCTCCGGACGTGCGCCAAACACCATGCGGAAAATGGTTCCCATCTGGGTTATCTCGCCTTCACCCGAAACAAAGCCTACGATATAAATACACCCGTCGAGCACGGTGACCGAGGGAACCAAACGTCCGATGCGCGGCCCTGTGCCGTAAACGTTCAGGATGGGGATAACCAGCGTATCGGGAGTAGAAGCACGCTCTAACACTTCTTTGATGGAATCAATGGAATATCCCTTCACACATACAAATATCACATCGGCTTTCCCGCTGAATTCTTCGGCGGTACACGCCTTTACGGGGAGGTAATGCTCACCCTTGAGGTCGGACTTCAGGTGAAGTCCGTTGCGGCGTATGGCTTCCAAGTGTTTGCCACGGGCAATGCACGCTACCTCTTTGCCTGCCAATGCGAGGAATCCGGCAATAGAGCCGCCCACGCCTCCTGTTCCTACGACTAAATATTTCATTTTACACTGTTTTTTTGAGTTGATAAAAAAAGCCCGTAGTGAGCTTTTGTTTATTTGGAAATAAGCAGACTTATCGGAAGAATCGGTCTGACTGAAAACCGTGGCAAGTTATAAAAAGATTGACGAACCAACAAGGAATGGAGCGAAAACCTGCATCCGGAAAAAAGGGATGTGACAGGGGTGAAAAATTCTACCCATAGTGCAGGTTAACATTATGGGTAGAACCGGGCAACGCTACCGCATGGAACGACCAACGCTTGCGGTAGCGTTTTCAGGGTAAAAAAGAAAGAAGTAAGTTCCGGAAAACCAACGTTTTACACAGAACTTACTTCTTATTCCTTCTTTTGCGGCGCCACGCTTCACGTGTTTGCCTTGCCGCGAATGCACAAATCTATCCGCGTGGATGCTTTCAGGGCGTATGCGATACGCCCCTACACCAACGAATAGCAGGATTTATTTAACCTTTTTACCCCAATAAGTCTTATAGTTGTCACCATATCCGGCGTAAACAATGGTATGGGTTCGCGGAGAGGCTTCCCAGTCGGTTTCACGCTGCAAGTAAAGTTCAACACCGTTATCGAACGTAAGAACGCGATTGCTGCTGTCATACGACCATGTAGCTCCCTCCCAGCTTCCTGCACTCACCGTATGGTCGGCAGAAAGAGTCATTGTAGAAGATGTTTTCTGGTTTCCGTACGAATAAGAAAGGTCGATGTGTTCCCAGTCGCCTACCAGTTCGCTTTCCGTAATATCTACCTGCGGCACTGCACCGTAACGTTCAGGCATCACCACGGGCCATCCGTCCTCTGTCCAGCGGATGCTGCGTACATGTCCCATCATAAGGGCATTTGAAGCATTGATACCCGCTACGTTTTCAGGGAATCTGCCCTGCGATGCGAAATACCAGTTGCCGTTTCCGTCATCGAACACACAGCAGTGTGAAATTCCTACCCATCCGTCGCTGCCGTTGAATTTATAAGGATGAGTAACCACGGGGTAGAGTTCGCCTCCTACATTGGTAATATCTGTCCCGTCCATGCCTACGTACGGGCCTGTGATGTTGGTAGCGCGAGCCACGCGGGTGTTATAAGGAACAGCCAATGCATCGTAAGCCAAGAACAGGTAGTAATATCCGTCGTGGTAGATGATTTCCGGGCCTTCCGAAGCCTGCCAGCGGTTACCCATCTGGCGGGTAGCTATCAACTGACCGTAAGCAGCAATGTCCGAATCCGTTCCCCACGGGTTAGGCAGTTCGGCTTTCACCTTGCCCGTAGCCTCATCAAGTTCTACCAGCGCAATACCGCTGTGCCAAGAGCCGTAAGCCAGATAGTGGCGTCCGTCACCATCAATAATGTAGCTGGGGTCGATGGCATTCCACTTGTAGTAACAGTTAGCCCAATCGTTTGCCGGAACATTGAAGTCCAGCCCCTTGTCGGAAGCATTGGTGATAACGTAACCTTTATCCACCCATCCACTGTTGTTAGCAGGGTCTGAGTTCTCCATCAAGCCAATAAATGCGCGTTCGCTCCATGTGCCGTCGCCGCTCAGCGTGCCGGGGCATACGATGGAATAATACATACGATACAGTCCGCTGTTTACCTTACGCACACACGGTGCCCAATAACCGAAATCGTCGACGCTGGGATTGACTTCTTCCAAGCCCATTGCTGTACGGATTTCGTTCAGCTTCGGAATCACCCAATCGGGCAGCGTCTGCATGGTTCCGCCCAAGTATTCCCAGTCTACCAAGTTCTTCGAACGGCGTCCGTGGAAATGTCCGCCCGCAGTGTGCGCGTTGCCATACGAAGCATCCGTTTGATACATATAATAGTATCCGTCGTCGGCAAGAACCACTGTGGGGTCATGAACGTTACTCAAGTTCCATTGAGAGCGGTTCGTCCAGTCGGCGATGCTTGAGTAATCGTCCGGATAAGCGGGAGCTACGTAATTGGCGAGCTGTTCGTCAAGGCTCATGGCTCCCGTAGTAGCTTCAACAGGGTCGGAATATGTATAACGGCTGTTACCGTAAACAAAGGCACGTACATAGTATGTAGTGCTTCCCATCAGTCCGGAGATACTGGCAGAAAAATTTTCGTCGGCATCAACCACGTTATCGCTGATGGTCGGAGTTTGTGCATTGGCACTGTAACAGAATCCTCTCCGCACGATGTCTCCCACATTACCGGTAGCCGATGCAGTAAGAGTGAGCGAAGTACCTGTTGTTTCCGTTACTTCGGGAGCAGCTACGGTTATGCCGCTGTCGCTGTTATATTCGATGTTATCCAAGCCGTCGGAGCAAGCCGCCAAGACGAGCAGTAGAGACATCCAGATAAATGATAATTGTTTTTTCATCTAATGATTAGGTTTAGAAATTCCCCCGTTTCCCTCACGCGGAAGGAAACGGAAGGAATGATAAAATAACTATTTATTCATTGAAAACAAGATGGCAGTGATCGACAGACAGTGCAAAAGTCAAATCTTCAGAGTCTATGGTATTAACACCTAAATAATATTGGGTAGAAGTTGTACCTGTGGTACCTTCCATCACGATTTGAACATCGGCTGTACCATTGCCACAGTTAGTTACGTAAACCGTAACTTTAGCACCGTTCATACCTTCAAGCCAAGTAGCCCAATCACCTTGTGTACCGTTATGAACACAAGCAGCATATCCGCTACCGTCTCCCCAATTGTCAGCCCGGACAAACGCATATTCAGTAACCTCATCACTCTTACGGAGAGCTACTATAAAGTTATTCCAATTAGCAGCCAAATCACTGTAATTAGTAAACTTGATTGATTTCGTTTCGCCTATCGCTACATCGAAATAGTCAGAAAACTCAGCCTTGAAAGCACTTGTGTTATCTTCAGCTCCTAACATATTGGTACTGTTGTGTACTTCCGAAGCAACCGACTCTGAAACGTTGACACTTACCGTTGCGGTTACTCCTTCGGCAGCAGTAATGGTAACAGTGTGGTCGCCTACCGTTGCAGGAATGGTAGAGAAAGTAAGTTTTGAGTTATCCATAACCCTTTCTGTACCCGTCACGCTGGTTGCAGTAACCTCCATACCCGTCGGGTCGAAAGCCAATGTACGGTCAGTCATGCCTTCGGTAGCAGGCGAAGTATAATAGTAGTAATTCTTGCGTGAAGGCTGTGTAGTAACTTCGATGGAAGCAATCTTTTCTACCACATTAAACGTTGCGCTTGCCACAATCGGCTGTTCGCAGTTCTCGCCCTTAAAGGTCTTGTTATAGATGGCTACAAGTGTCTTTTCGCCTTCGGTATCCATGTCGGGGATTGAAGAGAAGCTCAGTTCTTCAGCCGTAACGGTCTTTGTTACCCCCTCCTCGAACGTAACAACGGCTGTAACATCCGCCATAGCCGAATCAAGAGGCACACCTAAATCCACCTCATCGGGTACTCCCTGCAACGTCATGGATAACGGGTTCTTATCCTCGGCAGAGGTCAATCCGCCGATAGGTTCGATGTTGGTCTGTTGGAAATTGATGTACGAACCTTCGGGTGCCAAGAAGCAACGGATGTTGGTATTGCTTTCATCGGCATTCAGATTAACCAAAGGACTTGGCTGATTGTAAGTTTTGGTAACCGTTCCGTTGGTTATTGTGACTCTGAACGATTCGGGGTCGGACCTGTCGACGGTAAGCGTTACCTTTCCTCCTAATTGTGAGATCCCCTCATCGGTATCAGTCTCGAAAGTAAGTGTACTCTGAACATAAGAGCGGTCGATATAATCTCCCCACTCAGAGTTACCTGAAGGTTGGTTATCGTAACGTATTGCTCCATATTCCAAATATCCTTCGCCTTCACGTTCATTATCATTGCAAATGATTAATGCAAAATTCTTATAAGTATTAGATGCAGCCGGGTTAATGCTAAGATTAAACACCGCATTCCACTTCTTCCCTTCGGGAATCACGTAATACTTCGAAAAAACAGTCCACCATCCGGAAGAATAATCCGTATTTCCAATGGTGTACACATCTTCCATCATACCTTCCAACACTTCATCGTCTCCTTTCTGCGCATTGGCAATGGAGTCTACCTTTTCAGAAAGCCAGTCGGGTGCATTTATGTTAGAGAAATGTTCGTCTTCGCAACCGGTCAATGCCAACATTCCCAAAGCAATGGAACAGCAAACGGATGCTATTTTCTTGAAATGTCTCATAGTCTTAAATGTAAAATGATTGATTTTAAATCGTCCGCTCTCCTGAGCAAAACTGCCAGGAGAGGAAGACTGTTTCTTTTTTAGTTTTAGTAATGATTAATCGTCCAAATCTACAACCGGACGTACCGTCCAACCGTTGTCACGGAAGTAAGAAGAATTGTCCGTACCATAGTTAGCCGAGTTACCTTGCAGATTCGGGTTATTGTTTGTCAGCTGCTGCTGGATAGGCAGGAACTCATGTCCGGCTACATAAGTATCAAATCCACTTTTCAGTTCCGAGTCAGAGTCGATGTCGCTGTAGCTGACAGGAAGCAGCACTTTACTTTTATCGGCAGTGATACGAACTACAGAGTGTTCTTTCATCTGTTGCAGACGATCGGCATCGTAGAAGAATCCCCAACGGATAAGGTCGAAGCCACGGCCAAACTCACAACCGAATTCTTTCGGACGTTCCACATTGGCAATCTGCTCGAAGAGCTTGTCGGCATTTCCGGCAAAGTCAGAAAGTTGCAAGTCGGGCAGGTCAGCACGGTTACGCACTTGGTTAATCCAGTCAATGGCACGTTGAGTCGGTCCGTTCACTTCATTTTCACATTCTGCCGCACGAAGCAATACATCCGAATAACGCATCAAACGAACATTGATACCATCGTGCAAACCGGTAACCACCGTGCTATACAGACCGGTACGGAGGTTGGTATATTTAGCGATAGGAATACCACCGTAGTTGTTGTTGGTCCGAATGGTATCGGAAGCCGTAAGAGTCTCCGTGTAAGCAACGTTTCCGTATTCGAAACCTTCCCAGTCGGCTTCATAAGTACCCAATGTCCAATAGAGACGCGGGTCGAGAGTACCGCTTGTCGTACGTTCGCTCTTAAAGAGATCATATAACCAGTTAGTAGCAGAAAGGTCGGCCCATCCGCCAAAATCGCCCGGAGCAAAATTACTTTCGATAGCCGATCCTTGCGTAGCATTGGGGCTGGTATTCACCGGTGTCCATTCATCATCGGTACCTTGTGAAGCATAATCCAAGAACTGTACTTCAAACAAGCTTTCATCGTTGTTCTCGTATGCTGTACCTTCACGGAAGTTATCACCATAGTTGTCCATCAAGCGGTAGGTGCCATAGCGTCCGCTAATGATGTCTTCCAACACCGTAAGCGCTTCGCTAAACTTATGGCGCACCATCAGTGTACGTGCATAAAAGCCTGCCGCAGAACCACAGGTAGCACGACCGCCAGCCCATTCGCTGCCTTCATCGCGCGAAGGCAATAACTCCATTGCCTGCTGGAAATCGGCTTCCACTTGGTCAAGCACTTCATCATACGTACTGTTAGCGCCATAAAGTCCATCCAGTGAAGAATAGGTTTCATAACTCGTAATCAGAGGCGGATTCTGATAATAGCCTGCCAAATTGTAATAAGCCAGTCCACGGATAAAGAGCGCCTGCCCTTTGATGCGTCTCATATTTTCCGAAAGCTGGGAATCATCGTCACCGGTGCGCGATAGAATAAAGTTACATACATTAATGGTATAATACCATTCACGCCACGGCCACCATGCGATATCACCCGTAACCAATACGGTAAAGTCATCAAATTCCAAGTACCATACTTGCGAAGAGTTCCACACCTCATCGCCACGGCATACATCAATGGTATAGCCTACACGGGCATACGACCCTTCCATACGAATATGGTTATAGGCAGCAATCACACACTCCTCCAAATCATCGACTGTATTGCCAAAAGTAGCTGTGGTTTGCTGGTTAGGATTCACCACATCCAGATTGTCCATGCAAGAAGTCAGCGTTCCGACTCCGAACAGAAAAGCAAGTGAATATTTTAGTAGTTTCATACAATAATTTTTTTAACAGTTAGAATTAGAATGAGAAATGAAGGCCACACATAAAGGTACGTGCCGTCGGGAACGAACAGTAGTTATAGCCCGGAGTAAAGGTGCCTCCTGCATAGTCTACGTTATATCCATGATAACCGGTAAACGTGTAGAGGTTTTGTGCAGATACGTAGAAGCGGACATCCGATACATATTTGCCGAACCATTTGTCGGGGAAGTTGTAACCCAACTCAACATTGGCAATCTTCCAATAAGCCGCATTCTGAATCTTACGTTGGCTGAACAAGTCGTTCCATGCGTATGTCGCGCTGTTTGTAATGTAAGTACGCGGTACGTTAGAGATATAAGTGCTTCCGTCTTCGCTCCAGCGGTTGGCATCCAATATTGCTACATCCTTGTTGGAATAGCCATAACAAGAGTTCAATGAATTGTAGATATCATCGGTTACATGATAGTTCAAAGCACCAAAGGTAGCAATGCTCAAGTCGAATCCTTTGTATTCGAAACGGGCATTCAAACCGAAGTTGACTTTAGGCAAACCGCTGCCCAATACCGTCTGGTCATTTTCGTCAATCACACCGTCACCGTTTATATCTTTGTAGAGGCAGTCGCCTACGTTAGCACCTTGCTGCGTAGCATGATTATCCAAGTCTTCCTGCGTGCGTGCGATTCCTTCGTATACCCAGCCGTAGAACTTACCGATTTCCTGACCTACTTCTGTGATATAAGCACCGGTGATATATGCTTCATCCGTAAAACCTAACGAGGTTACTTTGTTTTTCAGCGTACTGAGGTTAGCCGATACTTCATATTTGAACGCATGGTCGCGGTTACGATAGGTAGCAGCAAACTCGAAACCGGAGTTGTCCATCGAAGCGGCATTCATCGTAACGGTCGTGTTTGATACACCGGCTTGTTCGGGCACAGGTACTGCATACAGCAAGTCGTTGTTTGTATTCTTATACCATTCAGCCGTGAATTCCAAGCGGTTATCCAAGAAAGCAAGGTCAACACCTACGTTATAAGTCTTCTTCTTTTCCCAAGACAGATTGTTATCAACAAACGTTGAAACGGCAGAACCGGTCACGGCAGAATTGTTGAAGCTGTACGTCATGTTATTACGTGACATTACCGTTTGATACATATACTCACCAATGTTCTCATTACCTAATTCACCGTAGCTGGCACGAACCTTGAACATGTTTACCACGCTGGGGTTGAAGGGGAAGAAACTTTCTTTATCGAAGCGCCAACCGATAGAAACTGAAGGGAATGTTCCCCAACGAATGTCTTTCGACAAACGTGAGCTGGCATCCCGACGAACTGTTGCCGAGAATAAGTAGCGGTCGTCATAGTTATAATTGATACGGCCGATATAAGAGAAAATGGCATGTTTATAGTCGTAGCTGGAAGAATAAGTATTCGCACCGTTTTGAAGTTGCAGGAAATACGGCTCGGTATAGTTAAGTCCCCATCCGTTCAGCAATTCGGTATGTTCTTCTTCGTAAGTCTGACCGACTACTACATTGATATGATGCTTGTCGATGGTGCCATCATACGTAAGGATGTTTTCAATCAACGCATCCGAATAGTCGCGTGAAGCCTTTTCCAAGCGTTCGTTGCTCTTCGCCAGATAGACACGGTTACTCTGTATCCATGCGGGAATCCACGTAAAATCTTTGCAATGGGTCTTGCTGTACGAAAGGTTAAGACGGTAATTCAGCTTGTGGTTCTTGTTTTCGATGCCTAACATCTTGAGCAGGTCTACATCGGCAGAACCTGTACCCACGAAGCGGTCTACACGTGTGTTACGCTGCAACAGGTTATTGATCAGCAGCGGGTTGGAAGCCGAAATATCGCCATGAATATTATCATAATAAACGCCATAGCCGTATGCATCGTAATTATAATCGCTTGCGGCTCCCACCACGTCATCGAGCACCCATGTAGAAGAGTCGTAAGCCTTGATGGTAGGCTGCATCAACAAGGTAGAACGCAATACGTTGCTCACATCGCCATACAATCCCTGTACGTATTCGTTCGCATTAGACAACGCCATGTTATCTTGGTCGGAGTGCGAATAAACTACGCTGGTCTGGAACTTTATGAATTTGGTTTCCATGGTGTTGTTGACACGTGCAGTGAAACGTTCGAAATTAGGTCCTGCTCCTTCCAACGTTCCTTTCTGGCTGAAGTAGTCCAACGCTACATTATAAGTGTTTTTGGAACCGCCACCCGAAAGGTTTACGTTGTGGTTCTGGCGGATACCCGTCTTAAACACTTCTTTAAACCAATCTGTGTCGGTATTATCCATAAAATGGTAAGCACCTGTTGCACTGTCGAGGCTGTATCCTCCCGGCAGCGGTGTATTCGAGTTGGATGCTGCCTGACCCAAATACTGGCTGTACTGGTCGGCGTTCATCACGTCGTAAACTCCCGAAGGAATATAATCCACACCGAAGTATCCGTTATAGTCTACTTTCAGCGGTTGGTCTTTCTGACCGCGTTTGGTGGTGATGATAATCACACCGTTGGCAGCACGTGAACCGTAGATGGCTGCTGCCGAGGCATCTTTCAACACCTGAATGGTTTCAATATCATTAGAAGAGAAGTCGCGGATGGAAGTTCCCATTGGAACACCGTCGATGACATAAAGCGGAGAGGTATCACCAAACGACCCGATACCACGGATACGCACGGTAGGGTCGGCACCGGGCTGACCGTCGGAGGTAATCTGCACACCGGCTACCTTACCTTCAAGCATACTGGAAATGTTGGAATGGGATACCTGTTTCAAGGCTTCGGCATCCACTACTGCCACAGAACCGGTCAAGTCGGCCTTTTTCTGCGTACCGTAACCCACTACCACCACCTGTTCAAGCATCAGGTTATCGGGGTCGAGCTGGATAGGTTCAAGGATGGCACGGTTACGAATGGCAACTTCACGGTCTTTGTAACCGACATAACTTATCACAAGGACGGCCTTACCGGACACTTCCAGTTGGAAATTACCGTCTAAATCGGTTGTCGTTCCGCCTTGTTCATCTTTAATTCTGATAGTAGCACCCATCAATGGTTCGCCAAGTTCATCGATAACCTTACCGCTGACCTTGATGGTTGGTGACTGTGCCACGGCAGCCATGGCAGGTGTAACATACACCGCCGTACCGCCAAAGGCACACAAGCCAAGCATTGCGGAAAAAATAAATTGCTTTCTCATTTTTCAAAGGTATTAAATTAAATTATCAATAAATTAAAGTCGCTATTAATCTTCATGATATCCGGCTTAGGTTCAGCCTTGTTTTCTGATGCAATACTATCTGCCCGCTCTTGCCGCTTTTAAGTCTGCCGAAACGATGTCGTATGCAAACTCTTTCGGGCAAAAACGCTTTCGCCGACATACATCAGTAGTGTAAAATGAGGGAAATCGAATCCTACAAATGCTGCTGATGGTACCAAGAACCATTCCTTTGTTGTTTTTCATAGTCAAGAATTTGTGAATGAGCAATAAACTGTAATAAACTGTTTTTAATAGCGCCTCAAAGTTAGGTAAATAGAACGGGAAGGGAGGTGGACAAATGGACTTTATTGGTGGATAAACTACCCAAAACAAGACCTGTCAAGACGATAAAAAAAGTTTCCGATGTTCAAAAATCTCCCGCCGGGATATGTATCAATACTCTGATTTTAAGCACATTTAAGATATAAAAACGCAAAAAAGAAAAAGAGGACAAACGGATAATAGATAACTCTACGACATATAAAAGCGGTAACCTCACAGGATAAAGTTTATACTCTCATAAACTCGCCCTTTATTGGGTGAAAAGAAAAGGCCGGATGTGCCTGCATATAAAAAAATCGGCAAGTTGATTAGAGCATATTACATCTTTAGGAATACCTAAAAGATGAAATCTGTTCCAATCAACTTGCCCGACTGTATAATAAAGGACCTCTTTTAACCGTCTTGCCTTACAAAAGCACAGGCGGAAAATCTCTGCCGGAATACCCCCCAAAACGCTACGGGTAGTGTTACCCAATCCATGCGGTAGCGTTCACTAACTCTACCCATAGAACCGCCCGGTTCTACCGTTAGAATTTTCCAAGCTCCCGGCTAAAAGGTAAAATCCTTAAAACAAGCTCCTTACAAATTCAGATAAAAATAAAAGGAATAACGGTTTATACGTTAAACCGGAAGTGCATGATGTCACCATCCTGCACCACATAATCTTTACCCTCTACATTCAGTTTTCCGGCTTCGCGCACAGCAGCCTCGCTGCCATATTTGATGTAGTCTTCGTATTTGATGACTTCGGCACGGATGAAACCTTTCTCAAAATCGGTATGAATAACACCGGCACATTGCGGAGCTTTCCAACCTTTGTGATACGTCCATGCACGTACTTCCATTTCGCCTGCCGTAAGGAAAGTTTCCAGATTCAGCAACTTATATGCCGATTTGATAAGACGGTTAACACCCGATTCTTCCAGTCCCACTTCCTGCAAAAACATCTGGCGGTCTTCATACGTTTCCAGTTCGGCTATATCAGCTTCGGTTTTTGCAGCCACAATCAATATTTCTGCATTCTCATCTTTCACAGCCTCACGCACCTGCTCTACGTATTGATTACCTGTAACGGCACTTGCCTCATCTACATTGCATACGTACATCACCGGTTTCGAAGTAAGAAGGAAAAGTTCATGGGCGATTTTCTGTTCGTCTTTTGTTTCAAACTGCACGGTACGAGCCGATTTGCCTTGCTCCAATGCCTCTTTGTACCGTACCAACACCTCATAAGTCTGTTTTGCCAACTTGTCGCCTCCCGTCTGTGCCTGCTTTTGCACTTTCTGAATGCGGCTTTCAATGGTTTCCAAATCTTTAAGTTGAAGTTCCGTGTCGATAATCTCTTTGTCGCGCACAGGGTCCACCGTCCCGTCGACATGAGTTACATTATCATCATCAAAACAACGGAGAACGTGGATAATCGCATCCGTTTCGCGAATATTCGCCAAGAATTTGTTACCCAATCCTTCTCCTTTGCTTGCCCCTTTCACCAGTCCGGCGATGTCTACAATTTCCACCGTTGTAGGCACGATGCGTCCCGGATGAACCAGTTCCGCCAATTTATTCAACCGCTCATCAGGCACGGTAATCACGCCCACGTTCGGTTCGATAGTACAGAAAGGGAAATTGGCAGCCTGTGCCTTTGCATTTGATAAGCAATTAAAAAGCGTCGATTTGCCTACGTTCGGCAAGCCGACAATACCGCATTGTAAAGCCATAATTATATTATTCTATCTTGTTTATTATCTTTTTATTTGGAATTGCAAAGATACGGATTTTTTATGGCGTTTTCATAGGATGGCGAATACAAATTGCATATAAAAAGCGAGCCACGAACCCGACAGATGATTCACCGGAATCAGTCGGGTTGTGGCTCGCTTAATAAAAATCAGTGTGTATCTCTTTTACCTATCTCCGAGTTATTTATCGAACTGAATCTGAATCGGTTCGGTGGACAAATGTACACAGTAGGGTGACAATTCCCCTTAGAAGCTATTCTGAGGCCGATATGGATTTTCCTACAAACCGTGGGCGAGCGAAAGGAATACGCTTTTCAGTGCTTGCCGAGCCTCGGGAAAGAAGGGAACGGTGCTGTTGGTCAAATGTTAAAAAGTCTTCATAAGTCGGGGTATTTCCTGTTCCGTCTTCCATGATTCGGTTGTAGATGGCTCTGCGCGACGGAGCATTAAATCCATTCGTATTTTCGTTCATCATGCTGTTTTCCGTGGGGCGGTATGCTCCTTTTATATAGGTACATGCTCCTTCGTAAATACCCAACCCTTCGGAGGTATAGCGGTCGTCGGAGAGGAATTCTGACCAAAGTACGGCAGACCTGTCAGTAGTGAAGTCAACATTCTGTGCCCATCCTAAGGATTGGAGGTAACGGACATCGGCTATCTCTGAGGCAGGTATCGCACCATTTTCTTCGTAGGCGTATTCGTCTTCCAACTTAGCGAACCCATGACCTACAGCCTCATGCACAAGCACTTGCCTGAATGATTCGCTATTCAGATTGTCGATAACCGGACAGTAAGCTATGGCGAAATCGATCACGCTTTGAGTCAGGGTGTTCGTGTAGCCGAAATAGGTAGTGCCTGCATACTCATGGGTATTCAGTATAACCACTGCCAGAGCCTTGTCAGCATCGATGTTATATGCTTGCGCTACGCGGTTGACGTAACGTCTTACCGCATTTTCATCTCCACTGATACCTGTCGTGCCGTTTCCTTCCAGCTCACAGTCGAATGCCGTATCATATCCGTTACCGAAAAGATTGTTGGCCGAGACTGCTGTTATCGAATATACATCGAAATAGTCTCGTAACGAGCTTATCGGCTCTTCGGTAAACAAATTCTCGCAGGCTTGCTGCATTACTTGCAGGTAAGTACCGTCGGTTATCTCGGTATCTATAAATCCGTCGCCCATGATGACGATAGGAATACCGTTTCCTACCGTAGCCTCTTGCAGGACGTTTATAACCCCATCTTCCGAATCGTCTTCCGACTCGATTCCCGATGTACCCTCCTGTATGATGGTTACAGTATCTAAAACCGTCTGTTCACCGTTTTCCTCCTTTGCAAAAATCACAGAGGCGCTGCGGCTCTGATGATCGGGATTCGCTTCCACGTTTAATATGAGCTGGTAGTCAGTAAGCGAGCGCGACGGAAGATTATCTTGATTCACCCACCTTTCAGTACTCCAAATTGTCAAATTGTCCAGACTGATGGCAGTCGAGAAAGCAATATCAAGCGTACCGCCTTCCGCACCCACCTGATACCGGGTCTGCTCCAGTTGGATATCGTTCACAGATTCCTGTCTTACGGTTATTTCTTGGCGCACGCCTCCCGACATCAGCGTCAGCGTAGCCGTGCGTGCATTGTCTGAATCGTTTTCGGTCAGTGCGGTAATAAGTATCGTGCTGCTACCGGCCTGTCCCTCGTCAGGTGAGATTTCCAACCAGTCTGCCGATACACTTGCCATCCAGCCGAGATTGCTCGTAAAGCTCACGATGGCTCTTGCACCCTCTTCGGAAGTCAACACCACATCCTCCGTGATGTCAATGGAAAAGCCACCACTTTCTTCTTCCGAACAAGACGAAACAAGAATCACACTCAATATCCACAAACTGAAAAGAAAAAGCCGCTTCATAATTTTAGTAGTTAACGCTTTCAAATGTACAAAAATATTTTAATAAACGGTTATCTTTTCGACAATTAGCGAGAAAATCCCGAAAAACGCATAAATTTGTTCTACCAACAAAGAGACGACGCAAAAGAAAAACGATACAATGGAAACAGAAAAACAAAAAGCAAAAGCAGGCAAACTTTACGATGCCAACTATGATACCGAATTAGTGGCAGAGCGCAATCATTGCAAGGAGGTTTGTTACGACTACAATCGGTTACGCCCCTCACAAAAAGCAGAGCGCGAACAAATCATCCGTCAGCTGTTTGGCAGTACGGGAAAAGATTTTTGTGTAGAACAGCCTTTTTACTGCGACTACGGTTATAATATTCACATCGGAGAAAATTTCTATTCAAACGTCAACTGTGTCATGCTTGACGGTGCATCCATCACCTTCGGCGACAATGTTTTCGTTGCACCGAACTGTGGTTTCTATACCGCCGGGCATCCTTTCGATGTGAAACAACGTAATGCGGGATTGGAATATGCTTACCCCATCAAAATAGGCAACAACGTATGGATAGGCGCAGGCGTAAGCGTTCTGCCGGGCGTTACCATCGGGGATAACAGTGTAATAGCCGCCGGAAGCGTAGTAACCAAAGACATTCCTGCCGGCGTGCTTGCAGCCGGTTGTCCGTGTCATGTCATCCGGGATATAAGCGATAATGACCGCTGAAAAATTCATGCGGAAGCACGTGCCAACGCATCCGCTTGTTTGCTTCAACGCAAGCGGATGCGTTGTGTAACTCTACGGCTTAAATTTTTGAGTCGGGCAAGACTATTCCCACACCTTTAAAATATCTGTTTCTCCCCAATACCAATGAGTATATCCGGCTATCAGATTTTTATAGCGGTATAAAGGTGTGTTGACTTTTATTCCACGTACATTATAGAGCTGTGAGACAGCAGGTAAGGCATCGTAGTTTAAGAGAGAGGAATAATGACATTCATGACCGCGTAAAACCACTCTGTTATATTCAGCGGTCCGATAGCCTAAGTGAAGACGAGCGTTCTCCAGTGTGCAAGTCAATGGAAGAATATTTGCCATTTCGTAAGTAGTGCCCCGCTGCGTGGTTATCGAACGAGAGAAGAGCGTCATTCCCCCACCTTCGGCCCATACTTTTCCACCGGATTCTACGTAGTCGCGCAGCTGCTCCATCATAGCCTTGCGGCGGTGAAGTTGGCGGGCAAACAGTTCGGGATAGCCTCCGGGAAGATAAACGATGTCGGCTTTCGGAAGGTCTTTACTGTACAGCGGACTGAAAAAGGTGAGTTTCCCTACCTCCTGCAAACGGTCTAAATTCTCATGATAGATGAAATTAAAGGCAGCATCGCGTGCTACGGCGATTTGCAGGCGAGGCACGGTGCGACGTGCACAATCTGCTGGCATGTCTTGCACGTAAGGCAAGCGGTAAGAACAAGGAAAAGGACGGATGCAAAGGTTCAGCAATTTGTCTATATCGATATGTTTCTCCACCCAAACGGCGGCACGTTCGGCAAGTTCGTCCATCTCTTGTTTCGCCGCCTGCGTCAGTGCCGTGTATTTCGAGGGCATACGCAATGACTCGTCGGCAGGCAGATATCCCAGACTTTCCAGTCCGGCATCGGCACAAGCCTCTTTCAGGAACGAATAGTGGGAAGCCGAAGCAACCTGACTGAAGATTACACCTATAATCCGTGCGGAAGAATGAAAATGCTTGAAACCATATAACATCGGAGCCACCGAATAGGCGAGCGAACGGGCATTGACCACCAACACTACCGGAAGGTTCAACAGCTTGGCTATCTCTGCACTGCTGCCTTGCGTCCGCCGATAGCCGTCGAAAAGCCCCATCATCCCCTCCGCGATGCAAGCGTCTGCATTCTCGGCATAATGATTATAGATTTGCTGCACATGTTGTTTTGATGCCAGCCACGTATCAAGATTAACAGACTCGCGTCCGGAAGCAGCCGCATGATACTGCGGGTCGATGTAATCGGGACCACATTTAAAGGGTTGCACCTGCAATCCCCTATGCTTCAGCGCGCGCAGCAACCCTGCGGTCAGCACGGTTTTCCCACTCGCTGAATTTATAGCTCCGATAAGTAATTGTGGCTTCATCTGTCTTTCTTGTTTAATGCAGACGCAAAGTTACACATTCTTTCCGTATTATAAATCAATCTCCACCATTCCTCCGTAAGGCGAAAGCGCATCAAAAGCCCGGCTGATGTCAATTACTCCGGCATAAGCCTGCGCACAGATAAGCACGCCGCCGTGGGCAAAAATCAAAACCCTCCGGTAATCAGCCTGCTTCAGTTCGTCGAGAAACGAAGCCACACGTCCGTACAAATCCATAAACGATTCGCCTCCCGTAGCCGGTACGTGGAGGAAGTCTTCATACCATTCTTCGATACGCGCATCCTTGATTTCGCTGAACTTTTGCATTTCCCATTTACCGAAATCTATTTCCTTCAAACGGTGGTCGCGCTTGGCATCGGTATATCCGCAGTATGAAGCCAGACGCAGACAGCGCGACAAGGGGCTGGTATATACTTTATCGAACTTCATTCCTTCGATACGATTAAAAACGGCATCGGCTTCTTCCTCGAAACTATCGCGAAGAGGAACATCGGTCTGTCCGTAACACGTTCCCGCAGGAACATCTACCGAAGTATGGCGAATCAAATATACTTTCATACGCAATCATTTATTTAATGTGAATAATAAGTGACAAAAACAGTTCCAGTCCAAAACCCCAGCTCACACAACAGGAACAACGCCCCACAACAATCGCCGGTATATCCGTTGATACGGCGTTTGAACAAATACACCAACCCCGAAAATATCAGCACAGGAAGCACACACGCCCAAGCATAGAAGGAGGGAAGAAACACCACAAAAGGTATCAGCGGTATCAGTCCGCCCGCAGCTGTGAACAATATCCCCAAGCTCCGCATGGGGGTATAAACCACTTTCGCTTTACTGTCTTCTTCCCTGCGGGCATACGGCAACAGCTTGATTACAAAACTGCAAACAAACTTGGCAAACGCATCGCCACAAAAGAGTACAACGGGAGTCAGTGACAAAGGAAGCGAACAAAGCAACGCATACCCCAACAGGTAATAAACAATCAGCCCCAACACGCCATAGCTTCCGATATGGGAGTCTTTCATGATGCGTAACGTACTCTCACGGTCTTTCCCTCCGCCGAAACCGTCGAAAAAGTCAGCAAGTCCGTCTTCATGAAGTCCGCCCGTGAGCAGCAATCGCGACGCAAGCGCAAACATCACCGCCACATCTGCCGGAAAAACCAGTGCAGACAGCCAGAACACCAGCGCCATTGTGCCCCCCGTAAGCCATCCTGTCAGGCTCCAATACTCTACCACATGCTTAAAACATTCCGCCGGAACCGTCTTTATCTTCCAGAACGGAAGGCGGGTGAAAAACATCAAGGCAGCAAGCAGGTTATTCATGAGACTAAAAATATTTGGTGACCGATGCGTTTGAGAATGTTTCCATTTCGTTTATCATCCGTATCGCAGAGTCTACTATCGGGTAAGCACATACGGCTCCGCTCCCTTCGCCCAACCGGAGGTTAAGGCTCAGCAACGGACGGGCATGAAGATATTCTAACAGGAGCTTGTGTCCGCTTTCCTCACCTTGATGCCCGTATATGGCATAATCGGTCACCTCAGGACAGAACTGCGAAGCCGCCAGCAGGCAGTTCGTCATAATGAATCCGTCGACAAGGATGACCATGCGCAATTCGGCAGCACGGAGCATACCTCCCACCGCCATCACCATTTCGTAACCTCCGAATCGGCATATTATTTCTTCGGGCGTATGCGTACCGGGAAAATTGTCGAGCGCTTGTTGAAGAATACGGTATTTGTGGGCTACTCCTTCATCGGATAACCCGCTGCCCGCACCCACACATTGCTGCAAGGGAATCCCCGTCAGGCAAGTCATCCAGAGCGACGAAGCCGATGTATTTCCTATCCCCATCTCGCCGAAGCTCACTACATTGCCTCCCTGCACGTGTACGCGCTCTACGCACTGTGCACCCACGGTGATGCAACGCTCCATTTCTTGGGAAGTCATGGCTGCTTCGTGGAGGAAATTTCGGGTTCCCTTACGTATCTTCATGTCGAGCAGTCCGTTCATGGGCGGAAAATCATAATCCACGCCTGCATCTACCACCAGCAAATCGAAGTCATGCTGGCGGCATAGAAAGTTGATGCCTGCCCCACCCCGCAGGATGTTATAAAGCTGTTGCCACGTAATGGACTTAGGCGATTTGCTGACCCCTTCCTCGGTAATGCCATGATCGGCAGCAAACAAAATGTTACAAGGATGTTTCAGAATGGGGAAAGGTGTCTGCTGGATAAGACTGACCTGTAATGCCAATTCCTCCAAACGCCCCAGTGAACCTTTGGGTTTGGTAAGATTGTCAATCTTATCGGTTACCATTTTTTCTAACCGCTCGTTGGCGATACGCTGTATGGAAAACTGTTTCATCTTTATTTGATTTTAACGGGAATACCGCTTACCATTAAAATAACCTCATCGGCTTTCGAAGCGATGTATTGGTTTGTCCAGCCTTGCAGGTCGGTAAACTGGCGTTGCAGCCGGTTGGGCGAAACGCCTCCCTGTCCTATTTCGTTCGTTACAAAAATAAAAGTAGCATCTTGAGCCGTAAAACGGTCGAACTCCGCCTTTATCTCCTCAAGGGCGAGGCGTACATCGTTCTGCTCCATGAAAAAGTTGGTACACCACAACGTGACGCAATCAATCACAGCCACCCTTCCGCTGATGTCGTGACGGCTCAACAGCTTCTCTTCCTCAATGTTGGTCCATTCCGCTCCCCGGTTTTGCCGGTGATGCTCCACCCGGCGGCGGAATTCCTCGTCCCAAACACGTGCCGTGGCAATATACACAGGCGAACCGGTAAGGCGATGTGCCAGCTTTTCAGCGTAGCCGCTTTTCCCAGAACGTTGTCCGCCGGTTACTAAAATAATCTTTTTCATTCGGAATGATTTATTTTTCGTCGCACAAAAATACGAAATTTTACGTATATCCTCCGGCGTATGCCCAAATTTAAACCGGCTCTAAACGAACTCTGATTTTATGCATAAAATGCCCCTGAAAATTCTACCCGTAGCGCAGGCAAGTCCTATGGGTAGCGTCGGGTTACGCTACCGCTTGCGTCGGGCAACGCTAACGGTAGCGTTTTTCAGGGATAAATATGTTAAATACCCATCATACGCATCGTTATTCCGATTTATATATCTATCTTTGCAGCCGATATAAAAGTGGAAAGATTTGAGTAGCTTGCAACCACGGAAAAAAATGCTAAAACACATAAAATTTGATTCCTTGTTGATTCCTTCCTACTCTGTCCGTACACGGATATATACAATCTATATAAACATTTAATTTTTTAAGGTAACTATGGGATACTTATTCACATCCGAATCAGTGTCGGAAGGACACCCCGATAAAGTGGCGGACCAAATATCCGACGCTGTACTTGACAAACTGTTGGCTTACGACCCCAACTCGAAAGTAGCCTGCGAAACACTGGTGACAACCGGACAAGTGGTACTGGCAGGAGAGGTAAAAACAAAAGCGTACATCGACCTTCAGCGTGTGGCACGCGAAGTTATCAATAAAATCGGTTATACCAAAAGCGAATATATGTTCGAAGGAAATTCATGTGGCGTTTTCTCTGCCATCCATGAACAAAGCCCCGACATCAACCGCGGTGTAGAGCGTGAAGACCCTATGAATCAGGGCGCCGGCGATCAAGGTATGATGTTCGGATATGCTACGAACGAAACAGAAAACTACATGCCGCTGTCGCTCGACTTGGCACATAAGCTGCTGATGGTATTGGCTGAAATCCGCCGCGAAGGAAAGTTCATGACGTATCTGCGCCCCGACTCAAAGAGTCAGGTAACCATCGAATACGATGACAACCGCCGCCCGGTGCGCATCGACACGATTGTGGTTTCTACGCAACACGATGATTTCATCCGCCCTGCCGACGATTCTCAAGAAGCTCAGCTTAAAGCAGACGAAGAGATGCTGTCACAAATCCGTAAAGATGTCATCGAAATCCTGATGCCGCGCGTCATTGCCGAAATTCATAACCCCGAAGTTCTGAAACTGTTTAACGACGGAATCAAGTACTTTGTGAATCCCACCGGAAAATTCGTAATCGGAGGGCCGCACGGCGACACCGGACTGACGGGACGCAAAATCATCGTCGACACTTACGGAGGAGCAGGCGCCCACGGTGGAGGAGCTTTCTCTGGCAAAGACCCCAGCAAGGTAGACCGCAGTGCGGCTTATGCAGCCCGCCACATCGCCAAGAACTTGGTGGCAGCGGGTGTTGCCGATGAAGTGTTGGTACAGGTTTCTTACGCCATCGGCGTGGCTCGCCCGATAAACATCTACGTGAATACATACGGCAGAAGCCATGTGGCAATGAGCGACGGCGAAATCGCCAAAAAGGTAGACGAAATCTTCGACATGCGTCCGCGTGCCATCGAAGAACGCCTGAAGCTGCGTAACCCGATTTATAGCGAAACGGCTGCTTACGGACACATGGGACGTGAACCGAAAACGGTAGTAAAACACTTCGAATCGGCTTACGAAGGCAATAAAGACGTAGAAGTAGAACTCTTTACGTGGGAGAAACTGGATTACGTAGATAAAGTAAAAGCTGCTTTCGGACTCTGACAAGGGGCTTTTTGCTGTGACATTAGGCACGAATTACGCAGGCATTGTGTGGTTCGTGCCTAAACAGCATTAATAAGGCGATTAAAAAAACAAATTTATTCTTCTCGTATTTTGATAATCTATGAATAATGTAATAAAAGACGTATGCGTGTATTGTGCATCCAGCACGAAAATTCCTTCTGTTTATTTCGATGCCGCCGAACGTTTGGGGCAACTCTTAGCCGAACAGGGCATCAATCTGATTAACGGGGCCGGGCGTCAGGGACTGATGGGCCGCATGAGCGACGCCACACTTGCCTGCGGAGGAACCGTAACAGGGGTCATCCCCCACTTCATGGTGGAGCAAGGATGGCATCACCACGGGCTAACACGGCTCATCGAAACAGAAACCATGCACGAGCGCAAACAACTGATGGCCGAACTCTCGGACGGCGTGATCGCACTCCCCGGTGGATGCGGAACAATGGAAGAACTGCTGGAAATCATCACTTGGAAACAGCTGGGACTTTACCTGAATCCCATCATCATACTGAATACCGACGGATTTTATGATCCTCTGCTCACCCTGCTGAAACAGGCTATCGGACAAAATTTCATGCGCCGCGAACACGAAAACATCTGGCAGGTTGCCGCAACTCCCGAAGAAGCTGTCGATTTATTATACGTAACCCCTGTTTGGAACAAAGAAATTCGTAAATTTGCAGCCGTATGAACGATGTTTGCCGGGCAGGATTTAAACTGATAGAGGAACTGCAAGCGCAACAACAAGAACGACTGGACAGTGCGCTCGTAAGACACATGCAGGAAGTACAGCTTTCGGGCATGGAGGGAGAGTTATTGCCCTACCGCCTGAATAACGATTGGACAGTAACCTGCCTGATGTTCCTTTGCTTCTTCTTTCTGTATTACTCAATAAACCGCCGGCAAAAGTACCTGCACCAGCGCATAAAGACTTTTTTCTCGAATAAAAAGCGTTCCAATCTGTTCGATGACGTTGCAACCGAATCGACTCCGTTATTCGTATTGATTCTGACCGGCGTTACATGCGTTTTAAGCGGCGTATGCCTGTTTGATTATTTTTTAGACGACATTCCTCTATTAACAGAATACGTATCTCCGCATCTGCTTCTCGGATTTTACATCCTCTCGTCTGTCTTGCTTGTTCTTTACAAATGGGGGACATATACATTTACGAACCGGATTTTTTTTGACAAAGAGCGAACCACAGCTTGGACGGAAGCCTATTTCGATGTAATAATCGTCACCGGATTCCTACTTTTCCCCACAGTTTTGCTCATTGTCTTTTTCAATCTGTCAGGCTCTCCATCACGTCTTTTAATCCTTATAACGCTACTTCTTATTAAAATATTGTTATTTTATAAATGTATTAGGAACTTTTTTAATCATTTTCATGGCATTTTACATTTAATTCTGTACTTTTGCACCCTCGAAATGGTTCCCGATTTACTTCTGTGGAAAGGGATAGTTTATATGAACAAGGTATTGATTTTAAAATTTTAGTACATTGAAAATAAAGAAAGTGCTTATTTCTCAGCCAAAGCCATCGTCGGAAAAGTCACCTTATTTCGACATTGCTGAGAAGTACGGAGTGAAGATAGATTTTCGCCCGTTCATAAAAGTAGAAAGTTTGTCTGCTAAAGAATTCAGACAACAGAAGATTTCTATTTTAGATCATACAGCCGTTGTGTTTACTTCGCGCCATGCTATTGATCATTTCTTTAGTCTTTGTGCCGAATTGCGTATCACCGTTCCAGAAACGATGAAGTATTTCTGTACGTCTGAGACTATTGCGTTGTATATCCAAAAATACGTGCAATACCGCAAACGTAAAGTGTTCTTCGGAGCAACCGGAAAATTTATCGATCTGTTACCGCTGATAATAAAGCATAATACAGAGAAATATCTTATTCCGATGTCCGACGTTCATAACGACGAAGTGAAGGACTTGTTGGATAAAAACAAAATCCAGCATACGGAGGCAGTCATGTATCGCACTGTAAGTAATGACTTCACTCCCGAAGAGAAGTTCGATTACGACATGCTGGTATTCTTCAGTCCTGCCGGCATTCAGTCGCTAATGAAAAACTTCCCACAGTTTGAACAAAAAGAAATAGCCATAGGCTGTTTTGGTCCTACTACGGCAAAAGCTGTAAAAGAAGCAGGACTTCGTCTTGACTTGGAAGCTCCCACTACCGTAGCTCCGTCGATGACAGCAGCTTTGGATATGTTTATCCGCGAACGTAATAAGTAAAGATAGCAAAATAGGCACAGATAACACGCTTTTTTACGGACATGAATCATAATTCTACCGTAACGAATGTGTTATCCGTGCCTAATATACTTTTATGGAATCTCCCCACACACATACCTTACCCAAAAAGGAACGTCTGACCAGCCGTATCTTAATAGAAAAACTTTTTGCAGGCGGAAGCAAATCGTTTCCGGCTTTTCCTTTGCGTGTGGTGTATATTCCTGTGGAGGGAAATCATCTTCCTCCTGTTTCATTACTTATCAGTGTACCTAAGAAGCGTTTCAAACGGGCGGTAAAACGAAACCGGGTGAAACGCCAGATACGTGAAGCATTCCGGAAAAACAAACAGATATTGACCGAACCACTGGCAAATACCGGTACAAAGCTGGCAATAGCTTTTATCTGGTTAGACAACGAGCTTCATGCCTCCGAAGAGGTAGACTTGAAAGTACGAAAGCTGCTTCAACTGATTGCCGAACGCTTGCCATGAGAAAAGTATTCACATTTCTGCTCTTACTCCCTATCTACTTTTACCGGAATTGTATCTCACCGTTCACTCCTCCTTCTTGCCGTTTTACTCCAACATGTTCACAATACGCTGTTGAAGCAATAAAAAAGCACGGTCCGATAAAAGGATTATACCTTGCCATCCGTCGTCTTTTACGTTGCCATCCGTGGGGAGGATCGGGTTACGACCCAGTCCCCTGACCTGTTATTAACCAATAAACAGAACCGTATGGAATGTTTCGATGTTCATACCCATCGTTTGGCTTCGTCTGCCGGGCTATCCTTTCTTTCCTGCCGCATGGATGACAAAGAACATGCAGATATCTCCACGGCTCGTTTTCTTAGCGTGGGGATTCATCCGTGGTTTCTTTCCGAAGACGATTGTATGTTGCAGTTTCAATGGCTTGACGAGATGATGCTTGACCCGCGTACCGTGGCATTGGGTGAAGCCGGATTAGACAAGTTGTGCGATACACCTTTCTCCCTCCAGCTCAAAGCATTCCGTGGCGTTATCGAACGCGCGGAGATACACGGCTTTCCTCTTTTTATCCACTGTGTCAAGTCGTTTAACGAAGTTATTGCACTGAAGAAAGAGTACCGCCCGAAACAACCGTGGATTATTCATGGATTCCGAGGTAAAAAAGAACTTGCCCTGAGCCTCCAGTCGCAAGGCTTCTACCTCTCTTTCGGAGAAAAATACCAGTCGGAAGCGATGAAAACGGTTGCCACAGAACGTTTGCTGCTCGAAACCGATGACAGTCTTGTCGACATCTGCGAGCTTTACCACCGGGCAGCGGCAGTATGCGGCATAGACACAAACAAACTGGTGGCTTTGGTCGGCGAAAATATTAATCGCCTCTTTTTTAGCCGTTAAAAATTGGTTATTCAGATAAAGTGTCGTACTTTTGCCCCTACCTTTATTGTTAAACTAAGAAATTCATTCGATGAACTTTGTAGAAGAATTAAGATGGCGCGGAATGGTTCACACCATGATGCCGGGCACGGAAGAATTACTGGAAAAAGAGATGGTAACCGCTTACGTAGGTATTGACCCTACTGCCGATTCACTTCATATCGGCCACTTGGTAAGCGTGATGATATTGAAACATTTTCAGCGTTGCGGACATAAGCCGTTGGCTTTGGTAGGCGGCGCAACCGGTATGATTGGTGACCCGTCGGGAAAATCGGCAGAACGTAACCTGCTGGACGAAGAAACCCTGCGCCACAACCAAGAATGTATCAAAAAACAGTTGAGCAAATTCCTCGATTTTGAATCGGATGCTCCCAACAAGGCAGAGTTGGTTAATAACTACGATTGGATGAAGGACTTCACTTTCCTTGATTTTGCCCGTACGGTGGGAAAACATATCACCGTAAACTATATGATGGCAAAAGACTCTGTTCAGAAGCGATTGAACGGTGAAGCACGCGATGGTCTTTCATTCACCGAATTTACTTATCAGCTTTTGCAGGGTTACGATTTCCTCCACTTATACGAAACTAAAAACTGTAAGCTCCAGATGGGTGGTTCTGACCAGTGGGGTAACATCACCACGGGAGCCGAACTGATTCGCCGCACCAACGGAGGCGAAGTCTACGCGCTGACCTGTCCGCTGATAACCAAAGCCGACGGAGGCAAATTCGGTAAAACCGAGTCGGGAAACATCTGGTTAGACCCTCGTTATACATCACCGTATAAGTTCTATCAGTTCTGGCTGAACGTAAGCGATGAAGACGCTGAACGATATATCAAAATCTTTACCATGCTGAGCAAAGAAGAAATCGAGACATTGGTAGCCGAACAAAAGGAAGCTCCCCACTTGCGTCCGCTGCAAAAACGTCTGGCTAAGGAAGTAACCATCATGGTTCACTCTGAAGCAGATTACAATGCAGCCGTAGAAGCATCGGGTATTCTGTTCGGAAATGCTACTTCAGAGGCGTTGAAGAAACTGGACGAAGATACGCTGCTGTCAGTATTCGAAGGCGTTCCGCAGTTCGAAGTATCAAAAGCTGAAATCGAAAACGGCGTGAAAGCCATCGACTTGTTTACCGAAAAGGCTGCCGTGTTCCCCTCGAAAGGAGAAATGCGCAAGCTGGTTCAGGGCGGAGGCGTTTCTTTGAACAAAGAGAAACTGTCTGCTCCCGACCAAGTGATTACCGCAGCCGATTTGTTGGACGGCAAATACCTGCTGGTTCAGCGCGGAAAGAAAAACTATTATTTGCTGATAGCGAAATAATCGCTTGACAGCGTACGATACAGAAAGGCTCGTGTTTTTGATGAGACACGAGCCTTTTTTATTGCAGCCGAATAAGGGAACACGCCTTTCCTTACGCCGGGAGATCTGAGTGAAGCGATGGGGTAACCCGCTCGACAAAGTAACGCGGACGGCGTTTTACTTCCTTGTAAATCTTACCCACGTATTCGCCGATTATCCCGCAAGCCAGCAGGATGGCTCCCCCGATAAACCAGAGAGAGACCAATAAAGAAGTCCATCCGGGTATAGTAGTTCCTCCGGCATAAGAACAGAGCCCGTAAACGATGGCGAATATCGCTACCAATATGAAAAACAAACCCAAATAAGTAATGTAACGCAGCGGACGGACGGAAAAAGATGTAATGCCGTCGAGTGCAAAACTTATCATCTTCTTCAGCGGGTATTTCGATTCGCCGGCAAACCGCTCCTTACGGTTGTAATACACCATAGCGGAAGGATATCCCAACGATGAAACCATGCCGCGCAAAAACAGGTTACGCTCCGGAAAGGAAACAAGCGCCTGAAGCGTGCGGCGGCTCATTAACCGGAAATCGGCATGGTTATAAACAATCTCACCGCCCAGTCCGTGCATCAGCCGATAGAAAGCCAATGCCGTGTTCTTCTTAAAGAAAGTATCTGTTTTCCGCTCCTTGCGAACGCCGTAAACAATGTCGATGCCCTTGTTATAATAGTCTACCATCGGATAAATGGCGTTTACATCGTCTTGCAGGTCGGCATCAATCGACACGGCAGCATCGGCATGAGCCGAAGCCCATTCCAACCCTGCCCAAAGCGCCTGCTGGTGTCCCACGTTGTGCGCCAGCTTCAGCCCCGCCACGCAGTCGTGCTCGGCAGAGAAACGTTCGATAAGTTCCCACGTACGGTCGCGGCTCCCGTCGTCGACGTAAAGGATGATGCCGCTGTCGATGCTGTGTTGCTCTTTCAGCGTCGCAATGACATGCGACAGCTGCGAAGTGGTTTCCGCCAACACAGCCTCCTCGTTATAGCAGGGAACAACAATTATCAGTTTCATAGTATCTTATTTACGTTTAAATACAAATCTCACAAGCAGAAAGTTTACCGGGATGACCACGGCGAACACCGGAAACGGCGCCCACACCTTCGGGATGCCCATCCAGAGAAAAACATTCAGCAGCAGAATATGAAGCAGGTAATTCACACCGTGGGCAGCTCCCATACCGAACAGTTTTTTCCACGAAGGAGACGTGCCGAACGTAAAGTAAGACGTGGCGTAAAAATTGGCGACAAACGAAACCGCATAACCCACCGTATAAGCCACGTTTACGTTGATAACCTGCTGTAAGAGGTAATAAATGCCGTAATGCAGGGCGGTCGCCCCCACGCCCACAATGCCGAAACGCACCGCTTCGCCTATCCACTGTTTGTTTCTCATGGCTTATTCCTTTCTGAACTGATACAGACAGATGGTTTTGCGGTCGTCGCAACTGCGGTGATGGCTGTTATAAACCTCTTTTATTTGATAGCCTCCATAATTTTCGGTAAACGTTCCGATGTTCTCTTCTCCGATTATCAGGTAACCTTCCTCCGGCATGAAATCTTCAAAGGGTACGATGCGGTCGCCTAAATAAAAGTTCACCGTAAACGGGCGCATCGGGTTGCCTTTTACTTGGTTGGGCATGTAAACATAAAGAGTACCCTCTGGTACGAACGATGCAATCTGTTCCGCCACCGGCTTGTCCGACTTGACATTCAGCACGGTAGGCGTAAGCAGTCCGTCGAGCAGCAGGAAGATGGAGAATATCAGAACTATAACGTCGTAATGCCTTGTGTTGTCGAATTTCGTGTTCCGTATCGTCGAGAAGAAAGACTTGATGGCGATGAGCATGATTCCTATCAGGGTGTAGGAAACAAATCCCAAAGGAACCGTTCCCAGCGCCCGCATGAAAGCAACGTTCTCTGTCGCATGTCGTCCTGAAAAAATGGTTTCAGGTATCCATCCCATACGGAGCGAGAAAAATACCGCCAACAGGATGATTGCCAGCGAAGCCATGATACTGCCGAAAACCTTTATCACCACCGGACGCACGCGCAGCAGGTAAAGGATGTATTCTGCCAAGAAGTAAGCGATGAACGGATAAATGGGCAGCAGGTACACGCTGCGTTTGCTCTTGGGGATACAGTAGAACACAAAGATGAGGACGATGCTGAGCAGCGAAAACAGCCGGGCGTCGTCCATCTGTCGGATATACGTGCGGAAGCGCGTCCACCATTCGCGGGGCTTCCCCTGTATCTTCTTATATTTCAGTGCAAATAAAGATATCAGCACCAACAGGGTATAAGGAACATATCCCGCCACTACCGTAATTACGTTGTAATACGCCGGATTTTCGTGCGATTCGTACGTCATCTTGCCGAGGAAACGCAGTACGTTTTCTTCCAAAACCAACTGTAAGAATTTATCGCCTCCTTGCTGGTAAGCCGCCCAGTACCATACGAACGGAAGCACACACGAGGCAATGAATACCCCGAAGAAAGAATAGAAGATTCGCCAAAACTTCATGCCGCGAATCCATAAAAAGACCGCTACCACCAAGCAAGGCAACACGGCTCCTACCGGACCTTTGGTGAGGAACGCCCCGCTCAGGCAGAGAATACCTATCCACGGAACACCCTGCAAACGCTTTTCTCCCCATTTATAGAGCTGATAAAGTGCCAACACCATGAGTGCGGACAACAACATATCCACCCGACAGTTCGTCCCTGCGCGATGAACCTCGAAGTTGGTCAACGTAATCAGTCCCATGACGAAGGCAAGCTCCTTCCCCCGCCGTTTGGCATAGAAAGCATAGCCCGCCATAACCATTACCATCAGCGACAGTGCCGAAGGCATACGCGACGTGTACTCCGTAACGCCACCCACGATGGAAGAAATCAGCGCGATGCACCAATGGAACAAAGGCGGTTTATACGCCATATCCACCCCGTTGTTCACCGGAAGAATCCAGTTCCCTTTGTCCAGCATCGAGTAGGCAACTATCGCCTCCCGCGGTTCGCCCCGCGTATTGAACAGCGATTCGCCAAGAAAAAGAAATAACGAAAGGATACAGACACCCGCCAATATCCACACATATTTGTCACTTTGCTTACCCATGATTATTGCGTTTTGTCAGACGCAAAGATAAAAGTTTTCCGGCGAATATCAATGTTTTCTTTTATACCGAAAAACGCTACCGTTAGTGTTGACCAACTCTTGCGGTAGAATCAGGTAATTCTATTCGAAAGACTCAGCCACTCTATGGGTAGCGTTTTTGGTGTGTTTGGAAATGTACTTACGCATAAAACCAAGCGCAAGCACGTTTTCTACAAGGTCATATTTCGTCCGGCCAAGGACAGGGCTTTCCGGTTTTTTTGAATGAAGGACGTTGTGCACCCGAACTGCGGAGAAACTCGCCGAGATTGGCTGAAAGAGATTTCACCACTTCCGGATAACGATCGGCAAGATTATGCTTCTCGCTAATGTCGGCTGGAATATCATACAGTTCTTTCTTACCCGTTTCATAGAAATAAATCAGTTTCCATTTTCCCTGACGCACGGTGCAGGTGGCTCCGATGCCCGGTCCTCGTTCTCCCCACAAGTTTGGACAGTTCCAATAAAGGCTTCTGCCCTCCGACGGATCGCCGGTCTGCTTAAGCAAAGGAACAAAGCTCACGCCGTCCACGGTCTGCGGTGCCTTCCAGTCGGTAATACCCGCCATTTCGAGAATACTGGGAAAATAGTCTTCCACGATAACATATTTGTCGCAGCGGGTGTTGGGTTGTGTCACGCCCGGCCAGCTCACAATCATCGGTTCGCGGATACCGCCTTCGTAAGCCGAACCTTTCCCGCAGGTAAGAGGTGCATTCTGCGTATAGAGCGGCTCGTCCCTCCATTCTCTGCCGGTGGCATATCCTCCGTTGTCACCGCAGAACAGGATGATGGTATTGTCAGCCTCCCCGTTCTTTTCCAGCCAACCCATGATGTCGCCCAGACTCTTGTCCATGCCTTCGATGAGGGAAGCATAGGCAGCTTCCTTATCCGACATGCCTTTTTTCTTGTATTTGTCATAAAAGCGCATGTCCTTGTCAATCGGGATGTGGATGGCATAGTGAGACATATAGAGATAGAACGGCTGATTATATTTCTTGGCCTTGTCAAGAGCTTTCAAGGCTTCTTTTGTCAGTGCTTCGGTGATGAAAGTACCCGTTTTCCAGTATTTCTCCAGTCCCGGCACCGACATTAACGAGGTGGGATTGCCTTTCTCATCGTGTCCGTAACTCTGTTCGCTCAGGTAAGTTGCCAGTCCGCCTGCCGCATGTCCGGCAATGTTCGTTTCAAAACCGAAGTGGCAGGGGTTTTCTCCCGGAGTGTCGATAGCTCCCCAATGCGCCTTTCCGCAATGAATCGTATGATAGCCGCTGTCTTTCAGATATTGCACAAACGACTTGGCTACAAAAGTATGGTTCGTACCTTCTACTTGAGCAATACCGTTGTAATTCCAGTCAGGCAGTTGCAGCACATCGCTTGAGGCATCGGTGGTCTTGTCTTTCTGCAAAGTCCAGTTAGTCACGCGGTGACGGGCAGCATTAGCTCCCGTCATCAAGCTGCAGCGGGTGGGAGAACTGATGCTCGAAGCGTAAGCCTGCGTAAACATCATTCCCTGACGGGCCAGACGCTCCATGTTAGGTGTTTCGTAACGTTCATTATACATTGTCTTCTCCGTCCAGAAAGGAAGCGAAGTGTCCTGCCATCCCATATCGTCCACCAAAAAGAAAATGATGTTCGGACGCGAATCGGGGCATTCACCGGTCAGGGCATGTAATGGAGAAAGCACGGGAGCTATTCCAAGAAGTGCCAATAATTTTTTATTCATGGTATCTGTGTTTCTATTTAGAGTTTACATGATAAATGCTGAAATTTCGGATGAGAGGTTCCGCCGTACACTGTTCCACCACCAGACGAAAGGATTTGGATTCTACGGCAGGAAAGGATTCAATGCGCTTGTGCCCTACGGAAGTACCTTTTGCCACGGTGGTCCACTTGCCATTCACCAGAGCTTCTACCCGGTAAGCACGGATACGTTCTCCGCCGGCAATGTCTTCCTGAATCTGATAGTAATTCACTGGCTGTGCCTTGCTGACTGAAAGCGACACTTTCTTTTTGCCCGTGGCCGAAGTCTGCGCCAGCGGCTGACCAAAGCGGCGGGATATTTCAGCTCCCCATTCTTGCAGGCGGCGCACGTCTCCTTCCGGAATCAGTCCGTCGGGGTTAGGAGTAAGACCTATCATCAGCGTAGCGTTGCGACCTACTGACTTTTCGTACATCTCCATCAGGTTTTCCAGCGGATAAACGGCCTTGTCATCATCACCCGGTTCCCAAAACCATTCGTGCCGCCCGTTGTATCCGCGCAGGGGCGCATCGGCCATAGCGGGCACCCAAAACTTACCGTCAGGGTCACCGTGTGCCAACAACTTGTTATGGTCGGCCACTCCATCGGTAGCATTACTGTGGCTGTACGGATAAGGAAAGCTCGACCAGCAGGGATAACCCACGGTACCGCTTTCCGAACCACCCCAGCGGAGGTCGGCGCGGTTTACATTATGATAGAACAGACATTCAGGCTGGTATTTGTTGACGATGGGTTCCACATCGGGGCCCATCCCCTTCGGATCATCGGCACCGCCGTCAAACCAAATCATGAAAAGGTCTCCGTAGCGGGTACAGAGTTCTGTCACCATCTTTTCACACAAGTGTTTGTACCACTCCTGACGGTTACGGGCAAACTCACCTTCACCTTCTGCCTTGAAGTTATGGATACCTAACAGAGAGTTCCAGCGGATACCGATGTAAATGCCCGGCTGTAAGCCGTACTTGCGGCAGGAGTTCACAAAGTCACGCACGATGTCTCCCTTTCCGTCGCGCCATTTCAATGCTTTCATGCAGTAGGGATTTACGTCACTCTGCCACAGCCCGAATCCGGTTTCGTGGGTAGCCGTGAGAATGGCAAACTTGGCTCCGGCAGCCTTAGCCGATTTTATCCACTGGTCGGTGTCGAGCCGGTCGGGATGGAAAATGTTATAATCTTCAATCGGGTTGATACGGTTGTTGCCTTGTCCATACACCAGTCCGTCGAACACGTGCAGGTCATAATGGAATACCACCCCCAGTTCGGCTTCATGCCATTTAAGCTGATGGGGAGCCGGACAGGGCCCCTCATGGTCGGTATTTCGGGCAACGATAGTTGTCGCACAGAAGGCGAACAATGTCAACAGAGTCAATAATGTCTTTTTCATATTCATTGTTTCAAGTATTTTGCAAATGAGTCATGGGTCTGTTCGAGCCATGAGGAAAGAGTTCGTTTCAGCGAATCACAAAGAGCCGGTTGGCTTTCCGCAATGTTATGTAACTGGTTCGGGTCACGAAGTCGGTCATACAACCATACACGCACGGGCCGACCTTCTTCCACCTCCGTCACATACGTGTAGCGGGAGGTTCGAATACCGCGTCTTCCGGAAGTGGAATCCGAAGGTATGCAGTAGTAATAAGGTTGGAAAGCATCTTCAGGCGTCTGAATTTCTTCATCCAGCAGCAGTCGTTTCCAGTTTCGTGTCTGCACGCAGGCCGGTATCTGTGCCTCCATTCCCATCAACGAAAGCAGGGTTGGATACAGATCGGCAAACGCCACAGGCAGATTGCTTTTCTGCGGATGCAGCTTGTTCTTCCAGCAACAAATCATAGGAATACGCATAGATTCCTCGTAAAATACGTCCTTGCCTTCCACTCCGTGTCCGCCCATACATACACCGTGGTCGGAAGTAAAAATGATAATGGTATTGTCATATATACCGCAATCCTTCAAAGCTTGGATAATACGTCCTACGTGTTCATCCACCCCGGTGATACAAGCGTAGTAATTGCGGATGTTTTCACGGAAATAATCGCCTTTGGGCGTGCCTTTTTCCGGAATGTAAGGCAACTGTCGGGCCAATGCCTCCACATCAATCGAATCATACAACCGCTTATACGATTCGGGCACTAACTCATAACCCGTATGCGGGGGATTCATGGATACCACCAAAGCAAAGGGACGGTCAGGAAGTGTGCTTTCAGAACGGATAAATTCGATGGCGCGATCGGCCTCGTAAGCCGGCCCCCACTGGTTAACATAGTAAAACTCCTCTCGTCCGGCCTCCGTATCCCAATACATAGGTCTCAGATGATTGTCGTAAGTACCATAAGCAATCCATTTGTCGAAACCATGCCGGCGTTCGGGCGGACACCATTCGTTCCAAGCTATCTCTCCCTGATTGTTATAAGTATCCACATACGGCCGATGAGGGGCATCGAGATGCCATTTACCGATGTAAGCGGTGCGATAACCTTCTTTCTTCAGTACATCACTCCAACAGACAGCATCTTCCGAAAGCTCCACACCGTAAGGGGTGTGCTGTGAGTTGCAGTTACCCGTCACTCCGTTGGCAGTCGGATACATCCCCGTCATCAGCATGGCTCGCGCAGGCGAAGATACCGGATAGCTGCTTACGGCATCAGTGAAAAGAATACCTTCGGAAGCCAGACGGTCAAGGTTCGGTGTTTGCACAGGTTCCTTTCCCATACATCCCATGGCATCGCCCCTGAACTGATCGGCCATAATAAAAACCAGATTGGGACGCAAAGGCTTGGATTCCGGTTGGGAACATACCGAAAGCGGAAATACAACACCCAAAGCAGAGGTATAAACGAATTGTATCAGCTTCATATTAAGGAAGAACCAAATTTCTATTTAATTTATGATTTCAGTTTCTAATGTAAAAAAAAGAGACGTACCAAAGATAGGAAAAATACTTAGAACCTGCTTAAATTTTCCGATTAAGTATTTCCCCATCTTTGGCACGCCTCATTTATAATAGATTAAAAAGAGTTCTATTATTATTGGTTAGCAAAGCTACCAGCTTTCACAGGCCATCCCGGATTCTGATAAACTACAGAAGTAGAAACGTCTCCACCTTCTTCAGGAGTAGACATACGGAATACATCGTATGACAAAGGAGAAAGATAGTTAGCTTGTTCAAAACAATATCCGTTATACTTCTTTACCAGTTCGTTTTTACCTTGCGGCCGCAGATATTTACTGACGGATGCTTCATTGGGAGCTGTATAGTCAAGTTTACAAGCAGTACAAGCATCTTCAAACTTGGTATGGAATTCTTCCCAGTAGTTCATACCTTCCATCCAATAGTTCTGCATCATGTCTAATGCACGCCAACGATACAAATCGTCCTTACGCATACCTTCGGCAATAAACTCACTGCGACGCTCGCGACGAATGTTGTAGAGTGTCTTGTCTACCAACTCGGTACCTGAATAACGTGCCAAGTCGATTTCTTTAGTCAAATCGGTAGCTTCAATGGTCTTTTTATAATCTGCATCTACGCCAGCACGGGTACGCAGTTCTGTCCAAAACTTATTTAGCGTTTCATCTTCCAGCGTATTATATCTCAGATAATAGGCTTCGATATAGTTCAGATACGCCTCAGCAGCACGGAAAATAGGCAGAGCCAAAGGATAGGCGCTGTTATAGGTCACGTCGTTGTCCATCCAGCCTTTACGTGGAATATAACCAGTACTGGTTACGCGGATACCACTGGCAGCAATCAATCCGGGATACTGATACATAATGTCTTTCCCGTTGGAGGTGATGAGTTTGTCACCTGGTTTTGCAACAGAACTTACCAGACGTGGGTCACGGTTTTTCATGGTACTCTCTAAGCTCTTGTCACCCTGATAGTAATTGCCAGCTGCATAAATGGGCAGACCGTTGTCCATCAGATAACTGTCTACCAACGACCGGGTAAACCCGGTATTGTCACCATGTACGAAAATGTAAGTGTCTATTCGGGCATCATCTCCAGTCCCTGTCGTCACGTCAATGGCACCATATCCGTGAGTGGCTCCTACTACCTGATTCTGTACTTTGGCATCTTCGCTATACATACGCCATAACAAAACTTCGTTACGTTCTCCCGAAAGATCGGTTTGATTATACAAGCTGGCATAATCCTGCACTAATGAAGAAGCAAGCCCTACCTCTTTGGCGGATTTGATGGCTTCGTCTAAGAAGAATTCTATTTCTTTATTCATATCGGTATGAAAAGAAGCAGCATCACCCGGCCATCCCGGTCCACCCGGAACACGTGCTGTACCTGCATGATATTTTTCCCATGTAGCTTCATATAAAGCCACCCGTGATTTGAACAATAAAGCACATTCACGGTTCAAACGATGTGCCGTAAATCCTTCTGTCTTGGGATATAACCGCTCAATGGCATTATCCAAATCGCTTAAGATAAAGCGAGCTACCTCGTTACGCGGTTTGCGTTTGTTGGCTTCCACATTGGCTGCATAGTCACCATCGTTCAGCACTTCAGTTAAAATAGGAAGATCACCGTATGCCTTCAGCAAATTGAAGTAAGCATAAGCACGGAAGAAGTACATCTCACCTATATAATGCATCACGTTGTCACTTGAAGTCAATGTACCGTTTTTTATATTCTCTTCAGTACGTTCTAAAAAAAGGTTACAGTTACGAATGTTGGCAAAACCACCATAACTACCACTGGAAGGTACTTGAACACGCTGGGGAAGAAAATTATCTACCTGATTGACTGTCGTCATATTGTCACTATTATTATCAGTAGTAAAGTATCCGAAAGTACCTGTACCTGTACCATGATCGGGCAATAAGCCGTACATATTGTTACAATAAGGTTCTAACTGGTTTTCTGCAGTAAAGAAGTTACCATCTACATTATCTGAAATAGGTGCTTTATCCAAAAAGTCAGAGCAGGAAGCTCCCATCAGCAAAGTAGCCGAAAATAAAAATATATATTTTAGTTTCATAATCATAGATGCTTTTATTGGTTTTATAAGGTTACATTTACGCCACAAGAGAGTGTACGACTCAACGGGTAAGTCATACCGTTCTGATATAATGCCTCCGGATCGAAATTTTTATTAATGGAAGTACCCGTCCACAAGTTGTCACCAGAGAAGAATACTCTGACACGTTCCAATCCAACTTTATTTGTCCATGCTTTAGGCAGGGTATAACCGATTTGCAAATTCTTCAAACGGATATAGGCTGCATTCTGTACGAACTGAGACTGACTTTGGCGATTCTGGTTAGATCTCCAAAGAGGACGCGGATAATATGCATTGGTATTTGCTCCCAACGGGTCACCTTCTGGACGGAAGAAATCCCAATGTTCCTTGTAACCAGTAGAAGACCATGCATCACCGTTTATTCCCCAAAATATCATGCCACTTAATAAATAATCACGCTTAGCTACGCCTTGGAAAAAAATACTCAGATCAAAACCTTTCCATTCAGCACCAATATTCAAACCGAAACGGAAACGTGGAGTACTGTTACCGATTACTTTGAGGTCTCCCGGATTGTCCACTGTATTTTCTCCGTTTGTAATTTTTCCATCACCATCCAAATCGGCATACATCATGTCACCGGCCTTCCATCCGGAAGCGGCAAGGGTAATATTAGGAATGGTGTTTTGGTCTACTTCCTCCAAATGCTTAGCCATTTCTTCGTCTGTCTTGGCCATGCCAATAGATTCATATCCCCACATTTCTCCCAAATACTGGCCAGTGTAATAAGTGGAGAGTGATTTGCTGGCATTCGGATATTCCGTAATTTTGGTACGTGAATCTGAAAGATTGAACGCTACATTGTAATTAAATTCACCAATGCGATCCTGCCAGTTCAATTGAAGTTCCCATCCTTTGGTACGCAAAGATGTATTGTTCCGTTTAGGAGCATCCGCACCTACTATTGGAGAAATTTCCTGCGCCGGCCCTACCATGTCTTTCGTATCACGGATAAAGAAGTTGAAGTAACCGCTTAAACGATTATTGAAAGCACCAAAGTCTACACCATAGTTATAACTGTACACACGTTCCCATGTCAGCAAAGAACTTACTAATCCCGGAGTGCTTGCAATATTTGATTTATTGGCCATATCAAGCAGCCAGCGTCCACCTGCATCAGGGCTACCTACAGTTACATTCTGAATAGCATAAGTAGGATAGTAGGAATTAGTATTCTGGTTACCGAGACTACCATAAGAGAAGCGGGGTTTCAAAGTATTAACCCATTTGCTTAAAGGTTCCCAAAAAGATTCACGTGCAATATTCCAGCCTACAGATACAGACGGGAAAGTAGCCCAACGATTGTCTGCGCGAAAACGAGAAGAACCATCACGACGAATATTGAATTCAAACAGATAACGTCCGTCAAAGTCGTAGTTCAAACGTCCGAAATAACCTAAAGAAGACCATTCTCCACGATAAGCACCGTTGCTTTGTGTTCCGGTAGAAGTATTAACATCGGGATTATTGTCGTTCATTACATCCGAACGCTTAGCCCAAACATTATTGTAGCGGAAACTTTCACTATTTATACCGAGCATTACTTTAAAATTATGTTTTTCAAGGAAATTGAAGCTATAATCAGCATAGAGTGAAGAAGTAATCATTGTTTCACGCTGTTGTTCGCTATAAGCCCATGTTTTTCCGGCTGCCAAGTCAGCATCTCCGCCAAGCCACTGCTCAGGAATGGGATTGTTGTCTTTGTCATAAAGATATACTCTGGCTACATTGTATAAATGTTCGAAGCTACCTGTGCGCAAAGCCAAGTCGCCGTGAATGGTCAATCCCTTCATCGGAGTAAGAATCAGACTACCTTGTGTGAAGTAAGTATCATCTTGCGTATTGGAACGCCCACCGGAAGTCAGTTGCATCAATTTCGGGTTACGGGTATAGTGACCATTGTTATCGTAAAGCGGCATATTAGGATGAAGTTTGGTTGTTTCTGAGAAGAAACGATCGCCATACAGCTTCAAGAAAGTCGGCATACCAATGTCTTCACGAATGAAACGGCTGTTGAATTCCAAGCGCATCCACTTGGTAATTTCAGTACTGATACGGGCGCTAGCATTGTAACGTTTCTTGTTATCGTTTGCGTAGTTCATTTGTCCGTCCTGACTCAAGAATGCACCTGATACATAGTATTGTATTTTCTCATTACCACCAGACAAACTGATGTTATGTTCTTGTCCGAAAGCGGTCTTGTCAATGAAGTTACGAGGCCAGTTTTGATTGTCATTAGAGTTCTGATTAAAGGCAAAACAGTTTCCGTTTTGTGAAAGAGATGGGTCTGCAGTAGTGGTAATCTCACCGCGCATATACTGCTGGATACGTTCCATGGTAATATCCGAGAAAAAATGCGCCTCACCAGAACCGGTATTGTCAATAGCACGGTTGAAATACTGCGCAAATGTATAAGCGTCTAGCATGTCGGGGATATTGGTCGGACGAGACCAACGCAGATTGTTAGAATATGAAATACTCGTCTTACCCTGTTTACCTTTTTTGGTAGTAACTAAAATAACACCGAACGGAGCACGAGAACCATAGATCGCAGCAGAAGCTGCATCCATCAAGACCGAAATGTTATCTATATCCTGCGGATTCAATGAGTTCAAATCACCTGCCACACCGTCAATCAATACGAGGGGAGAAGCACTGGAACCTGTCCCTAAATTCCCTGTACCACGGATATTAAAAGAAGGATTGGCATCCAGTTTACCTCCGGCATCAGGAGTACTGACATTCAGTCCCGGAACTACTCCCTGCAAAGCCTGACCTACAGAAGTTACAGGACGAGACTCCAACTTTTTGTTGTCTACTGACGCCACGGCACCGGTCAGATTTACTTTTTTCTGCGTACCGAAACCTACTACAACTACTTCATCGAGTGCCTGAGTATCTTCCGATAAAACCACCGGATAGGAAGTCTTTCCTTTTTGTACAGATACTTCCTGAGTTTGATAGCCAATATAGGATACTACTAATGTACTTCCAACAGCTACATTGCTAAGCTGGAAGTTTCCATCCAAATCAGTGATACAACCATTACTGGTTCCTTTAATTACCACTGAAGCCCCAATGATGGGTTCATTCAGTTTTTTGTCTGTAACAATTCCGGAGATGCTCATTTGTTGCGCATACAGCGGCAAAAGCCCTGCCAGCAAAGCTATGAGCAGAGAAATGAATTGTGTTTTCATACGACTCATGATTTTAAGTATTAGTTTAATTGATAATAAAGAAGTATTTGTTTTGTCACAAATCTCCGAAATAAACTTCTCGGAGGCAGTGGGTAAACATTGCATTAACAGTCGGTATTCTTCTCAGTTTGCGAATAAAAACCGTTTTTTCACTAGTATTCCGACTTTTTAGATATTTTTTTTGTTCCTTTGCGACAAAATAGACATCTTGATTCAAGTATGAAAAACATAGACTCTAGACTTATTGTATTTTTCTTTGTATTTCTTCGCTTTTTTCCCATAAAAGCACAAGTGCTTTCTGAAAAAGATTTTCAGGTTTTGAATGTGAATGACGGATTATCTGACAATGACATCCATTCCGTAGCAAAAGATACCGAAGGATTCATGTGGTTTGGAACGGGAGGCGGACTGAACCGTTACGACGGACGTACTTTTAAAATATTCCGGATATCAGAGAGCTCTTACCGAAGAATTGACAAAGTAGTATCACTGAATAGAGATTACTTGCTTATCCGCTCAGAACAGAATTTGTTTCTGTTCAACAAGAAATATGAACGCTTCCTTCCCGTATGCGATTCTGTGAGCAAGCAACCTATTATGTTCTCTGACTTTATAGCAGCTCCCAATGGTAGTTGCTGGGGAGTATTTTCCAATGAGCTGTCAAAGATAACGTTTCCATTTCCCCTTGCAAAGGATACTGCATTTGTTTCTGTACGTCATGTGGCGAAAAATTTGCAAAACGATTCGTTCACAGTGTTGTGCACGGGAGAAGATGGCAAAATGCTATATTGTGCAAGCAAGAAGGGAACAGTCTATCGTTTTACACCCGGACAAAGGAAATTGCAGAAGGTCTGCGACGGGCAGTTACCGTCCAGCTGGTGGGTATCTTCTTTGCTGAACGACAATTCGTTTATTTGGATTTCTACTGTAGGCGACGGATTGTATGGTTATGACTTGACAAACGGGAAATTACACCATTGGCAATATATTTCAGAAAAGACGGAAAACCAATTATCTCATAACGATGTATTTCGTTTGCTCCCGATAGGTAATGCCCAATACTTGGCTGTAACTTGGAATGGATATACGCTATTGAGTCTTACTTCAGAACGGGAAATCGAGTTGCGAGACTTCCACTCCTTCCTTCATAATGGGAAACAATATTTCGAAACCCGTATGATTTCGGGTTACTACGATAAAGAAGGACTACTGTGGATTGGCACAGAAGGAGGAGGAGTATTATTTTCTGACTTGCGCCAGTCGTTTTATCATCAATATGCTCAAAAACGTTCAAATGAGATTTGTGGCATCCAAATGGATAGTGATGGTTACATCTGGCTGGCTACTTTTCATAAAGGTGTCTTACGTAGCACACAACCTTTTGATGTGACACATCCGTTGTCGTTTGAATCGTTTGGTCCCCATATTCCCCAACTGAAAACTGCCATTTGTAGTTCCTTAAATAAGAATGGAAGTCTTTGGTTTGGTACTAAAGACGGAAGGATATTCCGTTACGGAAAGAATCAACAGTGGGATGATATGCGAATTGATATACCCAGACAGCCTTCTCCTGTGATATGGAATTTGCTTATGGTTACGGATGATCAATGCTGGGCAGGTACCAGCAATGGACTGTATTGGGTAGATTTTCGACAAGGAACTTCAAGGCACATCAGCTGGAATAATCCACAAATTCCAGATCATATACAGGTACGTACATTAGTTGCAGGAGATGATCAAACCTTATGGTTAGGAACCGGCAGAGGATTGTTGCGCCTTTGGCTGAGTGGCAACAAGGTATTACAGACACATGCCGGATATGAAGCAAAAGCTGGTATGCCGGACACTGAGATTGAAGTCCGTGCCTTGTTATGGGGAAAAGACAAAAAATTGTGGGTGGGATATGCAGGAAATGGTTTGGCATCCTATTCCCCGGAAGGAGACAGCATCCTGACCTGTTACACTACCACTCAAGGTTTATGCAGCAATTTCGTAACTGCATTGGTTGAAGACAGTGACCATTCTCTTTGGGTGGGTTCCAATTCCGGAATTTCCCGCCTGAGCCGCCATTTGCAATCGTTTTACAATTATTATATTTCAGGGAGTAACCGCTCCGTATTTTTCGGAAAGGATTTTCTCTTTTGGGGAAATCACAGTACGCTGACTTATTTCCGTCCTTCTGACCTGCGTTTTAATTACCCAAAAGAAAAGGGAAGGGTGATTTTCACAGACTTGGAAGTGAACCATAGCCCAGTACAAATCGGACAAAATGTTAATGGGCAAGTGGTATTGCCTCAGTCGTTGCTTTATACCTCTAAATTGCATCTGACGCATGAAAATCGCAATTTCTCACTATCGTTTACCAACTTGCTGTATCTGTCCAAACTCCAGAAATACCTTTTCCGTTTGTACCCATATCAGAAGGAATGGATTATGGCCAATGAAGGAGAAAAAATCTCATACGACCGCCTGCCAGCCGGTAGCTATACTTTTCAGGTAAAAACTATTTTTCAAGATCAGAGTGAAGGTGATGTCAGTGCACTGACAGTGATAATTGCTCCCCACTGGAGCGAAACTCTTTGGTTCCGTCTGCTCATTGCGACAGGGCTGGTCAGTATCATATTAATATATGTACACCGCCTACGACTAAAACAAAAGCGGATACAGTATGAATTACGTCTGGAGCATGAGTTATTTACAGTCAATATGGAACGAAATAAGGAGATGGAACTTCGCAAAGAGCGTGAAGCCTTCTTTACGATGGCTGCCCATGAGTTGCGCACACCGCTTACCCTTATCTTGTCTCCGCTGCGTGAGATACTTTCCAGAATCTCGCCCACACATCCGTTCTATGGACGTTTATCCATTATGTTCAAGTATGCCGAAGGATTACATACTCTGACCGACCGCCTGCTGTACATTCAAAAAGCAGAAGCAGGCATGGTAAAGTTACGTTTATCTAAGATAGACGTTCTGTCCTTAATGAAAGACGTATCCGAAGGCTTTCACTCGTTAGCTGCCGAACATCATATAATGTATGGATGGATGCACGGTTCGGAGCATGTCACAATATGGGCCGACCGGGAGAAACTGTCGTTAGTCATTCAAAACCTGATTTCCAATGCCTTCAAATATACGCCTGAAGGAGGGAAAATAAGCCTTTCAGTAGAAAGGAAAGAATTCGATCAGAAATTCTTCTGCTGTATTTCAGTGACTGATACCGGAAAAGGAATAGATGCCGGGCTGTTGCAGCATATCTTTGAACCTTTTGTCACCGGCGATACAGACCCGTCAATGTCCACTCGCATGGGAATAGGTCTAAAAATCGTAAAACATATCGTAGAAATGCATCACGGACGGATAAACGTGGAGAGTAAACCGGAACAAGGTACTTCGTTTTTTGTGTATCTCCCCGAAGGGAAATCTCATTTTGAAGAAGACGACTGTACATGGGATGAAACCTCCGAGACAAACGATGAGGAGACGGTCAGAGAAAGTATTCCAAACCTGATGTTGCTGCAAAAAGCGGAAAAGATACCACAGACAACGGAAGAAGGACATACCGCCGCCCGTCAAACAGTACTCATTATAGAAGATAATACGGATATGCGCAATTATCTGCGAGACCTGATGAAGAAACATTACCGGATACTTGAAGCGGAGAATGGAGAAGAAGGACTGAAAATGGCAGTAAAACAAGTGCCAGATCTGGTTCTGTCGGATGTGATGATGCCCGTTATGGACGGCTTTACCTGCTGTGCTGCATTACGCAAACGGAAAGAAACAGCCCACATTCCCATTCTGCTGCTTACGGCTAAAGCGGAAGACAAGGACAGCGTGGAGGCTTCTTACCGCGGAGCTGATGACTATGTGCGTAAACCATTTAATCCGGAAATATTGTTGGCTAAAGTGGCTCATTTGCTTGATATGCGATGCCGTCTTAAACAAATCTATACCCGCACATTGTTACATACTTCTACCGTATCAGCAGAGCAACCCGAAAGAACAGAAAGTGAGTTCATGCAAAAAGTGCTGTCGTGTATCGAGAGCAACGCAAACAATCCCGAATTCAACGTCAAAGTACTGGCCGGAGAGTTACACATGAGTCAGGCTACGCTTTACCGCAAGCTGAAACAGCACACCGACCTTTCTGCCGTAGAGCTGATTCGCCACATACGTATGACGCAAGCCGCTTTCCTATTGATGGAAACCAGCCTGTCGGTCACGGAAGTTGCCGAACGGGTAGGCTTCAATGACTTACCTACGTTCCGCAAGCATTTCATGGACATGTTCGGGGTATCTCCTTCTAAATATGCTGAGAATAAAACACCCGCACCTGAACAGCAATGCGGAGTTCAAACGCGGGTGGAGTATAACAGATAAGGATATTCAGTTAGAATGCGCCCCAATCAGTCAGACGCATGTCGCCTTTCTGCATGAATATTTGGTGCATACCCAGCGCGGCGGCAAGGCTGTGGAGCAAAGAAATTTAACCACCGATGTATGCCGAAAAACGCTACCGTTAGTGTTGACCAACTCTTGCGGTAGAATCAGGTAATTCTATTCGGAAGACTCACTCGTTCTATGGGTAGCGTTTGGCGTGCTTGGGAACGTCCTGATTTTAATAGTATACTCCGCCGTGATAGCGTATGATTGGCTCACATTCTTTTATTTGGAAATCTGTAATCGTGTGCGATGTATGGTCATAGCTGACTAAGCATTGCACTTGCTTCAGCCCGTGCCAATGGTCGAACCAATAATGGCTGACGTATGCTTTATCTCCATCTAATACAACTAAGGGGCACATGTTATCCGACCAACATTTTTTCGCTTCGGCTTTGATTATATCCAGATTCTTCAGTTCATAGTCGCAGTGGATTGGGCTTATGCTGTCTATATCTTCAGCTTTGTTTATAAAAATTCTTTTATTATATAAACCGTGCCAATACATTCCTATCAGGTGGTCGGTTTGCTTTAATAAATAGGCTCGCCATATAGCTTCTTCTGTAAAAGGCAAAGTGATGTGCTTGAAAGGGTCTTCTCTTTCGGGTAACGGTTTTCTTTCGCCAAGCATTTCATCTGCTTTGGCTTTTGAATTCGATCTTATCTCTATCTCACGATGTATCCGATCATAAATTTCTGGGAAATCTATATCACGAGGCTTCTCCACAGTCTTTAAGCGGGCATAAAGACTTAAGTTTTTCCCAATGCTACGAGGTCTTGACGGATTATAATCATCCAATACATACTGTTCATCCAGAGATAATCCGGGTAAGTATTCCAATAAAATATTCAGATTGGCTAACTCTTTTATGGAAGGCAATCTTGATATGGAAGTTATAAAATTGCTTCCTATATCAGCCAAGCGAGGGTTGTTTGCTTTTGCATCGCTATATTTATCAAATTTATTTTCAGGTTCTTGTATTTTGGGTTCCTCTGGAGTCTTCTTATTTTTCAGAAGTGAAATAATAAGAATCACAGCCATGGCGACATCTACCACGTTCCACATTCCCCGTCCCAATGGAATTTTGACTATTGGTTGAAACAATATTGCCAAAGCACCGAATACTATCATCAGTGCTTCTTTCTTCTCCCGATAGTATTGGTATGCCATTATTCCGAATAGAATAGTTGCAATGTAGCGGACTAAAATATAATATCCGTAGGGCATTGGCGCTAAACATAGTAGTAAAGCGATGGCTGTAATTAGTTTAAAGGTATTCATTTTATATATGTCTTATAGTCACTTTTTCATACTTTGCTCTTAATTTAGCTTCTTCATCTTTTAGTTTTTCCAAATTTATTGTTGTTTCCAAACTGTCTTGAGCTTGTTGAAGGTCATATTCTTTCTCTTGTTCTTTTATAGAAAGGCTGTTGACTAAAATTTCATCGTTTTCCATAATCCTTTTCTTCTTCATGATTCTATTCTCCTATTTTTGATTTATATTTTTGACGAGTTCTTCTAAGGCTGCTTTCTTTATATCTAATTGATGCTCCACTATCAAATCGTAATCACATTTTTTATCTCCGATTTTACTTGTTACGACAAATAATTCCAAAGATATTAAAAAGCTGAATACAACGAAATAGAATATCAGTGCTTCTATGCGTGTGGAAACAATTTCAATCATAGCACGCAATTCTTCAAGGAAACCAACATTGGATGATAACTCTGTTCTTAGATCGTTTTCTACATTTATTTTACGTTGCGTGAATTCATCTTGTTGTTTACGTAAGCGTTCTAAATTTAGATTATTGGCTTCTACCTGCTTAATTCTTGGATTAGCTATCGGACTTGTTGAAATTGTTGTTTCGGGTATTTTCTTATATGAACCATCTTCTTGTTGCTCATTTCGATAGGTAGTGGTTGAAGAAACTGTTTTTATAGTTGGATTCTTAGCTATTTCTTCGTTAAGTACCATATTTATTTTATCCAATGAATCAATTTCTATTTGGAGTTCACGTAATTTTTCATCAATTACATTTAATCGTAATGGAAGTTGTTCTTGTACTTGTCTATCTGTTATCTCTACCATTTTTCGTTTAATGTCATCTCCAAAGATGATTTGGTCTAATATGGTAGAACCTAAAATAGACATTATTATAGCAATAAAAACTCGAAAGCCAGCTCCCCACCAATTAGTTCCTACCGTTAAAATAATTTGCCTTTCTATTTGTATTACTATTATAATAAAAATCAATGCAGATAACACACAGCCCCACAACGGAGCACCAATATATCGTTGGGCAAAACAAAATCCGGTAAAGCCCCACAGAATTATTAGTATTAGCAAAGCTGCTGTATACTTTTTTAAATGTTTGTAACTAGCTTCGCTACACTGAGCCAGTATCCGACTATTCCATCCGGTAAGGAAGCATCCAACTTTAATCCACCATTTCATGATCAAACTTTTTTATTTGTTCTAACGATAGTGCAGCAAGTCCACGTGAAAAACCTTTATCATAAGAAAAAAGCATTCCTACCATATAAGGCTTTTCATCTTGAAAATCTTGTTCCATTTGATTTAATTCTTTCATGTGTTGTTGATAAGTTTCTCTTTTGGTTTCCAATTCTCTAACTAAATCAACTAATCCAGCCCGTGTACGCGAATCTATGTGAAAGTCTATTTCGCGCAATACATCTGTATATTTCAAACGCACCTGTTTAAATTTTATTATCAGATTATTTTTGATGATAGTTTTATTCATTTCTCTATAAGAAATATCAGGATTTGATAAGGCATCATCATATCCTCTTGATTCGTAATCTTCTTTCAGAAAGCCATAAATTAAATCGATTGGCATCCCTGTACCATAGGTAATTGTTACTGTTTTGTTAGAATTTGGATTAGAATCATCTACAAAATCTTCTTTTTTTATTTCCGGTAAAGTATCCGATAATTCAGTATTACTTTCCTTTTTTCTAAATAAGTTCCAAAATCCCATAATATTAAATGTTTTAGTTAAATTTCAAAAGTTGGTACATTATATAATTCATGTCCACGCTTGTGGCATGATTCACACAGTGTCACTAAATATTTATCTTGATAATTCCATGGGTCGTAAAATCGATTTAGTATTTTTGAATAATGATATTGTTTATGATGTACTACTAAATTGTTTTGTGAGCCGCAAATCATACAACGATAATTATCTCTTTTCAAGATTATATCTCGTTTAAGAAGCCAACGTTTATCAAGTAGCTTTTCTCTATAAAGATTATTCTTTATCATAAACTGCAAATTTTTAATTTACTAAATAGGGTATGCTATAATTTAACTCACAAATGTGAATCTTAGCATTCACTTTAATAACTCTATTCCTCTTTTAAACTACATAGCAGTATAGGCTTGAGTTTTAATAAGTTATTTGAAATAATAAGTTAATTCCTTTCATTTTTAATTCTATCTTCCAATTCCTAAAGATAATTAGTTTATAAAAAAGAAGCGTGGAACTGCATGTTATTCCATGTTCTTGAAGGTCCTGAGAAAACCCAACGCACAATAGAAAATAGACAGCAGACCCACGCTGAAAACAGCGTAGGAACCGACAATGTCATTCTTGTGCGTTTTGAAAGTTTCTCAGGTTTTCAAGAACAAGAATGAAGCATGACGCTTCTTACAAATATTTTTCCCATAAAATTAGGATAGCGGACACTTCCGCACATCCTGATGCAAAGGTAGATATTAGCTGTGAATAAATCAAATACTGTTCTTCTTTTCTTGGTAATATTCCTTCTTTTAATAGATGGACGAAATACCAATAAAAAACACCCGCACCTGAACAGCAATGCGGAGTTCAAATGCGGGTGGAGTATAACAGATAAGGATATTCAGTTAGAATGCGCCCCAATCAGTCAGACGCATGTCGCCTTTCTGCATGAATACTTGGTGCATACCCAGCGCGGCGGCAAGGCTGTGGCTGGTCTGCCCTTTGGTGGCTATCTTCAGATAATCCCATAACAGTTGCTTGTAGTCGGGGTGAGCGCAGTTCTCTATGACGGCTTTCGCACGTTCTGCCGGACTCTTACCACGCAGGTCGGCAACGCCCTGTTCGGTAATAATCACGTTGACGGAATGTTCGCTATGGTCTTGGTGCGACACCATCGGTACGATGGAACTGATGCATCCACCCTTTGCCGTAGACGGGCAGGTGAAGATAGAAATGTATGCGCTGCGGGTAAAGTCGCCCGAACCGCCAATGCCGTTCATCATCTTCGTGCCGCAGATGTGTGTAGAGTTGACATTACCGTAAATGTCGGCTTCGATGGCAGTGTTCATTGATATAACACCGATACGGCGCACCACTTCCGGACAGTTGGATATCTCCGACGGACGCAACACTAACTTGTGGCGGAAAAAGTCCATGTTATCATAAATATCTTGCAGGCAGTCGTTTGTAACACTGAGCGAACAGGTGCTGCCAAACTTGATACGCCCTTCCTTTATCAATTTAATCACAGAGTTCTGAATGACCTCGGTGTACATCTCGAACGGCGGAATGCTTTGGTCTTTACCCAATGCGCTAAGCACTGCGTTGGCAATGTTTCCCACGCCCGACTGCAAGGGCAGGAAGGTAGAAGGAATGATGCCTTTCCGGAGGTCGGCAGCAAGAAATTCGGCAACGTTCTGTCCGATTTTGTCTGTAACGGGGTCGGGGTCATGGAAACCACGTGCCTCATCGGGGATATTCGTCTCTACTATTCCGACAATCTTTTCCGGATCTACTTGGATGTACGGCAACCCGATGCGGTCGCTCGGTTTCACGATAGGAATCGGACGGCGGAAAGGAGGACGCTCCATCTCATACAAGTCGTGCATTCCGATGATGGACTTGCTGTGGGCAGCATTCAGTTCAACGATTATTTTGTCTGCGAGCCGGGCAATGGTAGGCGTAATGCCCACTCCGGCAGTAAGGTAAATACGCCCGTCGCCGGTAATTTCACACGCCTCGATGATAGCCGTGCTCACATGTCCCAAAAAGCCGGAGCGCAGACGCTGAGCCACTTGCGAAAGGTGAATGTCTGTATAGTTAATCTCTCCGTTGTTCACTGCCTTGCGGAAATCTGTGTTCGTGGTATAAGGAGCACGAAACTTAATCGCCTTCGCACGGGTTAAAGCCCCGTCACATGAGTCGCCCGTAGAAGCTCCCGTAATAATGCCTATCTGGAAAGATTCTCCCTTAGCATGTTTCTCCTCGGCTATCTTTGCCAGTTCTAAGGTTACAGCCTTCGGGCTTCCAGCCGGCGTAAACCCGCTCAGCCCGATGATATCGCCGTCTTTAATCAAGTTAGCAGCTTCGGTTGCCGAAATAAATCTAAAGTTCATGGTATCAGTGTTTTTATATTCAGTATTATAGTTTCAACCAATGGTTGTCCCAAATATACAAATAAATCTGATATATTCAGCTTAATTTATGGAAGTTAACCAAGAAACCGATATCTTTGCATCCTCATTTCTAAAAATAACAAGCATTATGACAAAAGAAACTACAGGAGCAGACTTTAAATCTGCAACTGAACAAGGAAACAAAAAACTGTTTATTGAGACCTACGGCTGTCAGATGAACGTGGCAGACAGCGAGGTAGTGGCATCAATCATGCAAATGGCGGGCTACTCACCCTGCGAGAGCTTAGACGAAGCCGACGCGGTGTTTATGAACACCTGCTCCATCCGCGACAATGCCGAACAAAAGATTCTGAACAGGCTGGAGTTCTTCCATTCATTACGTAAAAAGCGCAAACACCTGATTGTAGGTGTACTGGGCTGTATGGCAGAGCGCGTGAAAAGTGATTTGATAGAACATCATCACGTAGACTTGGTGGCTGGTCCGGATGCTTATCTGACACTACCCGACCTGATAGCCTCGGTAGAAGCGGGCGAAAAAGCCATTAACGTAGACCTCTCGGTAACGGAGACATACCGCGACGTAATTCCCTCTCGCATCTGCGGCAACCGCATTTCAGGCTTTGTCTCTATCATGCGCGGCTGTAACAACTTCTGCCATTACTGCATCGTGCCCTATACCCGCGGACGCGAACGGAGCCGCGATGTAGAAAGCATACTGAACGAGGTGCGCGACCTGCAACAGAAGGGTTACAAGGAAGTAACGCTGTTAGGGCAGAACGTAAACTCATACCGGTTTGAACGCGGCGACGAAGTGGTGACCTTCCCCATGCTGTTACGCCTTGTGGCAGAAACCGTTCCCACGATGCGGGTGCGTTTCACTACCTCCCACCCGAAAGACATGAGCGATGAAACGCTCCGGGTAATCGCCGAAGTGCCTAACGTATGCAAACACATCCATCTGCCCGTACAGAGCGGAAGCTCACGCATCTTGAAACTGATGAACCGGAAATACACGCGCGAATGGTATTTGGAACGTGTGGAAGCCATCCGCCGTATTATCCCCGACTGCGGACTAAGTACCGATATCTTTTCGGGATTCCATTCGGAAACGGAAGAAGACCACCAGTTGTCTCTCTCACTGATGCGCGAATGTGCCTACGACTCGGCTTTCATGTTTAAATACTCTGAACGCCCCGGAACATACGCATCGAAACATCTTCCGGACGATGTTCCTGAAGAAGTGAAAATCCGCCGCCTGAACGAACTGATAGAATTGCAGAACCAGCTTTCGGCAGAAAGCAATGCCAAAGACGTTGGCAAGGTGTTCGAAGTATTGGTGGAAGGTGTATCCAAACGTTCGAAAGAACAGCTCTTCGGACGCACGGAACAGAACAAGGTGGTAGTGTTCGATCGCGGAACTCACCGCATCGGCGATTTCGTAAAAGTACGCATCACAGAATCAAGTTCGGCAACGCTGAAAGGCATCGAAGTAGTTGAATAAATAAAAGACACGGAACTGCAAAAAGATTTCAATTCCGTGTCTTCAGAGCCTGTTGCACAATAGTGCGACAGGCTTTTATATTTGAAAAAAGTCAATCTTCATTTCGTTTCACTTCAGGCATGATAAGCCACAAAATCAAATATACGATACCGCCGGAGAACACAGTAAAAAACGTAGCCAATACATATACGATACGTACCAACGTAATATCCCATCCAAAATAATCCGCAATTCCCGAACACACCCCGGCAATCATTCGGTTATTCGACCGAGTTAATCTTCTTTTTTCCATAATCGAGTTTTATTTATGGCGACTAAGATACAAATAAAAGCGTTTACTCCCCCTCAGAACAGTCGAATTTTTCCGACAAAATAAAAATTCGCCCCCTCTTTTGCAAGCCTAAAATTTCTACCCGTTAAACTGATTAATACTATGGGTAGAACAAAGCAATTCTACCGCTTGAAATAGGTAACGCTAACGGTAGTTTTTTCCGGGATATCAGCGTAGCGACCCGTACGGAAATATACTCCTGATTAACAACATATTACATCAACCACAGAATAAAGAGCAATAACCATGATTAAAATATTTTCAAAATTTTTACTCAAAACTTTTGCAGATTCGGAAAACTTTCATACCTTTGCACCGCAATCGAGAAACAAAGCAACGAAACGATTAAAAACGGTGCCATAGCTCAGTTGGTAGAGCAAAGGACTGAAAATCCTTGTGTCCCCGGTTCGATTCCTGGTGGCACCACTGAAAGTCAGAGAGTTACAGCAATGTAGCTCTCTTTTTTTTATGCTCAATATGGCTGAAACAGGGAAATGTTTTCTCCAATGTTTTACCGGCTCAACGGATTTTCCCAGTTGGCAAGCTTTCTTTTAAGCGTATAGCATAGCCAGCCTGAACAGGAAAAATTTTACATCAGCCACCCCTCTTAACTGGTTTCGAAAAGCTTTTATTTTTGCATTGAATGACTCCGCTGAAGCATTGGTCAATCGCTCTTCAAAATAATTTATGATGGTCGTACTATGGCTTGAAAACGTATCAAGCACCTTGTTGAACTCCATATAGTCAAACCTTTCCACTTCATTGTACCATCTTGCGAGATTTAGGGGTCAGCGGATATTGAAAATGGAACAAATTAAAAAATAAGATATGGCACATATAAAACGCCCGATACGACCTCCATAAAAAGAGTGGGTAATACACAAATTTCAATTATAAGAGCAGTTTGTTGTCAAAGCTTGAGTTCTTTTGGTAGATAATCATTATCTTTGCAGATACCATCAATTATTAATGCACGTATGCAATACGTTTCAATATGGGAACAGAAAAAATAAACAGACTAAAAATAGTATTAGTAGAACAAGGGAAAACTGGGAAATGGTTGGCTGAACAGTTGGGAAAGAACGAGGCGACCGTTTCGCGCTGGTGTTCCAATGCTACCCAGCCTTCATTGGAAATGCTGATGAAGATAGCATCCATATTGAATGTAGATGCGAGAAGATTGATTAACGATGGAATTAATAAAGAAA